>ERZ779866.1764-NODE-1764-length-20867-cov-4.946377_pt1 | contig 20867 bp, 18 predicted proteins | sample MGYA00511248_ERZ779866 | MGnify/ENA primary metagenome ERZ779866 (study PRJEB29588, sample SAMEA2155758) | human gut metagenome | biome: human gut; feature: human-associated habitat; material: faeces | place: Denmark | collected 2008/2010 ... | reverse complement strand
TGCCAAAGTAAGAGCTACCATACCCCTCAACGTCCGATGGTGGAAATCACCGACGAGGAGTTCGACCGTACCGTGGCGGTATTTGAAAGGCGTAATCCGTACCCTGATGGCGGAAGAACTGATTCAGCGTAATCCGCATATAGAAGCAGAACTGTTGTGTGACATTCGTGCCGAGCGGCTCGGTAGGCCCGAAGAAATAGCCAATGCCGTGTTGTGGCTTTGCTCGCCGCAGGTCGGTTTCGTGGATGGTCATGCCGGTGGGAGGCACATTCTCTATTCATTAAATTATCAAAACATAAAACGATGGAAACAAACGAAAAAATGAATATCAGTCGCCGGGGATTTCTCAAGACGGCGGCTCTCGTGGGTGCGGCACTGGCTGTTCAGCCTACAATCAACAAGGTCAAGGCGGCGAATGCCGCAGCCGGTGGAGAGAAAGCCCTGAAAAAGAAAGGTATGCAATACCGCACGCTCGGCACGGGGAAAGCTGCGATGGAAGTGTCGGCTCTCGGTTTCGGGGTAATGGGGATGACTTACAACCGCAGCCAGCATCCCGACAAGGCACAGTGCATAAGGCTCGTCCACGAGGCTGTCGACCGGGGTGTGACATTATTCGACACGGCGATTGTCTACGGGCCTCTAAATAACGAGGAACTTGCAGGCGAGGCATTGGCTCCATATAAAGGACGTGTGAACGTGACCACCAAATTCGGACACGAAGTTGTCAATGGCAAGACGACGGGCAGGCAGGACAGCCGTCCTGAAACCATCCGCCGCTATTGTGAAGGTTCGTTGAAACGCCTTGGTGTGGATAGCCTTGCTCTTTTCTATCAGCACCGCTTTGATCCGAATGTGCCGGTGGAAGACGTGGCGGGAACGATAGCGGACTTGATAAAAGAAGGTAAGGTGCAGCGTTGGGGGATGTGCGAAGTTGCCCCTGAAACCATCCGAAAGGCGCATGCTGTCTGTCCGCTTACCGCTATACAGAGCGAATACCACTTGATGCACCGTCTGGTGGAAGAAAACGGAGTATTGGATGTTTGTCGCGAGTTGGGTATCGGCTTCGTGCCTTATAGTCCACTGAACCGGGGCTTCTTGGGCGGCAATATCAATGAATACACGCAGTTCGACCCTAATAATGATAATCGCCAGACGCTTCCGCGTTTCCAACCGGAGGCCATACGGATGAATACCTGTATTGTGAACGCGCTGCAAGCTTTTGGCCGTACGCGGGGGATGACTTCGGCGCAGGTGGCATTAGGTTGGTTGTTGCAGAAAGCTCCGTGGATTGTTCCCATTCCGGGGACGACGAAGCTCTCGCATCTGGAGGAGAATCTGCGTACACTCGACTTTTCCTTATTAGCAGACGAATGGAAACAGTTGGAAGATGAAGTGGCAAAGATCCCTGTCGTGGGCAACCGCTACAATGCAGAACAACAGAGACAGGTCGGGTTTTAATTCTAAATCAAAACTATGGATCGCAGGAACTTTTTGAAAGCGGCATCGGGATTCGCCCTTCTTGCCGGAGGAACAGCTACAGGGGGTATCCCGCATATTTGCCGGTACGCCCTTATCTTCATCGGGAAAAGAACTGCCGGACAAGGAAATGACGGGTAATAATAGTAAGATGGAATATCGTAAACTCGGTGGGCTTGACGTGTCTGCTATTGGTCTGGGGTGTTTGCCGATGGTGGGTTACTATGGCGGCAAGTACGACAAAAACGAAATGATAGCTCTGATTCGTAGGGCATACGACCAAGGGGTGACTTTTTTTGATACAGCGGAAGTCTATGGGCCTTACATCAGTGAGGAGTGGGTAGGCGAAGCTGTCGCTCCGTTCCGAAAGAAAGCGAAGATAGGAACAAAATTCGGTTTCGGCGTCGAGGAGAAACAGCCCACTGCACTCAACAGCCGTCCCGACCATATCCGCCGGGCGGTGGAAGGTTCCCTGAAACGATTGCGTACCGACTATATCGACCTGTTGTACCAACACCGCGTCGACCCGAAGGTTCCGATAGAGGAGGTAGCCGGTACGGTGAAAGACTTGATGCGGGAAGGAAAGGTACTGCATTGGGGATTGTCCGAAGCAAGTGCTCGTTCCATTCGTCGTGCACATGCCGTCTGTCCGCTTTCTGCCGTGCAGAGCGAGTATGCCATTTGGTGGCGCGAGCCGGAAACGAAAATCTTTCCGACACTCGAAGAATTGGGCATAGGTTTTGTGCCTTACTGCCCGTTGGGACGTGCGTTTTTGACCGGAACAATCAACGAAAATAGTCGTTTTGGGAAAGTCGACCTACGGTGGAACTTGCCGCAATTCCAACCGGAAGCTTTGAAACACAACATGCCGCTCGTGACGCTTGTCCGTAAGTGGGCAGAACGCAAAGGAGTAACGCCTGCACAGTTTGCCCTTGTCTGGATGTTGTCGCGTAAGGCATGGATAGCCCCGATACCGGGTACGGCCCGTCCGGTACACTTGGACGATTTCTTGGGTGCCGCCAATGTGCGTCTCACGCCCTACGAAATGGAGGAGTTCGACAAAGCGTATATGCAAATCGAACTTATGGGGCATCGTGCCGACCCATTCACCGAAAGTCAAATAGATAAATAAATCCGTTTATGAAAAAGTTATTATTGATTCCGTTTCTGCTGTTTACTTCCTTTGTGACGGCTGTTTGCAGAGATGATGGTAAGGAATCGTTTTTACTGAAACAGCCCGAAATGCCCGAACTGTCGGGTGGCAAAGATGATGACACTCCAGGCATGTCTGATGGGGCTGAATTGAAAGTGAATATTACGGTCGGCAGTCGCACAGTTGCCGCTACAATGGAAAATAATGCCGCTGCACGGGACTTGCTTTCGCGCTTGCCATTGGAGGTGACATTGAATGACTTTAACAATACAACCGAGAAAATCTTCTATCCAAATCCTGCATTAACCCTCGACGGCGTGCCGCGTAGCTGTGCTCCCGTACCCGGCGATATTACGATTTATGCGCCGTGGGGCAACGTGGCGATATTCTGTAAGGAATGGCCGTATAGCGATGACTTGGTTAAAATAGGGCATATCGACGGAGAAGGGATTGACGCCTTGGATGTCGGTGGAGATATACGGGTGAGAATAGAAAAGCCATGATGCGAAAGATAATATATGTATCCTGCCGCTTTCGGGGATGATACCATACCGTTTGTCAGCTCAAGAGGAGACAAACAACCATCATGATATGGGAAAGAAAAATATATGAAATCTGTAGGCGCTCTATCTCAAACCAATGACGATAGTTGCGGCTGAAGTTGAAGGAAAAGCGAACCGGATTATCGTGGGGTATACGAACATTATCGGCTATGGTTTCGTAAGCATGAACAAAGGATTCTTGAATCTCGTGTTTTTAATATATTTACAAAATGAAGGAGATTATGAAAGAGAAGAATCAAGTAGTGCCTGATGAGGTGTTAAGCAGGGAGTTCCTTAGTCAGTTCAAAACAGAAGTTGATGTGAGCAAGTTTCTTAAGCAGTTGCATGCCCAAGTATTGGAAAAAACGCTCGAGGGTGAGATGGATGTCCATTTGGGCTATGAGAGGAATTCTGTGGCAGGAAACAACACCCTAAATTCTCGGAATGGCAGTTATCCTAAGAAAATCCAAACCGAACACGGAGAAGTTGTCATTTCTATTCCCCGTGATCGTAACGGCCAGTTTGAGCCGATAGCAGTGCCCAAACATGAAAGCCGTGGACTTTCGATTGAAAAGCTTTTTATCTCCCTATACGCCAAAGGAATGAGTGTTTCTGATATAGAGGAGGAGATGCGTGAAATTTATGAGATAGAACTCCCAACATCCGCTATTTCCATCATTATAAACAAGGTAAACCAGGCTGCCCAGGAATGGCAGAACTGCCCTTTGGATCCTGTTTATCTGATAGTCAGGATGGACGGTATCGTCTTCAAAGTACGGGATAACGGCAAGATCATAAATAAAATCGTTTATTTCTGTGTCAGTCTGAAACAGAATGGTTTGAAATAGGTTCTTGGCATGTGGGTAGGTAAGTCTGAAAGTTCTTCTTTCTGGATGGGTATCCTGACTGATTTAAAAGCCTGTGGAGTACAGGATATACTGATTACTTGTACCGACAATCTGAATGGATTTACGGATACCATCCGCACCGTATTTCCTCTATCTTCCATTCAAATCTGTGTGGTACATCAGCTCAGGAACTCCTGTAAATATATCGTTTATAAGGACAAGAAAGAGTTTACGGAGGATATGAAGTATCTATAATGTACCCAATAAAAAGGTTGCTGCTACAGAACTTGACAATGAGGAAAAGAAATGGGGAAGAAAGTATCCTTACGCCATACTCTCATGGAGAAACAACTGGGATGATCTGACTGTTTTCTTCCAGTTCCCACTAGAAATCAGAAAAATAATTTATACCACAAATCTTATTGAAAACCTGAACGGAAAGATCAGAAAGTACACGAAATCAAAACTTTCGTTCCCTTCTGATGATGCCGTGAAGAAAATGGTATACCTCTCTCTGATGGCATTTGAGAAGAAATGGACACACCCCATTCAGAACTGGAGATTGATTATGAACCAGTTTATGCTTATCTTTGAAAACAGAATTCAGATATAAGAAGAACTTACAACTGAATCCTGTTTCCATTTATACAAAATTTGGATAGTGTCGGGAAACGTGAGTGGTGCAATGGTCGATAAGCTGGATGCGCTCGTCTATCATGTCAGTGAGAACAGGATATTGTAATTGATGTCTCTTTGCTGACTATGCCAAGCACTGCATAGCGATATATCTCTCGTATGTATTCCGGTTCATGTAAATTTCGAAGATGGTAAGCTGATGGGTATTCTCTTTCTCACCGACAGCATATATTGTCAATACACCAGATTTAATATGCAAGAAAGTTCCACCTGCTTCCGATGCATATTTCATATACCCGTCGAGATATCGAAAGTAAACTCTGATTTCCAATAGCCGTACGATAGCGTCAGCCTACATGGTTTGTTTGACACACATAGTGGACTGTTTGTATAAATTCAAAAATTTGCCAATAACCTCTCTCGTTACAAGGCACAATAGGTAGGAAACTCGAACAACACGAGCTTCAGCCGTGTATCGTCTAGTTTCCCCTCATAGTTCAAAATATCCGGAATGACATAGGTCTTTACCACGGAACCGATAAAGGTTATAACTGTATAATCGTTTTTCGCCTTTAACATTCCCTTTTTTATTATTTTTACTATCTTTTTGGAAACCCAAAATCCGATAATAATTATCAGAGCCGCACCAACAAGATTTCCCGCAATGGATTTGAGCCATTGCAAAACCCCATCAAAAAATGTCACCGGGTCATTTGTTACCTGCTCCACAATTTCTTCAACGGATATTGTGACATCCTCTGTGGTTTCTGCCGCAGCTGTAGCCGCCTGTGTGGCTGTGGTGGTTGATTCCACCAAATCCCTCAAAATACCGTAAAACAATTTCACACCTCTAAATCTTTCATAAGTTTAAAGAACCGAAATCAGATTAACTCGCTTAAATCTATCTCTCGCACAAGAGGAGATTTCTCATCATTTTTCCATTTAACAACTTCCAAAACTCCGTCCTCACGGAACACAACGGAAAATCCTTCTCTCTTTCCGTCAACGTATTTGCCGTAATATGTAACGTTTCCCTCTTTGTCAAATTTAACGCATACGCCCTGAGGCTTGTTGTCGCTCCACTTTCCGGCAAGCACAGAGCCGTCGTCAGGCTTAAAGCCAACGCCCATGCCCTCACGTTTATTGTTTTTCCATGTACCGGCATAGGATACGCCGTCGTCTTTATAGTAGTGAACACCAAAGCCCTCTCTGTGGTCTTTGAAATACTCGCCCTCATAGGCTGTTCTTCCGTTAGGCTGTTCGGTTCTGCCGTAACCGTTTCTCTCGTTGCGGCTGTTTGTTTCTCCGTAATATCTGTAAATTTCATTGTTGAGATTGAGAGTCATATCGCATTTATCTTTCCAAGGATTAACAGTAACATTTTTATCCTCGCAGCAGCTCTCAACCGGTACATCTGCCTCTTCTGAATACACCATTTTATTGTTCATAGTGTCTTTCATCCTTTCCTTAGAATTAAAGGACTCATTCATATCACCGTATTGTTTTTCTTTTCTGTAAGCTTTCAGGCTCTCTTTTGTCTTATGCTTTTTCTTTGTTTCTTTTACCGGAGCGCTCAAATCGATTACATCTTCTCCGCTGTAGTCCGGATTTTCAGACTCAGACTCCATATTATCAAACACAAAATCATTTCCTGAAACCGCTGTTCTTGAAGTTTCCATAGCAACTCCATTCATAGGAATATTTTCAAATCCCTTAGGCGGAGCGTTGAACTCTTCTCCGTCTTCATACATATCTTCCATATTTTTCTGTTCAAAAGTCGGTGCTTCGCCGTAATTTCTGGCGTTTCTTATATCAATTTTACCGCTGTTATTCTTAAAATATTCCGGTTTAAAATTGAAGCCCGACTCCACCTGCTGAGCGGTAACGTCAAATTCCTCTTTCTTTTCTTCGGCAATCTCTTTTTTAATATCCTCAACTATAGTTTCAAATCTCTTTACACCCTCAGCGTCTGCATAATACTCAAGACCCTCGGAGGAGAAAACCGAAACATCTACGGAAACATTTCTCATAAAGGCACGCTCTAAAATTTCCGGATCATCCTCATAATTGCACTTATAAAGGGTTACAGGCTGGGGCTGAGAAGAACTTTTTTTGATAAAAACACGTTTTCCGTCTTTAAATCCTGAGGACACCAAAATCTGTCCCCCGTTAAAGCCATTGGAATTATAGTATTCAGCTCTAATCCACTGATGGTCAGAAGAAAAGAAAACCTTTCTCTCCGCTGTACCCTTGTCATTGGTTGTTTCCACATAATAGGAACCGTCGCCGTTCTTGTGGCTGGTTTCACTGAGCTTGCTGTTTTTGTAAACCCTCCAAAACAACGGCCTGTCTTTTTCCAAGGAATAGATATATTTTACACTTTCGATTTCTCCGTTTTTAACAAGTCTGTCCTTTTGAGAACATCCTGTCAAAAAAAATCTTCCTCTCACGTTTGACAGCACATCGCAGGTGATATCATCACAGTCATATCCGTTCAGGGAAACACCATATATTCTGTAGTTTTCTTTGTCCCAGTTTTTTAACATACTCAAAATCCTTTATTCACAACATACTCTTTCAGTTGAAATAATTTTAGAAAAGGCACAATATAAAATACTGTGCCTTTTCTTACTTACTATATAATTATCGCTTTTAAATCAGATAGAAATATCCATTGCAATCTGATAAAGATTTTTATCAAATACACGCTCCATGCTGAGTCCTTCTGTGATGTCGATATCTGTGATTCTTCCGTCACGCATAGCGACAACTCTGTTTGATGCTCCTGAAATAAGAAGCTCAACAGCCTTGTGACCCATCATACTTGCAACAACTCTGTCTCTGAGTGTTGGTGAACCGCCTCTCTGAACATGTCCGAGAACTGTTGCTCTTGATTCGATGCCTGTACGCTCCTGAACAAATCTTGCGATTTCTTCAACACCGCCAACGCCCTCAGCAACAACGATGATAAAATGCTTTTTACCTGTAGCCTGTGTTGCAAGAATTCTTGAAACAACGTCTCTTTCAAGGTCGTGCTCAATTTCCGGAACGAGGATTGATGTTGCACCCACTGCGATACCAGCCTGAAGTGCGATATCTCCGCAACGTCTTCCCATTACTTCTACAACAGAACAACGGTCGTGTGACTGTGCAGTATCTCTGATCTTGTCAACCATTTCCATAGCAGTATTCATAGCTGTGTCAAAGCCGATTGTGTATTCACTGCAAGCGATGTCATTATCAATTGTACCTGGAATACAAACGCAAGGTACACCGTGTGCTGTAAGGTCTCTTGCTCCTCTGAAGGAACCGTCACCACCTATAACAACAACGCCTTTAACGCCCAAACTATTGCAATATCTTGCTGCCTTTTCAACGCCTTCCGGTGTGTTGTACTCTTTGCTTCTTGCTGTGTAAAGCACTGTACCGCCACGGTTGATTGTGTCTGAAACGGAACGGAGATTCATCTCTACAACGTCTCCGTTAAGAAGACCGTTATATCCACGATGAACACCTACAACGCCAAGACCCTTGTTGATACCAGCTCTAACAACGGCTCTAACAGCCGCATTCATACCAGGTGCGTCTCCACCGCTTGTCAATACTGCAATCTTTTCCTTTGCCATAATATAAAACCTCCATTGGTGTATGCTGCGCATGATTGCGTATAGGACGTAAATTTCACTATGTAAAATTTTCTGTGATGCAGCTTTAAAGCTTACAACCACATTAAACGTCGTATACACTATTCAAATATTATTATATACCCTCTATAACAAATAATCAAGAGATTTTTTCAAAGTGCTTCAATTTTTCTTAATTTTGACATTATCATCCCCGAGCCTTGACGAAAGCTCGGAAAGCATTACATCATTTATATCAACCCACATGTTTCTTGGAGCTTTTAGAAGCTTTTTGTCGTTTTCAAGATATAGATATAAAGGGGTATTTCCGTCAAAAATGTCTATTATTTGTTTTGCTCTATTATACTTTTTCCCGCCTATTTTATCAACCTTTAAATAAAGGGAAATGTTTTCAAAATTCTGTCTGCCTGAAAAGCTTCTGCCCGCCTCCGTAATTGTTTTTTCCGGCACTTCATCGGCAGATGTTCCCGCTGTTTTTATCAAATCGCAGATAATCTTCGGTTCTTCATCAGCGGAACAATTAACCCTTCCGCTTATGTCGAGGACTGCGCCCTTCTTTATATATGCGCCGTACATTGCAAATATTTTCGGGAAAACCAAAAACTCGCAGGTTCCGTATTTATCCTCTGCGCTTACAAAAGCCATCATCTGGTTGGTTTTTGTAAGCTGTGTTTTTACAGCCTTGACAACGCAAACTACTCTTACATTTCTTCCGTCGCAGTATTTGTCGGAATTTTCATCGTCTATTATGTCGCCTATTCTGTCCGCTTTTATTTTTTCGCTGTATCCGTCATAGGCGTCAAGGGGATGACCGCTGAGATACATTCCTGCGATTTCATCCTCCATAAACAGCAGCTCGTCCTTTGAAAACTCCTCAAGGTTTGGGTAAACCGGCTCGTCGGAAACCTTTTCAGAGCTGTCGCCGCCCATATCGAAAATGGAAAGCTGTCCTGCCATGTTTCTTTTTCTGTCGTACTCCACACCGTCCATTATGGTTTTCAATGTTGTCAGCATCTGACGTCTGTTTGCTCCAAGTCCGTCAAAGGCTCCGCATTTTATAAGACTTTCAATTCCCCTGGAGTTTGTGCCTTTGCCGTACATTCTGCTGCAAAAATCGTAAAGGGATTTAAACTTACCTTTTTGTCTTTCCTCAACAATGCTGTCGATAAAGCTTTTGCCAAGATTTTTAATGGCCATAAGTCCAAATCTTATATCGCCGCCCACAACAGTAAATGTGTTTCGGCTGTAATTGATATGAGGAGGCAAAACCCTTATTTTAAGTCGTCTGCATTCTCCAATATAAACCGCAAGCTTGTTTTGTCTGTCCAAAACGCTTGTGAGCAAAGCCGCCATATACTGGCAGGGATAATGGAATTTAAGCCAAGCTGTCTGATATGAAACTATAGCGTAAGCCGTAGCATGGGATTTGTTAAAAGCGTAAGAAGCAAAGCTTTCCATTTCTGAGAATATGGAAAGAGCAGTGTTTTTGTCAACACCACGGCGCAGACAACCTTCAACCTCCACGCTTCCGTCTTCATTTACAAGTCCGTTTATGAAAATTTCCTTTTCCTTTTCCATAACGTCGTGCTTTTTCTTACTCATGGCACGGCGCACAATATCCGCACGACCCAAAGAATATCCGGCAAGGGTTCGGAAAATCTGCATTACCTGCTCCTGATACACAATGCATCCATAGGTAACATCGAGTATATCTTTCAAAAGAGGATGCTTGTATCTCACCTTTTCCGGATGATGGGAGTTTTCAATATACATGGGGATACTTTCCATTGGTCCCGGACGATAAAGGGAAATAACCGCAATCAGGTCTTCTATTGAGGTTGGGCCAAGCTGTGTCAAAACGCTTTTCATGCCCTGACTTTCAAACTGAAATACACCCTCGGTAAAGCCCTGCGCCATCATTTTATAGACGTCCTTGTCCTCTATGTCAATATTTTCAATTGACACCTTTTCACCGCCGCTTTTTATCATTTCCAAAGCGTCATTTATAACCGTAAGGTTTCTCAGTCCCAAAAAATCCATTTTGAGAAGTCCCAGTTCCTCCAAAGTGGTCATGGTAAACTGGGTTACAATGGTGTCGTCGTTTCTGGCAAGGGGGACATAATCGTTTACCGGACGGTCTGTAATTACTACGCCTGCGGCGTGGGTTGTGGTGTTTCTGGGCATTCCCTCAATGCTCATGGCTATGTCTATAAGGTTTTTTACAGCCGGGTCAGTGTCGTATTTATCCTTAAGCTGAGAGCTTACAGTAAGTGCCTTTTCTATTGTCATTCCCAAGTCCTGAGGAATAAGCTTTGCTATAACATCCACCGAGCCGTATGGCATACCTAAAACTCTTCCGACGTCACGCACGGAACCTCTGGCAGCCATTGTACCGAATGCCACAATCTGAGCCACTCTGTCTTTGCCGTACTTTTCAATAACATAGTCGATAACCTCTCCACGTCTTTCAGTGCAGAAATCTATATCGAAGTCCGGCATACTTACACGTTCAGGATTTAGAAATCTTTCAAAGAGAAGATTATATTTTATAGGGTCAATTCCGGTAATTCCCACACAGTATGCGCACAGAGAACCTGCGCCGCTTCCTCTTCCCGGGCCTACGGGAATTCCCTTGGATTTTGCGTAATTTACAAAGTCATCAACAATGAGATAGTAATCCACAAAACCCATTCTTTTAATTGTGGTAAGCTCGTATTCAAGTCGCTCCACAAGGGATTCATCGGGATTATCTCCATAGTGTCTGTAAAGACCCTCGTAACATCTGCGTTTAAAAAATTCGTAGTGATCCTCGCCGTTTGGAACATCGAAATTCGGCAGTTTTCTCACTCCGAACTCAAAATCCACATTGCACCTTTCGGCAATTTTTGCGGTGTTTTCAAAAGCTTCTTCCATATTTGGAAAAGCTTCTTTCATCTCTTCTTCCGACTTCACATAAAATTCTTCCGTTGCAAACTCCATTTTATTGTCGTCGTAAATTGTATGGTTGGTCTGAATACAGAGCAGAATCTCGTGAAGCTTGCTGTCCTTGGCGTCGATATAGTGGCTGTCGTTGGTTACAACAAGAGGAATACCTGTTTCCTGACTTATTGAAATAAGCTTCGGATTTACCTCCTGCTGTTCTCTTATTCCATGATTTTGAAGCTCAATAAAAAAGTTGTTTTCTCCAAAAAGATTTTTATAATAAAGGGCTTTTTTCTTTGCCGCCGTGTAATCTCCGTTTAAAATAAGTGAGGGAAGCTCTCCTGCAAGGCAGGCGGAAAGGCATATAAGCCCCTCGTGATATTCCTCCAAAAGGGCGTCGTCAATTCTTGGTTTTACATAAAAACCCTCCGTAAAGCCTTTTGAAACAAGCTTGATAAGGTTTCTGTAGCCCACATCGTTTTCACACAAAAGAACCATATGATAGTAATCACGTCCGGCAGTTCTCACCTTGTCAAAACGGCTTGAGGGAGCTACATAAACTTCACATCCTATTACAGGCTTTATTCCTGCTTTTTTGCAGGCACGGTAAAAATCTATAACACCGTACATTACGCCGTGGTCAGTTATGGCAACCGCCTTTTGACCTATGGCTTTTATTTTTTCCACCAGCTTGTTAATGCGGCAGGCTCCGTCAAGCAAGCTGTATTCAGTATGAAGATGCAAATGAACAAAAGACATATTCCCACCTCCTGTCAGTATTTTTCTAAAAATAAGCAAAACTTCCGACAGCTTTCATATCTTATCGGAAGCACGCTGTTAATATATTTAATTTATTCAACTATCGCCGTAAAGGAACCGTCTGAAAGGGTAACCGAAATCCTGTCACCTTTGCTTACCTGATTTACAGAGCTTACAACCGCACCCTCTTTTTGCAAAGCGGCATAACCTCTTTTCAGGATTTTTTCAGGGTCAAGCTGGCTGAACTTATTTTCTATTGCGTTTAAATTAAGCTCTTTATAAGAAAGAAACTTTTCTTCGGCTTCATGAAAATATTTTTTCAGCTCATTGAGATAAGCTATTTTATTTTCAAATTCCCTTTCAGGGCCACGCATTGCCATGTTGTCCTGAATTCTCGCAAAAATCATCTCTTTATGCAAAAGATTTTTTTCTGCATAACGCTCCATGCTTTTTTCCAGAGAAGTAAGCTTGTTTTTCTCTTCATAAATATCCGGAACAGCTCTTTTCGCCGCCGCAGAAGGTGTATGCTCTCTCACATCTGCCACAAAATCACAGATTGTAAAATCCGTTTCATGACCCACTGCGGAAATTACAGGCACAGTACAGTCAAATATAGCTCTGGCAAGCTCCTCGCTGTTAAATGCCCACAAATCCTCCGCAGAACCACCGCCTCTGCCGATTATAACCACGTCTGCGCATTTCGTGTCGGAAAAGTATTTAATACCACTGGCAAGCTGTTTTGGAGCTTCTTCCCCCTGTACCAGCGAAGGGTATATTATAATATTTATGGGAGGCCAGCGTTTTAACAAAATGCTTTTGATATCCTCAACAGCCGCTCCTGTAGGAGAGGTTATAACTCCGACTGTTTTCGGATATAAGGGCAAAGGCTTTTTTGCGGACTGCGAAAAAAGCCCCTCTTTTTCCAGCCTATTTTTAAGCTGTTCAAAGGCTATAGCCAAAGCACCTGCCCCTAATGGCTGCAAATCATCAATATAAAGCTGATACTGTCCTGTGGCTTCATACAGGGAAACTCTTCCTCTGGCGATTACCTTCATTCCGTTTTCCGGACGAAATTTAAGCCTTGCGGCGTTTCCAGCAAAGATTACCGCCTTTATAACGGATTTATCATCTTTAAGAGAAAGATATATATGTCCGCTTCTGTAATGGTCTGTAAGGTTTGATATCTCGCCGGATATAAAAACCCCGGATAATCTGGGGTCGCTGTCCATAAGTGATTTTATATAAAAATTAAGCTGGCTTACAGTGAGAACACCGGTTCTGCCAACATTAAATGATGTATTTATCATAACAGTCACCTGCTTTTACAGTGCTTTATTCCCGTGAGAAACGCAATTCCACCTGCATTGTCGGAAGAAAATTCCGCAGAGGCAAAGCTGCAATTAAAGTCCCTTTCCATTCTTTCTCTGATAATAGAATTGGACATTACTCCTCCGGCATAAATCAAAGGATAGTCACCGAATTTTTCAAGAATATAACGGGTCATATCCGAAAGTGTTTCTTCCACATAAGCCAGACAATAAGCCGCTGTTTTCTCCTTGGAATCTCCGGATTTGAGCATTTGACTACATTTATTTTCAACACCGCTTAAACAGCAGCATCCCTCTTTTACTGAGGTTTTTATATTGAAAAGTTTTTTCTTGGAACTGTTTCTTCTATACTTTTGAGCCTTATCCTCCGGCATATATTTTTCAATGTTGAGATAAAACTCTTTTGCAAGCTTTTCTATCTCTTTTCCGCAGGGAAAAGAAAGTCCCATTTGTACTCCTGCTCTGTCAACTGCCTGTCCTGCGTTTAAATCAAGGGTTTCACCGACTATAGAAATGTCTTTTATAAAACCGCCGCTGCAATTTACCAAAAGCGCTTCCGTGGTTCCTCCGCTTAAATGAAAGGCAATAAAATCACAGTTAAGCAAATCAGTTTTGCCGCAGCTGAATACAGCCGCAGCTATATGCCCTTCCTGATGTGAAAATTCATACATCGGTACATGAAGTGTATCCGCTAAAACATGGGCAATATTTACACCCACAGTAAAACAGGGCATATAGGAATTTTCCACAGGTCTTGGTTTTGATGAAACGCCCACTGCGCAGACATTTTTTAAATCAACTTCCTGTGAAAGCTCTTTATATATTTCATAAAACTGCTGTGTATGGTGAAAAACAGCGTCGCTTTGGCGCAAGCCGCACTGACCGTTTTTCACCGGCAGAAGTTTTCTTTTATGGATTATTTTGTTTTTCTCGCCGTCATAAACCGCCACTGATGTGGTGTAGTTGCTTGTGTCGATACCAAGATAAATTCCCATATCAATCACTTTCAAACTTTTCGTTTCTGGCTACTGCTCCCAAAACACCGTTTACAAAACTGCTGTCGTCAATGGTATATTTCTTTGCAAGCTCTACAGCTTCATTTATTGAAACTGAAACAGGAACAGTTTTCTCGTATTTCATTTCATAAATTGCAAGTCTCATAACCGCCAATGCAACCTTCGGGATTCTTGAAAGTCTCCAGCCTGATTTCAAATATTTCTCTATAATTCCGTCAAGCTCTTCCTTATGAGCCTCAACACCCATAGCTGTCTTTTTTGCATAATCTGAAACAGTAAATTCCTCAAAGCTTTCATCGGCAGCTTCTATAAGCTCATAAATATTGTCGTTTCCAGGAAAAAGCATTTCAAAGCCAAGGATAAAAGCTTGTTCTCTTGATTCATATCTTGAAACCGGCTTGTTGTCGTTTTTCTTTTCAGTCATTGCATCATACCTCGCACACATAAATTATCAAAAATCTAACCTTAAATAAATCTTTTTAATTATAACACATTTATAAATTATTGTAAACAAAAAAGGCGGTATCCGTATGGACACCGCCGTATGTTCTTTATATTAGCTTACTGCAAGTATTTTCTGAAGTGCTACACAGTCAGCTATGTCGAAATCTCCGTCTTTATCACAATCGTAAAGATCTGTTGTTTCGCCGTTATCAAGTCTAGCAATAGCTCTCTGCATCTTTGTGGAGTCGAGAATTGTCAAGCTTCCGTCCATGTCAACATCTCCGTAAGTGTAACAACCTTCGTTTGTTGCCCATGTTGAAAGAGCTATCCAGCCTTCTCTGCCGCCGTAATTTATTTTACCCCAGCAGTACTTAGTATCTGTGTAAAGCTCTGATACAAAGTAATCCTTGCCCTGTGAACCGGTTGAAATATATCCGAGTGCACTTGCATCTGTTGAAGGATTGCTTCTAACTGCAAGACTGCTAACCTTTATGTTAACTCTCATAAGCTGATTTTCACCGATAACTCCAATCGGGTCAACCGGTGTTTCATTATTTCCGGAATCAGTTGCTCCGCCTGAGCTGCCGCTTGAACTTCCGTCATCATCTAAAAGATAGATAAAGCCTTGGAATGTCCAGCTGCTGTTTCCGCCAAAGTTATCAGAACCGTCGGCCTTTCCTGTGGTAAGATAAAACATTGTTCCGCTCCATGATGAATTGGAGAAAGTAACAACGCCGTCTTCAATCTTTTCAACCACAGCTACATGTCCTGAGCTTTCACCCCACCAACAAGCTATGGCGCCGACTCTCGGTTCCTGACCCTTTTCATAAGCGGTTGTAAGCTCGTACCATCTTCTGGCATCGTAACCAGGAAGAGATGGTTTAGAACCTAAAATCTCGTAAGCCCTTCCGTAGGCATAAGCCGTACAGTTTGGCATTCCGTATCCTGAGCTGTAAAAAATATTTTTATTACTAAAATAGTATCCATTATCACTTGAAGGAGCAGTCAATCTTGGTACATATGTATCTGAAGCAGCGTTTGCACTGATAAATACCATAGTTGACATTATTGCTATGATAAGTGCCGCTATTAACGACGCAATGCGTTTTTTCCTGGTCACTTGAACACCTCGCATAATTCAATTTTTATTCAAGCCATAACACATGAAATACACATCGTTTTAACCGCGGTAACAAGTTGTTAACAGCTTTGTCATTATTTTACCACTAACAATTACAGATTTGCAACTATTTTTTCTCCTTCTTACAGAATTCCCCTATATTTTTTTGTTAATTTTAACAAAATAGAAATCTATTCTAAAATTATATAATTATTGTCAAAAAAACGCCCGATTTAAAGCTTTTTTCTGAAAATTCAATATCAGAATAATAGTTTTCTTACCAATATTTCTTTTTAGCATTTTAAAAATTTATAAATACAAAAATATTTAAACACACATTTCGTCACTTTTTTATTATGAAAATCGGAAATTAAAGCTGTAACTACTTTCTGTTTTTTGTAATTAGTTCTTTTATTCCTTTTTAAGTTAAATTATTATATCACAAAGTCTGTCGGCAATTTTTCCAAGGTTTTCCAGTGTAAGCTCCTCAGCTCTTTTTGAAGCAGGTATACCGCAGTCCTCAAGTACAGAAATTATCTCCTGTTTGCCGACAGAAAGACCGCCGCTCAGGGAATTGGCTATATTTTTTCTTCTCTGTGAAAAAGCCGCCTTAATTGTCTTGAAGAACACTTCCTCACTCTTCACTGAAACGGGAGGCTCTTTTCTTATGTTAAGTCTTATAACCGCTGAGTCAACCTTAGGCGCAGGCATAAAAGAACCCGATGAAACATTAAAGAGAAGCTCAGGCTCACTGTAATACCATACAGCCGCTGTTACCGCTCCGCACTGTCTTGTTCCCACATTTGCGCATATTCTCTGGGCAGCCTCTTTCTGAACCATTACGGTTATAGATGAAACATTCAGTTTTTCTTCCAGCAATCGCATAACAATAGGTGATGTGATGTAATATGGAAGGTTTGCGCACACGCATACATTCATTCCCTCAAACTCTTCCTCAATAAGCTTGTTAAGGTCAAGCTTCATTACGTCCTCGTTAATAACCTTTACATTTTCGTACTCTCCCAAAGTTTCCTCAAGAACAGGCAAAAGTCTTTTGTCCAATTCAACTGCAATAACTTTTTTAGCACGCTTTGCAAGCTCGTTTGTCAAAACTCCGATTCCAGGGCCAACCTCAATAACTCCGCTGTTTTCATCCACGCCGCACTCCATTGCCATTCTGGGGCACACAGAGGGATTTATAAGAAAATTCTGACCCAGCGCTTTTGAAAATGTAAAGCCGTGCTTACTGAGGATTTCTTTTACCGTATTTATATTAGAAAGTTTTTCCATTTATAACAATCTCAATCCTTTCGGGTATTTGTTTTTAAGTGTTCCGTCAACGGCTTTTCCAAAGCCTGTGGTCATTCCCTCACAGCAAACCGCTGTATATCCTTTTATATCGGATGGAATTTCTATTTCCTCACCTTTCAGGTACTTTATAATTCTTTCATCACCGAGTGATAAATCAACGATGTTTACACATTCGTCTTTTTCTGCCGCCATAAAGGCACTGTGAGCAGGCTCTATTCTTCCTTTTTTGCCCTCTCCCAGCAAAACTCCGGCTCTGAGGACTCCGCATCTTTCTATTGACGGGAATTTTTTCAGGGCTTCCGGAAGTAAAATTATCTTTCCGTTAATCTGTGAAATATTTTCTCCAAAGGGTCTGTTTACAAACAAGCTGTCATAAAAATCAAGAATTTCTTCCCTTGTTATTTCATTGGACTGAACTTTTCCCCTCTGGTTTTTACCCTGTTTTTTAGAACCTTTTCTTTCTGATGAAGCACCGAAGCTATCATAGAAATAGGAATCATTTTCTATGGACATTCCTTTATGTCTGAGCTTAACGGCAAAATGTCCCTCTCCTCCGTGGAAAGGAAAAATCCTCACTGCTCCGCCCATAGTTTTCATTCCGAAGCTTTCATTTTCATCTACAATTTCAAAATCAGGATTATTATTAAGAAACTTTTCAATAACACCTTCGTTTTCCTCAGGTGAAAAGGTACAGGTTGAATAAACAATAACTCCGCCGGGCTTTAAGGCAAGCTTTGCGCTTTCCAAAATATTCAGCTGTCTTACTGCACAGGCCTCCACATGCTCTCTGCTCCAATGCTCCAGCGCCTGAGGCTCTTTTCTGAACATTCCCTCTCCGCTGCAGGGCGCATCCACAAGAATTTTATCAAAACATCCTGCAAGTCTTTTGCAGAGCTCCTCCGGGCTTTCGCTGGAAACAACTGCGTTTCTCACGCCCATCCTCTCTATATTTGAAAGGAGAATTGAAGCTCTTGACCTTACAATCTCGTTTGACCACAAAAGTCCCTTTCCTTTAAGCTTTGCGGCTATCTGTGTGGATTTTCCGCCGGGAGCTGCGCACAAATCAAGAACACAGTCACCTTCCCGAGGGTTTAAAAGGGTCACTGCGCTCATTGCAGATGGTTCCTGAACATAGTATGCGCCGCAGTGATGCAAGGGACTGTTGCCAACAGAGGAAGCATTGGCTGGTATATAGGTTCCCTCATCGGCGAAGGGCACTTGTTCCCAGGGAAAGTCCAAAAGGGTTTTCAGCTTTTGGGCAGAGATTTTCAAAGTGTTTGCCCTTAAACCACGGAAAGGCTCGCTGTCATAATTATCAAGAAATTTTTGGAAATTCTCTTTTAAGACAGGTTTTATCTCATTTAAAAAATCAGGTAATAATTGTATCATAAGAATATATCCACGCTCTTAGTTTATAATAATATCAAAGGAGGTGCTAAACTTGAACAGACAAAACAAAAGAAATTATCAGAACAGACAGAACCAGAACAACCAGTCCATGAACCACGCAGATAACAATTATCCCGTAGATTCAATGAACGATGTTTATGAGTCATACAGCCAGTCCTCTGTAAAGAGAAGCAAAAATAATCAGAAGCGCAGCGCTCAGAACAAAAACGAGAGCAACTGCCGTTAAATTATATCTTCCCCATTTCCATCATTTTATATGCACAGTTTAACCTAAATCACGAAAACCGTGTATTTACAGCATCCGTCGGATAATTTTTTTCTTTTACCCGACGGATGCTGATTTTACATATGAAATTAAAATCCGAGCTCTTCGCCCACAATAATGACCTTAATTCTGTTTTTCTGACGCTGATATCCGCTTACAAGATAACTGCAGCAGATTCTGTCTTCACTTTTGCATCCCTTTGCAAGTCCTGTGCTTTCGCCGTCTTTTGCAGAAACACAAACTCCGCATTTACTGCAATATGTGTCCTTGTTAAGTCTTATAGTGTTTGCAGGGGCTGCAATCTCCTTAACACGCATTTCGGCTTCTTTCAAATCTCTTACAATCTTATTGTATCCACACACAACCACAACGCTTTTAGGGCCGTATACAATGGCTGCAACTCTGTTTCCGTTTCCGTCAACATTGTAAAGCTCGCCGTTTTCGGTCACTGCGTTTGTACTTGTGAAATACACATCTGCGCTGAAAGCGTCTCTGTAAACCTTGTCAATCTCTTCAGGTGTTATTCCCTCTCTTGAACGGTCGAGATAGTTATATCTGCTCTTTTTAACAAGGTCTATAATTCCGGTTTCCACAAGAGAAACAGAACCGCCGCTGGCTATTGTATCTCCGGGAACAATAAGAGTTTCTGCCAAAGCCTTGGCGTCCTCCTTAGTGCGGCAAAAATAAGCTTCCATATTATTGGCTTTGAGGTTTGCAATAGTTTTTTCAATCTTTTTATCAATTATTTCCTGTTTGCACCAATTCATTGTGTCAACCCCTTTGTAATCATTAAAATTTATAAAAGTTATTATACATAAAACAACAGGCTTTTTCAAGTGTTTCAGAAGCATATAAAAAGCCCGGAGTATTTCATCCGGGCAAAATTGTTTATATAACAAAATTATTCATGAGATTTTCGCTGTCCTGTACGTCGTCATAGAACATATAAACTACCAAAAATACTCCGTCTTTCTCTGTTACATAGAAAGAATTGTATCTGTAGTCAGTTTCAGGGTCGTAATTTACAAATTCTACGTCTTTCTTTGCAAATTCAACTCCGCATATGGAAACAGTTTCAACATCTGACACTTCATAGTCAGCCTCGTCAACACCTGAAAGAGTATTCACTACAAAGCTGTTGAGATAAAACTCCTTGGAAAAGCTTCCTAATTTCTGAGCATAAATTAACATCTCGCTGTAGTTTTCACCTATTAAATCAAGTCCTACAACGCCTACAGACATATCGTCGTTGTTATCTCCGTAATAGCTTATGATTTCCTCTTCGGTGAGACTATAATATGTATTGGGGATGTTATAGGTAATTCCGAAAAAGTCATTTTTATACACGCCGTCCACTGTTGAACCCTTGTACATGGAAACATCCTCTGAAGAATCTGTTGTTTCCTCATCAAAAGGATTATCATAGAAAGGACTGTCGCCGTAATCCTGATAAACGTCCTCGTCTGTTTCGTCTTTGGAATTTGTAATCGGCTCGAAGTCCTCTTCAACGGAAGTTTTGGAACTGCTTCCGAATATGAAGAATGCCCCGATTCCTATAGCCGCTACAAGGACTATACAGCATAAAACTATCACTGCCGCCTTTCCTGAGCCTTTCTTTTTAGGCGGTGTCTGCTGCGGCTGGTTATAATATCCTCCGTTATACTGACCTGTAGGAACATTTCCGCTCATATTATAATTGCTGTAATTATTTCCGTACTGAGAATAACCGCCGTTTTGCTGGGTTCCGTAATTGTTCGGTGTATTTCCATAACCGACAGACTGCGGTTCCTGGGTTTCAGGTTTTTCCTGTGCCTGAATTACAGGTTCCTGCTGAATCTGCTGTTCTGTTGTTCTACCCTCATCAACAGACGGTGCTGATTTTTCCACTTCAGCGCCGCAAATAGGACACATTTTCATATCGTCTTCAAGTTTAAACCCGCATTGTGTACAATACATACTCCAGACCTCTTTTCTTTGTAAAATTAAGGTTTAA
>ERZ779866.1759-NODE-1759-length-20929-cov-3.533008_pt1 | contig 20929 bp, 16 predicted proteins | sample MGYA00511248_ERZ779866 | MGnify/ENA primary metagenome ERZ779866 (study PRJEB29588, sample SAMEA2155758) | human gut metagenome | biome: human gut; feature: human-associated habitat; material: faeces | place: Denmark | collected 2008/2010 ... | reverse complement strand
GGCTACGAACCAGGGGGTCGCGGGTTCGAATCCTACCCGGCGCACCAAATTTCAAAGCCTCAGTTTTTCGAAGAACTGAGGCTTTTTTGCTATTTATCGAAACATTTATCCTGACTGTCGATATCACTTGTGCACTTTTGAACAATCCATCAAAATTGAAAGCAAACTTGCCAACCTTTTTCTCAGTGATAGAACATGCAAAATCAAATTTTCTACCAACAATGGTCCTCCCCTTGCGGTCCCATGTGCATTGCCTCACTAAATGATCAATTGATCATGAGCGATTGGATTGACGGCTGGCACCGCCAGACGATAATGAAACGCTTTGACCGCATGCTACGCCCCCAGTGGATTGAAAAAGAAACTCCGATTATTTTAAAAGCCATCAAAGAGCTTAAGGAATATTTTGCAAAAGAAAGACGGTCTTTTGACCTCCCTGTCCATCTCGTTGGCAGTGAGTTTCAAGTAAAAACGTGGTTGGCTTTACAAAAGATTCCTTATGGAGAAAGTCGAACTTACAGCGACATTGCACAAGAGATCGGTCAAAGCGGAGCAAATCGCGCGGTAGGCGGAGCTGTTGGTCAAAATCCCCTTTCAATCATCATTCCCTGCCACCGGGTGTTGGGAAGTCGCAACACATTGACCGGTTACGGTGGAGGAATGGCGACTAAGAAGGAACTCCTTCGAATTGAGGGCATTTTCAACTCATTGTCTGACACAACACAAGGTTGAGACACAATCTTAATCAATTCGTTCTGGTAAATCGAGATAGCTCGGTTTATGATAGCAAGCGATACAAACTACGCGGTTTTCAGTATAGAGACCGCGTTTTCTAATAAGGAGATCTACACCCATGTGTACCACCGTTATTGTCGGTAAAGCCGTATCTAAAACGGGTCGTGTTATCGTCGGTCACAATGAGGATTCCGGCGGACGCGTGTTGCATCAACAGTTTTATGTGCCCGGTGGCAAACATGCCGCAGGCGAAGTGCTTGTTGCAGAACCCGGACGTGCCCAAGTTCCCGAAGCTGCGGAAACAGTCACGACCTACTGGTCGAACATGCTTCAAATTGACGGGTCCTCTTTCGACCAAGGCTTTGCCAATGCGGCCGGCGTGGTGCTCTGTTCCAACGGTGGCGGTAGCTCTTTCGATGGCGACGATCCTGATGAAGCCTCTTTGAAATTAAAAGACGGCGGCGTGGGCTTCCTTTTGCGCCGCGTGATTGCCGAACGCGCTCATAGCGCACGCGAAGGGGTTGAAATCGCGGCCAAGCTTCTTGATGAATACGGTTACTTTGGCAGCGCCCGCAACTACACGATCGCTGATAAAGACGAGGCTTGGTGCTTGAACGTTGTGAAAGGTCATCACTATGTCGCCAAACGCATTCCCGATGACAAGGTGATGTTAATTTCCAATATGCTTGCCATCCGCTCGGTTGATATCAATGACCACGAAAATGTGATCGCCTCCCCGGGCTTAATTGAATACGCCATTGAAAAGGGCCGCTACACGCCGAAGGTTCCTGGCGACTACAGCGACTTTGACTTCGCCATGGCCTACCAAAGCGATGAAAATCGCCACGCTCCGACGAAATCGGTTCGCATGCGCTTAGGCTGGTACGCCATCACCGGTGACTACTACAAGGATGAATTGCATTACCCGGAAATTCTTCCTCCCGCTGCTCCGATGGGTGTTGAAGACGTCATTCACGTTTTGGGCTTGACCTGCTACGAATCGTACGCCACTCGTGGCGACGGCCGTGAAGATGCCTTCCACGTGTCTGCCCGCGACATTTCCCGCTCGCAAACTCGTGAATCTTGGGTGTGTGACCTCACCGAAGATCCCTTATTCATGACGATGTGGCGTTGCACGAGCTATCAGGATACCGGCGTTTACATTCCCTGGTTCCCGATGTCCGGCAAGATCCCGGAAGGTTATCAATGGATGACGCTTGAAGAAGCTCGAGCCAACCACTTCCATTTGAAACCCGAATACCTCAACTACGACTTGGATCACAGCTACTTCCTGTACGCCACGGTCGGAGAACTCACTAACTTCAATCGCGGTTTGTTGCCTGGCGTTCTTTATGTGAAGAAGCTTTACATGAGCGATGTTGCCGAACGCACCGCCAAAGTGGTCGAAAAAGCCAAAGCCGCCGCAACGCGCGAAGAGGCTGCTGAAATCCTCGGCAACTTCACTTGCGACGAGTGCAAGGCCATGGACACGGTCTATGAAGCGCTCTTGGATGCCATTAACTTGCATACCATGCACGTTGATGTGGAAACACTCAGTGTGAAAGATGAAGGCAAGGTTGAAGTCGTCCTCTTCGGCAGCCCCGAATTCAACGTTGAAGGCTTGGATTTGGACACGGTCTACTGGAGTTTGGGCTTTACCGGCAAGAAGGAATCCGTCAACGCTCCTGCCAAACCCATTGACTGCCGCTTTGAAGACTGGGATGGCGACGGCATCGTCGATGCGGTCCTAACCTTCAATGCGAAAGATGTGGCGCAATGGGCTATCCCCGGTGCTCGCATTGACACCTACCTGCGCGGTCTTTGCAACTTGATTCGCTTTGTTGCAATGGATGAAGTGGAATTCGTTGCCTAATAGCATCCATTGATTGCCAATGGGAAAGCCGTTCATTTTTGAACGGCTTTTTCGTTAAACGAGAAACTGTTAGAATGCTCCGGTCAACCAACTGTTAATCAACCATGCCGCTATTTTCCTGTCCCACCAATTCGCCGAAAGTTAATGAAATCACACTGACAGACCCCTGTTTTATTTCCGATCTGCATTTGAATTCAGAAGATGCCGGCGAGGTAGCGGCCTTTGAAAACTTTTTGTGTACGTTTGCGAAAAAGCGAAAAGAGTTAGTTATTTTGGGTGATTTTTTTGATTATTGGGTGGGCGATGACGCCCTTTTTACCGCGCAATCGATTCTCTCTCCTTTAGTTAAGTTCAGTCAGACCCATTCAATCTACTTTATGCATGGAAATCGGGACTTTATGGTCTCTAGCGATTTCGCGCATGCGACGGGTGCCACGCTTTTGGCTGATCCGACAGTGGCTCATTATCAAGATCTGACGTTATTGCTTTCGCACGGCGATCTGTGGTGCACGAAAGACGTTGAGTATCAAAAATTACGCCGTAAAGTTCGCAGCGTTTGGTGGCAATGGTTGATGCTTCGTTTCCCGTTAAAAAAACGTTTAAACATTGCGCACAACGCCCGAATGAAAAGCAAAACGAAAAAAAATAGGAAAAAAGCCGAAGAAATGGATGTCGATGCCCAGACGGTGATTGAAGCCGCACAAAATGTTTCGGCGGATATGGTTATTCATGGGCATACCCATCGCCCCGGTCAAGTCCCGTTGACAGCATCACTGTCAAGGTATGTGTTAGGTGACTGGCGTCATGAGGCCCCTGATCATTTTTGCGGCTCTTGCTTGGTGTTTGAACAGAAAACCCCTGTCTACCTGCATTTCTAAAAACAGAGTTTTATCATTTTGCTCCGCTTATTTTCGGATCAGGATAGTCATTCAACATTTTGATAAATCAGACACACTTTGCTTGCCTTCATCACAACGTGATTGTGTTATATTTTTTCTGAAATATCGCAATGGGGCCGGCATGGAAAAAACTCTTCGTATTCGTTTAATCGTCGCGCTTTTCGGATTAGCCGCTATCACCGGTTGTGCGGCTCCGACTGTGACAACCGAGGTGACTGTCGCTTCTCAACTGTCGATGACACCTGACATTAATCCATCGCTTCACGCCATGCCAGACTGGGGTGACAAGATCGCTGTGATGCCTGCCAATAAACAAAACAGCAAAGACCCAACATATAGTCAAATTAAGGCCGGCTTGGAATCAATGTTAAACCTTGCGCATCTTGAAGTCGTCCCGAAAGGGCATGGTGAAAAGTATCGATTAAGTGTAGATTGGTCTGTCAAACCTTCCCGTCAAATTGTTGCTTATGAGACTGTCCCTGCGACGGTTGTCGGTTTTGGAGGAGGCTGGGGTTGGGGGCATCCCGGCTTTCATCACCATTACAGAGGGTTTGGAATGGGACCGAGCATCGCTTGGGTTGAACGCCCCTATACTGTTCAAATGTACATGCGCTCTTTAACTGTGACGCTTTATGAAATGAACGGCTCACTTGCCGAGAATGTTTTTGCGGCCACAGTGCGCCATGAAGCCTCGTGCAATCAAATTCAAGATATTATTCCTTACATGGTGCACGCGGCCATCGATAATTTGTATGCCCAAAATGGGACCAAAACTCTCGTAACAGTCCCGGAAACAAGTGATGTTTGTCGATAATAAACCTTTCTTGGAGTCTGATCGTCCTATCGCTCTCATTACCGGAGCCAGTGGCGGACTTGGGCGAGAATTTGCGAAACTTTTAGCACATGAAGGTTTTCGTTTGATTTTGTTGGGACGAAATGAGGAAAAGTTAAGCGTCGTAGTGCAACAGCTAAATGCGCCAACCATGATCTTTGAGCTCGACTTCACCGCCCCCCTTGCGATACAACAATTCGATCAATGGAAGAAAACTCATAACATACATATCGATTTGCTGATTAACAACGCGGGCTGGGGCAAAGTTGCCGACGTTGAACATACAACGGATTCCGAGATCTTATCCATGATCGATGTTGATATTCGTGCAGTCACTTTATTGACGCGATCTGTCCTCGAAGACATGCTTCATAAGCAATCAGGAAAAATATTGAACGTGGCCTCTATCGCTTCCTTCTTGCCTTGCCCGGGTTTCACTGTTTACGCGGCAAGCAAAGCCTATGTTCTTTCTTTTAGCGAAGCGCTTCGAGAAGAAGTTTCTGGCCGAAACATCACCGTCACTGCTTTATGCCCAGGGCCTGTTGACACTGATTTTTGGCATCGCGCGGGGCTTATTTCTACCAGACCGTTTGAAACGTTTTTGCTATCACCTTCACGCGTCGCTCAAATTGGGCTTGCAGCGCTTTTTAAGGGAAAAGCCGTTTGTGTTCCCGGTATCTTCAATAAAATTTTAGTGACATTGAGTGGGATAGCTCCACGCTTTCTAGTTCGAGCAATCTGTTCAAAGATCATTGCGTGGGCCAGTCAAAAAAACGGGAAAAATTTGCATTTTTCTAAACACTAGTAGATAATAGCGGTCTGCGCGCCGGTAGCTCAGTTGGATAGAGTACCTGGCTACGAACCAGGGGGTCGCGGGTTCGAATCCTACCCGGCGCACCAAATTTCAATGCCTTGATCTCTGATCAAGGCATTTTCATATGGGGTGAGCACCTCCATCAAAGGCGCTCTTCGATCAATGGTCTCCCTGCATCAATGTCAGAAGCGTTGCATCCGGCAACCAAGAAATGCTATAGCGCTTTTGCTCCAAATCATCACTTAAATAACGAACATCCGAACCAATGCCTGCGGCGAAAATCAAATCCGAATCAGCCCACAACAAGGGCAGCGACGAGCGATCATATTCAGCGATATCTGCCTCTTGATAAAGTGCTTTGAGCATCTTACGAGGACGATTGCGAGCGATCTTGAATTTTTCTCCCCCACGGCGTGGGCGAATTTGTAAAACCGCCGATGCCAATAGTGACTCGGGCACACCCCACCCATCTCCCTGTACCGGGCTAAACACAAGCTCACCGCTCCAACTGGGCACAGAGTAACGCCCCTCGCCTTTCCAAGTCAAAGTCTGAATGAGTGTGTTGTCACGTTTGGGAGCGACCGCTTCACGCATCACCAAACGAGCCCCATGGCGACGCATTTCCATATTGTCTATGCGAAATGACAATTTCGTGTCGCTATGCGTTTCTCTGGCCTGTCGCAAAGCCTCCTCTAATCGAGCTTTACCGGGTGGAACCAATGAAAAACTTTCAAACCAAGCCCTCAGCACCAAGGATTGTCGCATAGGAGAAAGCGCCATCAATGCGGGAATACTCAACGTATTGGCATCTAATCGAACTTTTTGAAGATCCTCCAGAGCCACCTCTTTCAAAAGCTCCGAAGTTTGCGCTACCAACTCCACGGAACGAGCTGCCGCCTGACGAAAACCCGGTCGAATTTTATCCATGACCGGCAATACCTCATGCCGTATCGCATTTCTCAAATATGTTGTGTCGGCATTGCTTTCGTCATCAACCCAGCTAAGATTTTTCAGTTCAAGGAAACGCTCAAGCAACGGTCTGGCGATGTGTAACCAAGGACGCACTAATACCACTCCATCGGTTTCACGAACCAAGGGAAATGTCGCCAACCCCTCAACGCCGGCGCCTCTCATCCATTGAATCAAAAAAGTTTCTAAACGGTCTTCTTCATGGTGAGCCGTCATTATCATTGAGGCATCAAAGGCTTTCGCTGCCTTAACCAACGCTTCGTACCGCGCTTTGCGCGCAGCCGCTTCAATCCCTTCGCCCGTCGTTTTTACCGTGACATAAGTGACTTTGAAAGGCACATTGAGATTTTGCGCCATTTCACGACAAAACTTCGCCCACTTATTGGCGTTAGGACTTAAAGCGTGATGCACATGGACCGCCAGAATTTCGTCAATTAACGAATGGCGTTTTTGTTTTAATAGACAAAGCGCATTTAAAAGGGCAACCGAATCCCGACCGCCGGAAAAGCCCACAACGATCCTCGCCTTACGAGGCGAGGCGCTACCAGAAAACAACGAGGGAGTGTCTGTTAACCCCAACCCCTCAGCGATCGCCGTTTTCAGAGCGTTGAGAAGCTCAGTCTGTACGGTCTGTAACGATAACGTCGCCCACGCACGTTGCCTAGGCTTTCTTAACTGCGGTCTTCTTTGCAGCATCCGTCTTTCTTACCGTGCGCTTTTTAGCGACCGGTTTCTCTTCAACAGGAGTAGTCGAGACTTCTTCGGATTGATCTTCTGTTCCGACGAGTGTAATGACAGCCTCATCATCGGTCGAAACACTTGCCTTGCTCGCCAGATCCTGCACTTGCTGTTGTGCCTTAACTTCAAACTTGCCGTATTGCAAGAGTCGTTCCAAACGGCGCAGAACCAACTCCTCAACTGGCATGGCGATAAAATGACGCATCTGGTCGGTGAGGACTTTTTTCATGGAAGCCCCCATCAGGTGAGGATCGCGATGTGCACCACCGAGCGGCTCGGAAAGAATTCGATCAACTAAACCTAAATCACGCAGGCGATCTGCCGTCAGGCCGAGCGCCTGAGCAGCCTCGGGAGCGCGGGACGCGTCCTTCCACAAAATTGAGGCGCAGCCCTCGGGACTGATGACAGAATAAATCGAGTATTGCAACATGTTGACGACATCGCCCACAGCAATCGCCAATGCTCCGCCGGAGCCGCCCTCACCGATGATCGTCACAATAATCGGCGTCTTCAAGTGGCTCATTTCATAAATATTATGGCCGATCGCTTCGGACTGTCCGCGCTCCTCGGCGCCGATTCCCGGATAAGCTCCCGGAGTGTCAACAAAGGTAAACACCGGCAAAGAAAACTTCTCAGCTAGTTTCATCAAGCGCAAAGCTTTCCGGTAGCCTTCTGGTCGACTCATGCCGAAATTTCTCAGCATGCGCTCTTTGGTATCACGTCCCTTCTGGTGACCGATGACCACAACTGGCTGACCAGCCAACCGCGCCAAGCCACCGATAATCGACGCGTCATCGGCATAGGCACGATCCCCGTGCAGCTCGTGAAAGTCCGTAAAAATCATCTCAATATAATCGAGCATATACGGTCGCTGCGGGTGACGTGCAACCAACGAGGTTTGCCAGGGCGTGAGCTCTGCGTAGGTCTTTTTCACGAGCTCCTCAGTCTTTGCCCTCAACTGCTCAATCTCTGTGGAGAGGTCGAGCTTCTTACCATCATCGCCTTCCTGCATTTTGGTAAGTTCGTCTATTTTTGAGTGAAGCTCCTCAATTTGTTTTTCAAAATCCAAAAATACCAGTTTTGCCATTCTGTAATCTCTTCCTAGCGGGGATCATTTTCCAATGATCGCCACAAAAACCATGTGGCCGCCGTCCGATAAGGCGCCCACGCTCCAACGATAGATTCTACACGGGAACGGTTGGCTTTGCGGTTAACGCTAACCACCGTTTCTTCAGGGAAATAAAGATTGACCAACGCTTGTCGAATTCCAAAATCGTCAGTTGGGAAAACGTCCCCGCGTTTCAGTCCGAAAATTAGCACGCTCATCGCGCTCCAAGGTCCCAATCCCTTTACGGATGTCAAAACACGGATCACCTCGGCGTCTGCCATGTTCTGAAAAGATCGTTCGGACCACTCACCGCTTACAAAGCGGAAGGCCACTTCTTTTAGCGCATGAATTTTACGGGGATTTAAACCCAGTTTACGAAGCTCAGAGGTAGGGGTTATCGCTAAAAAACTATCCCAACGACCATGCCTTGTGCCACAAAGTCGGTCCCATAATGTTGCAGCCGCCACGTTGGTAATTTGCTGACCGACAATTGAACGGAAAATTGACTCGGCCACGGAACTGAAACCTTTAAAAGGAACCAGGCGATAGCGTTCGATCAGCTTAGCCATAACCTCATCGCTGAGAGAAAGCGCTTCATACGCTTTCTCCCAATACTGAGAAGTCATTTCCGGAGATCCGCTCATAAGCAGCAACTATTTTTGCGTTTCAACCAACACTCGCTGCCACTTGGTTCCTTGAGGCGTGTCCACAAGCATCACACCCATCTGCGCCAAACGTTGTCGAATTTCATCGGCCTTGGCGTAATCTTTCGCCTTTTTGGCGGCTGCTCTCTCAGCTATAGCCGCCTCAATCGCCGCCTCATCCAAACCGGCTGTCGAACCTTTCAAAAATGCCTTGGGATCGCCTTGAAGAATATTAAGGATAGACCCCAATGCTTTAAGTTGCCGGGTCATAGCGCCGTCTTTGCTCGCATGAGCGCGATTGGCTAATTCGAAAAGTTGAGCCACGGCGACCGGCACGTTGAAATCATCATCCATCGCCGCCTTGAAACGCTTGGCGCACTCTTCATTCCAATCCAGAGGCTCGCTATCCGGCGGAACATCGTTTAACGCGCCATACAGACGCTTCAATCCTTGATAAGCGTCCACAATCAAATCACTGCTAAAAAGGATCGGGCTGCGATAGTGCGTTCGCATCAGGAAAAAGCGCAACACTTGAGCACCGTTGCCGACTCCGAATTTGTCATCCGTTTCAGCGATGGCGTCACGGACGGTCCAGAAATTGCCGAGCGACTTACTCATCTTTTCCTGTTTGCCGTCTTTATTCATAACACGGAGCGGACCGGTGTGCATCCAGTAATTGGCGAATTTCTTGCCGTTGGCCCCCTCGCTTTGCGCGATTTCATTTTCATGATGCGGGAAAATCAGATCAGGGCCGCCGCCATGAATGTCAAAAGTCTCCCCTAAGTAGTAACAACTCATGGCAGAGCACTCGATATGCCAACCCGGTCGCCCTTTACCCCAGGGGCTATCCCAGAGCGGCTCACCGGGTTTCGCTGCCTTCCAGAGCACGAAATCGATCGGATCGCGTTTCGTCATGTCGGGAGCCACTTTGCAATTCATCAATCGACTTACCGGACAATTTGCCGTAATCTTTAAAGCCCCGAACGTTGTAAGCCACGTCGCCGCCGTCTGTTTGATAAGCGAGCCCCTTGGCTTGGAGCTTCTCAATGATATTGAGCATCTGGGGAATGAAATGCGTTGCTCGCGGTTCATGCGTTGGAGCAAGGCATCCCAACGCCAACATGTCTTCCTGCATTGCGCGACCGAATTCCTCGGTTAAAGCGTCACAGGAAATTCCGCGTTCAGCCGCACGACGAATGATTTTGTCATCGACATCGGTGATGTTGCGAACGAAAGTCACATCGTAACCACTCGCCTCAAGCCAACGGCGGATAATGTCAAAAGACACGAAGGTGCGACCGTGACCGATATGGCAATAGTCATAAACGGTGACGCCGCAAACATACATTTTGACTTGATGCTCATTGATCGGTTTAAAAGGCGATTTCTCACGGCTTAGCGTGGAATAAATCTCAAGCGACATAGCCAGCTTCCAAATTCGTTTAACTCAAGTGGGTAAGTATAAACGATGGCACGTCAACTTTATTCCCAGAATTTTGCCCAATCGAAACCTTTAGTAACCTAAACGCAAACCCGCCCCTGCTCAATGCTAGAATCCTCTAACAACACCTTTCACGGATGAGACAATGTCAGCAACACTTTTGTTATGGCAAAAGCGCCTTTTCGTGGGCTTTTTTAGCCTGGCGATTTTAGGCAATGCCTATGCGGCTTTCGAGTACGAAGAACCTAAAAATGAAACAGAACGAGCGGCCCTCATTGAGGAAATGATGAAGGAAGGCCAATGGTCTTTGGCCCTGGAACAGATTCAAAAAGGTATCAAGATCAACCCGAAAAGTGCCCAATTGAAATTTCAACGCGCTGTGGTCTACCAGCGTTCAGGGCAACTTGATCGAGCAAAAGCGCTTTTTGAAGAATTCATCAAAACATACCCTGAAGTGGTGGAGCCTTATAACAATTTAGCGGCGATTTACGCCTCAGAAGGCAACACGCGGCGCGCCCGAGCGCTTTTGCGCCAAGCCATTACCATCAACCCGCATTATTCTATGGCTTATGAAAATTTAGGCGATCTCGAACTGCAAGAAGCCCTTAAGTTTTATAAAGATGCCCTCAATGCTCGCCCCGATGACAAACGATTGCAACGCAAAGTGCGTACCATTGAGAAACAGATTCAGTAGGAGAATGACCGATGTCCACCCTTTTTTCGAGCGCGCGTTTGGCCTTGTCCGCATCCGCGCTAACACTTTGTCTTATAGCCACCCAAGCCAACGCCGCCCAGGTTGAATTCCAGACCAACATGGGCAGCTTCACCGTTGATGTTAACGAAAAGGCCGCCCCCAAGACCGCCGCGAACTTTTTAGCCTATGTTAAAAGCGGTTTCTACGACGGCACAGTCTTTCATCGTGTCATTCCCGGTTTTATGGTCCAAGGTGGCGGGTTCACTCCCGGAATGAATGAAAAAGACACAAAAGCGCCGATTGCTATAGAATCCCGAAATGGTTTGACAAACCAGCGCGCAACAATTGCCATGGCACGAACAGCTGATCCCAATTCTGCAACGAGCCAATTTTTTATCAATGTTGCCAACAATCACTTTCTAGACGCCAATCAAGCCTCTGACGGTTATGGGTACACGGTGTTTGGCAAAGTGATTTCCGGTATGTCAACCATTGATGCCATCGCCGGAGTCAAAACTCATTCTGTGGGTTTTTACGATGACGTCCCGCTCCGAGATGTGGTGATCAAAAAAGCTTCTATTGTTAAGTCAAAAGGAAAGTAATTTTATGATTCGTTTAACGACCAATTTCGGTGTGATTGACCTGGAACTCGATTACGAACACGCACCGGCCACCAGTAAAAATTTCGAGCAATATGTCCGCGATGGTTTTTACAACAACACGATTTTCCATCGTGTCATTCCTGGCTTCATGATTCAAGGCGGTGGCTTTGAACCGGGCATGAAGCAAAAAGAAACCCGTGCCCCGATCGAAAATGAAGCTGACAACGGTTTACGCAACGACAAGTACACCATTGCGATGGCCCGTACGAGCGATCCGCATTCTGCCACTGCTCAATTTTTCATTAACGTGGTTGACAATGATTTTTTAAACCATACAGCTCCCACCCCTCAAGGTTGGGGATACGCGGTCTTCGGCAAAGTGATTGCCGGAGAAGACGTTGTCGATAAAATCGCTCACGTGAAAACCCATCAGTGGGGCTTTCACGGAGACGTCCCTTGCGACGATGTCGTCATTGAAAAAGCCGAAGTGATTGAATAAAGCATAAAACCTTTATGAAAAGGACCGAATCAGCCTTGATTGGGTCCTTTTCTTTTTTCTGAGCGATAAAGTCATGGACAATCCACGACAAGACTTGATAAAATAACTATTAGTTCAAATCCAAATTTAAATTTAAACAATGAATTTGTAACAAATAAGGCACTGTTTTCAATAAAATCAGTGCTTGCGCATGATAAATTGGCGATTTATTTGCCTACTTTTTAGGCAATAATTTTTGATAATGCCCATTTATAATGTAACGACTTAATAGAAAATCGACAGTTTTGCAATCTCCCTGAAGTTATGAATGATGCGTTAAGTACCCTGGGCATTGATATCGGCTCGACGACCATTAAATACGTGTTGCTTGATGAAAAGCTTAACGTCCTTGCGAGCCACTATGTTCGCCACCGCAGTACTGTAGTTCAAACATTAAAGACATTGATCACTGAGTTGCTGACTCAATACTCGTGCGGCCGGGCTCGATTGCGACTGTCTGGATCCGGTGCGCTGTTGATCGCTCAGAAACTGCAGCTGCACTTTGTTCAAGAAGTGGTTGCGGCCGGCGCTTACCTCAAGCATAACGATCCGCATATTGACTGCGCGGTTGAGCTCGGCGGTGAGGACGCTAAAATTATTTATCTCACCAATGGCGTTGAGCTACGAATGAACGAAGCCTGCGCGGGCGGCACAGGCGCCTTTATCGACCAAATGGCGGTTCTCCTCGACACGGATCCGAGTGGGCTGGACACGCTTGCGGAGAAAGCGAAAAAGAGTCATCCGATTGCCTCTCGGTGTGGGGTCTTTGCAAAAACTGACGTTGTGGCTCTTCTAAACACCGGAGTTCCTCGCGAAGAAATTGCCCGCAGCATTTTCGAAGCAGTTGCCGACCAAGCGATCAGCGGTTTAGCCTGTGGTCGGCCAATTGACGGTCACATCGCTTTTTTAGGCGGTCCCTTGCACTTTTTGCCTCAATTGCGAGCTGCTTTTGAACGCAAGTTGAAATCGGAGCAGACCACATTTACGCATTTTGATAACGCTCAATATGCCGTTGCGTTCGGCGCGGCTCTTGATGCGTATGAATCTTCGACAAGCTCGTTGCCGGAAAGAGCCATTGAAGAGATCCTTCCTCTTTTGACGGATGACCTAGCCGCACAGGCCAACTCGGATCGCTTGGCTCCTTTCTTCGAAAATGAGCAACAGCGCATTGAATTTCAAACCCGTCACAGTCGGGAAAAGGCGTTGCGCAAATCGCTTCAGGAAGCCAAGGGCGATTTATTTTTAGGCATTGACCTCGGTAGCACTACCGTAAAGATGGCGCTTTTAGATCAAAGTGACGCCCTGTTATACCATTGGTATGCCAATAACGAGGGCGATCCTTTGCCCAAGCTCATCCCCGAAATTTTAAAACTGACCGCCCTCATCCCCTCTTCGGCTCGAATTCGAGCGATCTGCACAACCGGCTACGGCGCAGCGCTTGCCCAAGCCGCTTTGGGAGCCCAATTTAGCGAAGTTGAAACACTTGCGCACCAACGAGCCGCTGTCGCTTTTGATCCACAAACAAGCTACGTCATTGACATCGGCGGACAGGACATGAAATGCTTGCGCGTCAAGGCGGGAACGATTGCCGATGTGAAACTAAACGAAGCGTGTTCCTCCGGTTGCGGCTCCTTTATTGAAACGTACGCCAATCAATTGGGGCTTTCACTGCAAGCGTTTGTTGACGCGGCGATGCGTGCCCCACACCCGTGCGATTTAGGAACCCGTTGCACAGTTTTCATGAATTCCAAGGTCAAGCAAGCTCAAAGCACGGGCGCAAGCGTTAAAGACATCGCAGCCGGCCTTTGCCACTCCATCGTGCTTAACGCGTTGCACAAGGTTTTGCGAATCGCGGGTACCGAACAACTGGGCGAGCATGTTTTAGTCCAAGGCGGCACCTTTTTAAATGACGCCATCTTGCGCGCGTTTGAACTTTATATCGGTAAAAACGTTATTCGACCTGACATCGCTGGCCTGATGGGGGCATATGGCGCCGCGTTGATCGCGCGAGAGCGGACCGATCAATCCACCGCTCAATTAGACTTAAGCGCTGAAAAGCTGGACTTGTCCAACATTAAAACGACGGAATTTCGTTGCCGTAGTTGCAATAATCACTGCTTGCTTACTCTACACCGGTTTGCGAGCGGTCAAAAACATGTGAGCGGCAATCGTTGTGACTTCGCGTTAAAAGCCGGCAATGACGCCAAAACTTCGCCCAAGCACTTTATTGATTTGAAATGCGGCCTGCTGTTTAATCGTGAACCGTTGGCAGAGGCAGACGCACCTCGGGGAACGATCGGCTTGCCGCGCGTGCTCAATATGTATGAGCACTACCCCTACTGGTTTGCTCTATTTACGGCACTCGGTTTCCGGGTGGAGTTGTCCCCGTACTCTGACCATTACATCGCCGGTCTCGGAACCGACAGTATTCCGTCTCAGAGCTTGTGTCTGCCGGCCAAATTGGCTCACGGGCACGTGACTTACCTCGCGCAGCGCGGCATCAAAACCATTTGGATGCCTTGTATTCCCAAAGAGAGGATCAGTTTCAAGGATATGCAGGGACGTTACGCTTGCCCAGTCGTCGGCGGCTACCCTGAAGCGCTTCGCTTAAACTTCGCTTGCGCGCACCCCAATACAAAATTGCTGACGCCCTTTGTTGACCTCAGCCAGCCGGGTACGGTGATTCGCGCTCTCGAAAGCGCCTTCCCGACAATCGACGGAAAAACCATTCGAGAAGCTGAGGCCAAAGGACGTGCGGCTTTAGACGACTATCAACGTACAATTCGTCGCGAAGGCGAAAAGCGTTGGCGTGAGCATGAGCTCACGCAAAAGCCATTAGTGGTCATTGCCGCCCACCCTTATCACATGGATCCCCTCGTCAATCATGGCATCTGCACATTGATCAGCTCCATGGGTGTGGACATCCTCACGGAGGACTCCATCGCGCAGCTTTGCCCGAGCGAAGATCGAGCGCTTGATGTCATTGATCAATGGACATTCCATAGCCGCCTTTATCGGGCTGCCGAATTGGTGAAGAATAAGCCTTGGGCTGAGTTGGTTCAGCTTGTCAGTTTCGGCTGCGGCTTGGACGCTATCACAAGCGAACAAATTCGCCGAATTCTTGAGCCAGCTGGGAAGCTTTACACCATGCTCAAAATTGACGAAGGTGACACCTTGGGCGCTGCACGCATTCGCCTTCGCTCCCTGTTTGCCGCAGTCAGTGACCGGAAACATCACGCAAACGCAAACTTGGCGACAGAAAAACCCATTGTTTTTTACCGTAAGCCGGAAAGCCAACCGGTCGAAGTGAAAAAACTAAAAACCATCTACATTCCTCAGATGGCTCCGATTCACTTCCCGATCATGGAAAGGGCGTTGCAAACAATAGGCTACCAAGTCAAGTTGCTTCCTCACGTGAGTCCGCAAGCGCTGCAGCTCGGTCTTCGCTACGTCAACAACGACGCATGCTATCCTGCCATTGTTGTCATCGGACAGCTCCTAGACACCGTTCTCAACAAGGATTTCGACCCAACAACCAGTGGATTGCTTCTTGCCCAGACATGTGGCCCCTGCCGTGCGACAAACTATGCCACGCTCCTAAAATGGGCCCTTCGCGATCTGCACATGGAAAATGTGCCGGTGATCACCATTTCCCGTCATAAGGTGGAAGGCTCCTATCATCTCGATTTAGGAGTTCGGGGCTTTCGTCGTCTTATGATTGGTCTGCTATATGGTGACCTTTTGCAAAAGGTGTACTTAAACACCCGCGCCTACGAGGTGGAAAAAGGCTCAGCAGATGCGCTGCTAAAAAAATGGACGGAAGAAGCTCGCAAAGACGTCGCCTCCACGCTTTCAACATTCAAGAGCAATGCACGAAAAATTGTGAAAGACTTTGCCTCGGTCAAACGTTTGCCGATCACGAAACCGCGTGTCGGCATAGTCGGAGAAATTTTGCTGAAGTACCATCCTCAGGCAAATCTACAAGTGGTTGAAGAAATTTTGGCTCAAGGCGCAGAGCCTCAATTAGGTGATATTTCAAGCTTCATTTTGTACTGTCTCTATGACCCGGTCTATCAGGCTCAAACACTTGACGGACCAAAAGTTAATGCCTTCTTTTCTAAAATGACGTTAAATTACCTCGAGCACCTCAGAGGTTACGTCAATGATGCGCTCAGAGGAAGTGTTTTCGGCACAATGAGCACATTGCAAGAGCTTCTTGAGCATCTGAATGGTCTGATGTCGCCGGCTCAACAAGCTGGCGAGGGTTGGTTATTGACTGCTGAAATGGTGGAGTTTTTGCACACAGGCACACCTAATGTGCTTTGTCTGCAACCCTTTGCCTGTTTGCCTAACCATATCACCGGCAAAGGTGTCATGCGCGCCTTGCGGGAAACCGTGCCCGGCGCCAACTTGTGCGCTATCGACTTTGAAGCCGGCACTTCTCACGCCAATTTCAGCAACCGATTAAAGCTCTTTTTGGCTCAGCCTGTACAAAATCTTGAGGGGGAAGCCCCAAAGCCGGTTTAATTAACGCAGGTGCGTCATCATGGCTAATATTCCTACTCCCCGACACGGCATTTTAATTGTGACCCTGCCGGGGCAAGGTGCGACCGGAACGCTTTTTTCCCATTACTTTGACCCCAAGGCTAAACACGGCAAAGTTCGCGATGCGCTCGCGCACTGGTTCAACCTCTGGGGAGTCTCGGTAGGACATAGCGCCAACTTCGCGACTGAACTTGAAAAAAACACGGCTGAAGTTGTCTGGTGCGATGACGTTCCTGAACATCTGCACGGACCACAGACTGTGCGGTTTTATGCTCAATGCGGTGAGCGAGTGTTGCAGAGCATTGAAACCCAGAGCCCATCAGTCATCATCGTGTTGAGCGCCTACTTGTATGAAGCCATGGCTAGCGACTTTATGTCTGAGAAAGTGACGACTTTAATCGGCAAAGCCCTGGGCCCAGCTCGTCGGATTACCAACATGAGGCTTAAAGCGCTGGAGCAGAAATTTGAGAAGGCTCATATGCTTGTCCTTCCGACGCCTTCAAAAAACACAACTGACGCTTTTGTCACAACATTGACCGCCCCAATTCGAGACGCGCTCACCGCAGCAGGATTCAGTCTTGATGAAAGTCCGGAAACGTTAACGGACATGGCAAAATCATTGCTTGTCGTTGACGAAAAGACAACTCTTCAAACTTGGGAAAATCGTTTGCGAATTGACTCAGAGAGAGCTCGTTCGCTTTGGAATACCTTGGTCAAAGAAGGAGTGATATCAACGCCTGACGAACGTGGAAGATATTTTGTAAAAAAGAAGAGCTAGTTCAATGCATCGGCCCTGGAATTTTCAATAATCCAGGATCTTCACATGAAATGTGAACAATATAAAACTGAAAAGCCCGAGGACATGAAAGGCAAATTCTTCATGTCCTCGGGCTTTTGTTATCTAATTATGAGTAGGTGGTACTAACCTTCAACGACTTTTAGACCACTTTCAATGTTGGCAACCACGGTATCTTTGCCAAACAATTCAAGCGTCTTGTCAAACATCGGAGAGACCTTTTCCCCAAATACCAACACGCGGATCGGAACGGCGACCACAGGCATCTTAATCGAGAGTTCATCCATAATGCCTTTCAAGACACCGTAGATATTTTCGGCAGTCCAATCGGAAACATCTCGAGCGCGTTCCAAGAAAAGCTTAACAGCCTTCAAAGACACATCGTTGGCAAGGACTTCTCGAACCAGCGCTTCATCGCGCGTCAGCGGACGGTAGAAAATCATGCATGCATCAGCCAGCGCTTCCAGTGTCTCTGGACGTTGCTTGGTGATTTCCATCACACGGGCCAAATCCGCATGCCCGTCAACAACACCGCCTCTCGCTTCAATACGAGGTTTGACCAAACGTGCCAAACGATCATTGTCAGCTTCTGCAATGTAAAGGTGATTTAAGTGATTGAGCTTCTTCGGATCAAGGCAAGCCGGAGACTTTGAACAGTGACGGAAATCAAACCACTCCGCCAATTGCTGCTTTGTGAACTTCTCATCATTGCCATGCCCCCAACCCAAGCGAGCCAGGTAATTCACCAGCGCTTCGGGCAAATAACCCTTTTTCTCGTAATCCATGACGCTTGCGTCACCATTGCGCTTACTCAACTTGCGGTTATCCGGTCCATTGATAAGCGGCAAATGGGCGAATTCCGGCACTTCGGCTCCCAATGCATGGTAAAGATTGATCTGACGAGGGGTGTTATTGATGTGGTCCGCACCACGCACAACATGACTCACCTTCATATCAAGATCATCGACCACAACGGCGAAGTTGTATGTTGGGATGCCGTCTCCGCGCATGATCACCAAATCATCCAACTCGGAGTTATCAAAAGAGATCGGGCCGTAAACCAAGTCATTCCAAGTCACTTTGCCCGTGTCCGGATTGCGGAAACGAATAACCGGCGTCACCCCTTCAGGAATGGGACGACCGACGCAATTTTCAGGACGCCAGCGACCGTCATAGCGCGGCTTGATCTTCTTGGCCATCTGCTCTTCACGCAACGCTTCAAGCTCTTCCTTAGTGGCATAGCACTTGTAGGCAAGGCCCTTCTCAAGCATCATATCAACCACTTCACGATAACGATCCAGACGGTCCATCTGGTAAATCGGGCCTTCATCGTAATCGAGCTCAAGCCACTTCATGCCGTTAAGAATGACGTCAACCGCTTCTTGTGTGGAGCGTTCTTGGTCCGTGTCCTCGATACGAAGCAAGAACTTGCCGCCGATGAAGTGACGTGCATAGGCCCAACAATAAATGGCCGTGCGGGCCGTTCCCAAGTGCATCATGCCCGTCGGACTCGGGGCAATACGCGTACGAATTTCTTTCATAATGAATTGCAATAAAAAATAAAGCTGATCGGGGCATTTTAAGTCTTTATAGTTATTTCGTCCATAAAAACACTAAATGCCCTGAGAATAAAGGAAGATTTAGGCCGCCTTGCGCTCCTGATTTTTCAGTTTCGCTTCAAAATCTGACAACGATGACTTCACAACTTTGCTCAAAAGCACGAGCGCGATCACGTTCGGGATCACCATGATGCCGTTGAAGAAGTCAGAAAGCGTCCAGACCAAATTCACCTGTGTAATCGCCCCCAACACCAAAAAAGCGCAAACGATCAAGCGATAAGGCAAAATGCCTCGTCCCTTAAACAGATAGCGAACATTTTGCTCGCTGAAAAAATACCAGCTGATGATCGTGGAGTAAGCGAAAAAGAATAAGCAGATGGCTACGAACCCGACCCCCAGGCTGCCTAAGCCCACTGAATAAGCTTTTTGCGTAAGAGCAATCCCGGTGGTATCAAAATCCATCACACCGGTCACTAAGATGACGAGAACGGTGAAAGTCACAATCAACACAGTAGTAAAGACACCGAAAATCGCCACCAACCCCTGCTCGGCCGGATGTTCCACTTTGGCGACAGCGTGCGCGTGAGGCGTTGTGCCCATACCGGCTTCATTGGAGAACAGCCCACGGGCCACACCGAATTGCATGGCTTTGGCAACCGTCAACCCCAGAGCTCCGCCCCCGACCGCTTCCGGATAGAACGCCGCTGTGAAGATCAACTCAAAGGCCGGCAAAATCTGATCGTAGTGACAAATTAAAACATAAGAACCTCCGACCAGATACAAACCGGCCATGAAGGGAACCAATTTTTCAGTGACTCCGGCCAAGCGACCCATTCCACCGAACATCACAACACCGGAGAGGATAGCCACCCCTATGCCGGATGCCAACAAGGGCACATCGAAGGCATGATTAAGCGCTTGAGCCACTGTGTTGGATTGGACGAGACTGCCCATGCAACCCATTGTGATAATGGCAACAGCTGAGAAAAAAATCGCCATCGGTTTAAATTTCGGACCAAGCCCCAAAGTCATGTAAAACGCCGGTCCCCCCACAACACGGTCGTTTTCACCGGTCACTTTGTACTTTTGAGCCAAGACAGCTTCAGCAAAAATCGTCGCCATGCCGAAAAAGGCTGCCAGCCAAAGCCAAAAAAGCGCTCCGGGCCCCCCAGCGACAATGGCAGTCGCGGCGCCGGCTACATTGCCCGTTCCAACCTGAGCCGCCACAGCGGTCGCCAAGGCCTGAAATGAACTCATACCGGTGCGGTCTGCCCGTTTGCCAAACAAGGTGGCGTTGTTGAAAAGAAAACGCAGCGCAACAGGAAAAAGACGGACCTGGACAAAGCGAAGCTTAATGGTGTAGTAGATCCCTGTGCCGCATAAGAGCGGAATCAATACCAACACTCCCCATAAAACGCTGTTAATCTCACCGAAAAATTGATTCAATGTTTCCATAAAACACCTGTCTCGAATAAAGCAAAATTCCCCAATGCCAAAGCATTAATAAACCATTCAATGTGACAATTCCATGTCTGAATTGTTATCTGAATATGACAAAAAGGATTTTTCATTCTAACAAAGTCGGCGCAGCTTAATGATTTTTCAATGTTTTTTTAAGATAGCACCTAGTGGAAACCCCTAGAAGACAGCCAAAAATTAAAATGACAGTTATATGACTTTTGTCCACAATTTTTGTGAACAAGGCTGTGGATAAGAGTGTGTACGAGCTGGGGAAACACGTGGACAATTGATTGTTTCAAGAGTAACAATCTGATTTACAAGAAAAATTATTTTTCTCGATAATGTGGAAAACCTATCTAAAGCAAATCATTGACGACACGCGATTAGGAATTCATACGAAAAAAGAGTCGATGGAAAACCACCGACTCTTTATCATTGTCGCAAAAATTGCGTCTATGGATTAGAGGCTCTTCACCTTTTCAACAAGGCTTGCGAAACCGGCCTTGTCAAAAATCGCCATATCGGAAAGGACCTTGCGATCCAAAGCGATACCGGCCTTCTTCAAGCCGTTCATGAACACGCTGTAGCTCATGCCGTTGGCACGGGCACCGGCGTTGATACGGGCAATCCACAAGCGACGGAAAACGCGCTTCTTGTTGCGACGGTCACGATAAGCATATT
>ERZ779866.1753-NODE-1753-length-20965-cov-3.338546_pt1 | contig 20965 bp, 20 predicted proteins | sample MGYA00511248_ERZ779866 | MGnify/ENA primary metagenome ERZ779866 (study PRJEB29588, sample SAMEA2155758) | human gut metagenome | biome: human gut; feature: human-associated habitat; material: faeces | place: Denmark | collected 2008/2010 ... | reverse complement strand
CGGACTGGTAGCGGAACGTAACGGCATTCGCGAGCCGATTCTCGGCCTTGATGTGCTACAAACCGCCACGCGGGGTGAATGGTATAAGGGCGATTTTTTTGCGCCGCAACCGTGGCAGCAGTTCGGTGTAACCACTGATGAGACGCTACGCCCGTCGCAGGCAGGGCAAACCATTGAGAACCTGTTTGCCATCGGTTCGGTGCTGGGCGGATTTGATCCCATCGCCCAGGGATGCGGCGGCGGTGTTTGTGCCGTCAGTGCTTTACATGCCGCTCAACAGATTGCCCAACGCGCAGGAGGCCAACAATGAACGACACCAGCTTCGAAAACTGCATTAAGTGCACCGTCTGCACCACCGCCTGCCCGGTGAGCCGGGTGAATCCCGGTTATCCAGGGCCAAAACAAGCCGGGCCGGATGGCGAGCGTCTGCGTTTGAAAGATGGCGCACTGTATGACGAGGCGCTGAAATATTGCATCAACTGCAAACGTTGTGAAGTCGCCTGCCCGTCCGATGTGAAGATTGGCGATATTATCCAGCGCGCGCGGGCAAAATATGACACCACGCGCCCGTCGCTGCGTAATTTTGTGTTGAGTCATACCGACCTGATGGGTAGCGTTTCCACGCCGTTCGCACCAATCGTCAACACCGCTACCTCGCTGAAACCGGTGCGGCAGCTGCTTGATGCGGCGTTAAAAATCGATCATCGCCGCACGCTACCGAAATACTCCTTCGGCACGTTCCGTCGCTGGTATCGCAGCATAGCGGCTCAGCAAGCACAATATAAAGACCAGGTCGCTTTCTTTCACGGCTGCTTCGTTAACTACAACCATCCGCAGTTAGGTAAAGATTTAATTAAAGTGCTCAACGCAATGGGTACCGGTGTACAACTGCTCAGCAAAGAAAAATGCTGCGGCGTACCGCTAATCGCCAACGGCTTTACCGATAAAGCACGCAAACAGGCAATTACGAATGTAGAGTCGATCCGCGAAGCTGTGGGAGTAAAAGGCATTCCGGTGATTGCCACCTCCTCAACCTGTACATTTGCCCTGCGCGACGAATACCCGGAAGTGCTGAATGTCGACAACAAAGGCTTGCGCGATCATATCGAACTGGCAACCCGCTGGCTGTGGCGCAAGCTGGACGAAGGCAAAACGTTACCGCTGAAACCGCTGCCGCTGAAAGTGGTTTATCACACTCCGTGCCATATGGAAAAAATGGGCTGGACGCTCTACACCCTGGAGCTGTTGCGTAAAATCCCGGGGCTTGAGTTAACGGTGCTGGATTCCCAGTGCTGCGGTATTGCGGGTACTTACGGTTTCAAAAAAGAGAACTACCCCACCTCACAAGCCATCGGTGCGCCACTGTTCCGCCAGATAGAAGAGAGCGGCGCGGATCTGGTCATCACCGACTGCGAAACCTGCAAATGGCAGATTGAGATGTCCACGAGCCTTCGCTGCGAACATCCGATTACGCTACTGGCCCAGGCGCTGGCTTAACCGACCTTTTGATGCCCGGTAAGCACATTGCTTATCGGGCATTTTTGCGAGCGCGATTCCACGCACCATGTATGCGTTGCAACGCTTTGAAAATTCCTCTGAAAATGTCTCGCAAAGGCTGAAACTGACAGATGTCAAAGGCCCGGGATAGACGTAATGTCGCGTCATCATAAATATCAGGTGACGGACAACCATGACCGAATCAACAACATCCTCCCCGCATGATGCGGTGTTTAAAACCTTTATGTTCACACCCGAAACCGCACGGGATTTTCTCGAAATACATTTACCAGAACCACTGCGCAAGCTTTGCAACCTGCAAACCTTACGCCTGGAACCCACTAGTTTTATTGAAAAAAGTTTACGCGCTTACTACTCGGATGTTTTGTGGTCCGTGGAAACCAGCGACGGTGACGGCTATATCTACTGCGTGATTGAACATCAAAGCTCTGCAGAAAAGAATATGGCTTTTCGGCTAATGCGCTATGCCACTGCCGCCATGCAGCGTCACCTGGATAAAGGCTATGACAGAGTTCCGCTGGTGGTGCCATTGCTGTTTTATCATGGCGAAACATCGCCCTACCCGTACTCACCTAACTGGCTGGATGAGTTTGACGATCCGCAACTTGCCCGGCAGTTGTACACCGAAGCTTTTCCGTTGGTGGATATCACCATCGTACCTGACGATGAGATCATGCAACATCGGCGTATAGCTCTGCTGGAACTGATTCAAAAGCATATTCGCGACCGCGATTTAATCGGCATGGTCGACAGGATCACCACGCTTTTGGTTAGAGGCTTCACTAATGACAGCCAGCTACAAACACTGTTTAATTATCTGCTGCAATGCGGCGATACCTCCCGTTTCACCCGTTTTATTGAGGAGATTGCCGAACGTTCACCACTACAAAAGGAGAGATTAATGACTATTGCTGAACGGCTACGGCAGGAAGGGCATCAAATTGGCTGGCAGGAAGGTATGCATGAACAAGCCATTAAAATTGCTTTGCGCATGCTGGAACAGGGCATTGATCGTGACCAGGTGCTCGCGGCCACCCAGCTAAGCGAAGCCGATCTGGCAGCGAATAACCACTAATTAACACAGGCCCACAGCCGATCCCCATGGGCCTTTGATATCAATAACTACCTTTTATGCGTGGCCCATTTTTGCCTGATTTAAACATCGCCAGTCGTTGATCCAGGGCATCGCTGTAGAGCATCGTGTCAACGCCAACAGCGACAAAGTTCGCTCCCCACGCCAGGCATTGCTGCGCCATATCAGGAGCCACAGCCAGAAAACCAGCCGCTTTACCCGCAGCACGGATCCGCCGAATGCTGGTTTCAATAATTCGCTGCACTTCCGGGTGCCCGGCGTTATCCGGGTAGCCCAACGACGCAGAAAGATCCGCTGGTCCAATAAACACGCCATCAATCCCTTCGACGTCGAGGATCTCGTCCAGGTTATCCAGTGCCGTTTTACTTTCCACCTGCACTAACAGACAAAGCGAATCGTTGACTTGCGCCATGTAATTCTCAATGCGTCCCCAGCGCGCAGCCCGTGCCACACTGGCCCCAACACCACGCTCACCGTAGGGAGGGTTGGACAAGTTTTGCCGGAGGGGGAATGTGCCGGTGCAGTAAACCGGCACAGAGTGGCGGAATCAGACAGATAAGGTCATGGACTCAATAACCTCAATCCAGCCATGCTCACTGGCGATATCCTGGCCGTTTAACCAACGGCGCAGCATATTCAGTGCCATCATTGCGCACACTTCCTGACGGATAGCCAGGCTGTAGCGCGTAGTGCTGAAACGCACACGCAGAGCGAAAGTGCCGTCTGGTGTGGCTAGCGCAAAGTTGAGATGTTCGTTCTCGAAACCCGAAACAGCCAGTGCCAGCCCGGCAAAATGGTTGGCCCGCCGTTCTGTAATCCAGTGCGCAGTTTGCGCCAGGGTTTCTTCCTGTGAAGGAACCACTTCACACGCCAGCAATGGAGCACCTGCGCGAGAAAGTTGCAAAGCCAATAAACCACCGGTGAATTGCTCGCTCAACGTCAGGCTGAACTGGCGGTTTTGCAATTCGCGACTGATCTGCGCGGGCAGTCCTTCGGTGCCTTCGAAAATCACGCTCTGTCCGGCAACACGTTTAACGTCCAGCCACAGTTTTTCCATCGCCTGTTGCTCGCTTGCCGGTCCGGTGAGTTTCAGTTCGATAATCGGCATTGAAGAGCGATAGCCCATTGTTACGCCCGGCGGCAGTTGTAGAGTGTCCAGGCTTTGTGCCAGATCGCTTTCCGAACGACCAAAGGTAGTTAAACGCAGACAAACCGGCGGCTGTGGTAAAGAAAAACGCTCGCGCAGACGCGGCAGGATTTCGTGCTCGACCATCACATTAAATTCTGACGGTACGCCGGGAGTAAAGAACATCAGGCAACGATTAAGCTGCACGGCAAAACCACAGGCGGTGCCTACCGGGTTATTGATAAATTCAGCACTGGCAGGCAGCTCCGCTTGTTTACGGTTGCTCGGTGCCATTACTCGTCCACGTTCGTGGAAATAGCGTTCCATCTCTTTGAGCCAGGCTTCATGCAGCACCAGGCCTTCACCTTTTGCTGTCGCAGCGGCGAGTGCGCTTAAATCATCGCTGGTCGGTCCCAGCCCGCCGTTAACGATCAGCACATCGGCGTGCTGACTACGTTCGCGAAGAATGGTGACTAAGTCATCAAGGTTATCCCCCACCGTATTGCGGCGAGATAATGGCAGCCCCTGATGAAAGAAAAAATCGGCCAGCCAGGCAGCGTTAGTGTCAACGATTTGCCCGTGTAACACTTCATCCCCGGTGGATAGCATTTCCACTTTTAACATGGTTATCTCCTGCTTTTGTTATCGAATCACTATAACGCAAAGGGAGATAAGGCGTAGTAAGAAACTGAATGGCGCGACAGAATGCCGCGCCGGAAGGGATCAGAAACTGGCGTTAACCCCAACATACGGGCCGTCAGCCACGGCGTTGTCGCGGTTACCGTCTTTACCCGACAGATTCAGGTAGCGATAACCCGCCTCAATACTGACTGGACGCATAATGGTGTAACGCGCGCCAGCATTCGCTTCCTCATAACTTTGAATACCGCTGGAGAGCGAATCCGGAGAGTAGTAATACTCGCCAAACAAACGGAAGCTGTTGCCAATTTTCCACTGCAAACCACCTCCTACCGCTGCGGCATAACCTTCATCGCCGTAATTCGGGTTGGTGTAAACGCCTTTTCCGCCAACGGTCGCCATTAACGGCCCGAGAGGCAGATTCAACCCCAGCCCCACGCCCGCGACGTCACCGTCGTCGTCGTTATGTGTCCAGTTACCGCTTAAAGCCAGGCCCGTCGATTCAGTCCCAAAACCGACACCAATATTGGTGTATTCTTTACCCGCCTGGCCGCTGATGCTCATTGCATTGACCGATGCAGAAACCAACAGCATTCCGGCCAGACCTGCTAGCGCAATTTTTTTCATTATCCCCTTTCCCACAAGCAATTAATCAAAATTCCCAAAGCTGCGGGATTGTACTGCCTGGCACAGAGGATTCAATGAGCGAAAAAAGGGATCTAGTCACTTATTGTAACTAAATACTTCTTAAATAATTAAACGCCGAAAAAATAAACACACTTTACCGATACACACAAAAATAATAATAAGTGCAGTTATCATTGCAAAAGAGATTACTGTCACTTTCACATATTTCTGAGTTACCGTATTCTCATGGTTTCTTTTTATTTATAAGGAATACCCCTATGCGACAACGGACTATTGTATGCCCTTTGATTCAAAATGATGGTGCTTATTTGCTGTGTAAAATGGCCGACGATCGCGGCGTTTTCCCCGGTCAATGGGCGCTTTCGGGTGGCGGCGTGGAGTCTGGCGAACGAATTGAAGAGGCACTACGCCGCGAAATTCGCGAAGAACTGGGAGAACAGCTGCTTTTGACAGAAATCACGCCGTGGACCTTCAGCGATGATATTCGCACCAAGACGTATGCAGATGGTCGCAAGGAAGAGATTTATATGATTTACCTGATTTTTGACTGCGTTTCTGCCAACCGAGAAGTGAAAATAAACGAAGAGTTTCAGGACTACGCGTGGGTAAAACCTGAAGATCTGGTGCATTATGATTTAAATGTTGCCACCCGAAAAACGTTACGTTTGAAAGGTCTTCTTTAACAATGATGACAGCCATCACTGGCTGTCAGATTGAAAATTTAGTGGTTAACGAATTCCCCATCCAGATAAACTTTGCCTTTTTCCACATGCATGACTAAACCATCCAGATAATCAGGTTTAAATGTCGCATCACGCTTATTTTTAGCAATATATGTCAGGCAATGATTATGGGTGAAAATAACGATATTTTTATCAGGCGCTTTGCTTTGTAAGTCCTTAATTGCACTATAAATCTCATTACCGCACTGAAGAAGTCGTTTATCTACCGTCAGCTTTTTACCCGCGGAAAACCAGGTCGCCGACTGAATGGTCCGGACGGTATTACTGGAATAAAGATCGAAATCAGGGATGTCAGCGCTAAAAGCGTTGCCCAGTTCACGGGCATCCTGGGTACCTTTAACCGTAATACCTGTTTTATCTGACAAGCATTGATTGGTTGAACGATCGCAACGTTCAGCATGGCGAAACAAAACGACAACCGGGTGCTGCTGTGCCAGTCTGGCCAATGTTTTATTGTCGATACGTGGCAAACCATTGCTACTCCAGGCGGCATGAGTACCCAGTCCGGCAATTGCAGCGAGCGCCAGTAAAATGATGAAATATTTTTTTGACTTCAATGATGAGCGGCAAAAAGCTAACACGTAAACTCCACCTATAGACAAGCGCAACCAGACAATTACCGTAAAATTGAGCGACATTTCTGGCGATAATTAGCAGTTGGTGTAATATTAAAAATCCTACGATGTCGGCAAAATGCCTCAAAATTTTGCCAAATGCAAAGCCTAAATAAGAAAAAATATAAAAATTTCAATATTTACGTCTAATATTAGTTTCTTAAGGTTAAGTTAATATTCTATCCTTAAAATTTCGCTCCAAATGGCAAAATATACACAACACTCTTTATAGCAAATATAAGTGGACAGGTATTCAATGGCGGAAGGAAAAGCAATGTCAGAATTTTTGCCTTTTTCGCGACCAGCAATGGGCGTGGAGGAACTCGCTGCAGTTAAAGAGGTTCTCGAATCCGGTTGGCTCACAACCGGTCCGAAGAATCAGGCGCTTGAGCAAGCCTTTTGCCAGTTGACGGGAAATCAGCATGCCATCGCGGTCAGTTCAGCCACCGCCGGAATGCATATCACGCTAATGGCGTTGGAAATTGGCAAGGGCGATGAAGTGATTACGCCTTCCCTGACCTGGGTTTCAACCCTCAATATGATTTCCTTGTTGGGTGCAACGCCGGTAATGGTGGATGTCGACCGCGATACGCTGATGGTCACGCCTGAAGCGATCGAGTCAGCCATAACGCCACGCACTAAAGCCATCATTCCGGTGCATTATGCCGGTGCGCCAGCAGATATTGACGCCATTCGCGCCATTGGCGAACGTTACGGCATCGCAGTTATCGAAGATGCTGCCCATGCCGTCGGTACGTATTACAAAGGGCGACATATTGGCGCAAAAGGTACCGCTATTTTTTCATTTCATGCCATTAAAAATATTACCTGTGCGGAAGGTGGCCTGATTGTAACTGATAATGAAAACCTTGCCCGCCAGCTACGGATGCTGAAATTTCACGGTCTGGGTGTCGATGCCTATGACAGACAAACCTGGGGCCGTGCACCGCAGGCTGAAGTCTTAACACCGGGCTATAAGTACAATCTGACCGATATTAACGCCGCAATTGCCCTGACACAGTTAGCAAAATTAGAGCACCTCAACACCCGTCGGCGCGAAATTGCCCAGCAATATCAGCAAGCACTGGCAGCTCTCCCCTTTCAGCCATTAAGCCTTCCCGCCTGGCCGCACGTTCACGCCTGGCATCTGTTTATTATTCGTGTCGATGAACAACGTTGTGGTATCAGTCGCGATGCGTTGATGGAAGCGTTAAAAGAAAGAGGCATTGGTACCGGGTTACATTTCCGCGCCGCTCACACACAAAAATATTATCGCGAGCGTTTTCCCACGCTGTCGTTACCGAATACCGAATGGAATAGCGAACGCATCTGTTCTTTGCCGCTGTTCCCGGATATGACTACCGCCGATGCCGACCGTGTCATCACAGCCCTTCAGCAACTCGCAGGACAATAAGCCATGTTTGAAATCCACCCTGTTAAGAAAGTCTCGGTGGTTATTCCCGTTTATAACGAGCAGGAAAGCTTACCGGAATTAATCAGGCGCACCACCACAGCCTGTGAATCGTTGGGGAAAGAGTATGAGATCCTGCTGATTGATGACGGCAGTAGCGATAATTCCGCGCATATGCTGGTCGAAGCCTCACAAGCGGAGAACAGCCATATTGTGTCTATTTTGCTTAACCGCAATTACGGGCAACATTCAGCGATTATGGCGGGATTCAGTCACGTTACCGGCGACTTAATTATTACCCTTGATGCCGATCTCCAGAATCCGCCAGAAGAAATCCCCCGCCTGGTGGCAAAAGCCGATGAAGGTTACGACGTGGTAGGGACTGTACGCCAGAACCGCCAGGACAGCTGGTTTCGTAAAACAGCTTCGAAGATGATTAACCGGCTTATTCAGCGCACCACCGGCAAAGCGATGGGTGACTACGGTTGTATGCTGCGCGCCTATCGCCGTCATATTGTCGATGCGATGTTGCACTGCCATGAACGTAGCACCTTTATCCCGATTCTGGCGAATATCTTCGCCCGCCGTGCCATTGAAATTCCAGTACATCATTCCGAGCGTGAGTTTGGTGAATCCAAATACAGTTTTATGCGCCTGATTAATTTGATGTACGACCTGGTGACCTGCCTTACCACAACGCCGCTACGTATGCTGAGTCTGCTCGGCAGCATTATTGCGATTGGAGGTTTTAGCATTGCGGTGCTGCTGGTGATTTTACGCCTGACCTTCGGACCACAATGGGCGGCAGAAGGCGTCTTTATGCTATTTGCCGTGCTGTTTACTTTTATTGGCGCTCAGTTTATCGGCATGGGATTACTCGGTGAATATATCGGCAGGATCTACACCGATGTCCGCGCCCGCCCCCGCTATTTTGTTCAGCAAGTTATCCGTCCATCCAGCAAGGAAAATGAATAATGAAAACCGTCGTTTTTGCCTACCACGATATGGGATGCCTCGGTATTGAAGCTCTGCTGGCTGCCGGTTACGAAATTAGCGCCATTTTTACCCATACCGATAATCCCGGTGAAAAAGCCTTTTATGGTTCGGTGGCTCGTCTGGCAGCGGAAAGAGGCATTCCGGTTTATGCGCCGGATGACGTTAATCATCCGCTGTGGGTGGAACGCATTGCCCAACTGTCGCCAGATGTGATTTTCTCTTTTTATTATCGCCATCTTATTTGCGACGAAATTTTGCAGCTCGCTCCCGCAGGTGCATTTAATCTGCATGGTTCGCTGTTACCAAAATATCGTGGTCGCGCGCCGCTGAACTGGGTGCTGGTGAACGGTGAAACGGAAACGGGCGTTACATTGCACCGAATGGTAAAACGTGCCGATGCTGGGGCCATTGTGGCGCAACTGCGCGTTGCCATTGCGCCAGACGATATCGCTATTACGCTGCATCATAAATTGTGCCATGCCGCGCGCCAGCTACTGGAACAGACATTACCCGCCATTAAACACGGTAATATTCTGGAAATCGCCCAGCGCGAAAACGAAGCCACCTGTTTTGGTCGCAGAACGCCGGATGACAGTTTCCTTGAATGGCATAAACCGGCATCCGTACTGCACAACATGGTACGTGCCGTTGCCGATCCGTGGCCGGGTGCCTTCAGCTATGTTGGCAATCAGAAATTTACCGTCTGGTCGTCGCGTGTTCATCCTCATGCCAGCAAAGCACAGCCGGGGAGCGTGATTTCTATTGCCCCGCTGTTGATTGCCTGTGGCGATGGCGCGCTGGAAATCGTCACCGGACAGGCGGGCGACGGCATTACTATGCAGGGCTCGCAATTAGCGCAGACGCTGGGCCTGGTGCAAGGTTCACGCTTGAATAGCCAGCCTGCCTGCACCGCCCGACGCCGTACCCGGGTACTCATCCTCGGGGTAAATGGCTTTATTGGCAACCATCTGACAGAACGCCTGCTGCGCGAAGATCATTATGAAGTTTACGGTCTGGATATTGGCAGCGATGCGATAAGCCGTTTTCTGAATCATCCGCATTTTCACTTTGTCGAAGGCGATATCAGTATTCATTCCGAATGGATTGAGTATCACGTCAAAAAATGTGATGTCGTCTTGCCGCTGGTGGCGATAGCCACGCCGATTGAATATACCCGCAACCCGCTGCGCGTATTTGAACTCGATTTTGAAGAGAATCTGCGCATTATCCGCTACTGCGTGAAGTACCGTAAGCGAATCATCTTCCCGTCAACTTCAGAAGTTTATGGGATGTGTAGCGATAAATACTTCGATGAGGACCATTCTAATTTAATCGTCGGCCCGGTGAATAAACCACGCTGGATTTATTCGGTATCAAAACAATTACTTGATCGGGTGATCTGGGCCTATGGCGAAAAAGAGGGTTTACAGTTCACCCTCTTCCGCCCGTTTAACTGGATGGGACCGCGACTGGATAACCTTAATGCGGCACGAATCGGCAGCTCCCGCGCTATTACGCAACTCATTCTCAATCTGGTAGAAGGTTCACCGATTAAGCTGATTGATGGCGGAAAACAAAAACGCTGCTTTACTGATATTCGCGATGGTATCGAGGCGTTATACCGCATTATCGAAAATGCGGGAAATCGCTGCGACGGCGAAATTATCAACATTGGCAATCCTGAGAACGAAGCGAGCATTGAGGAACTGGGCGAGATGCTGCTGGCGAGCTTCGAAAAACATCCGCTGCGCCATCATTTCCCACCGTTTGCGGGCTTTCGCGTTGTCGAAAGTAGCAGCTACTACGGCAAAGGATATCAGGACGTAGAGCATCGTAAACCGAGCATCCGCAATGCCCACCGCTGCCTGGACTGGGAGCCGAAAATTGATATGCAGGAAACCATCGACGAAACGCTGGATTTCTTCCTGCGCACCGTTGATCTTACGGATAAACCATCATGACCAAAGTAGGCTTACGCATTGATGTCGATACCTTTCGTGGCACCCGTGAAGGCGTGCCGCGTCTGCTGGAAATCTTGAGTAAGCATAATATTCAGGCCAGCATTTTTTTCAGCGTCGGCCCGGACAATATGGGCCGCCATCTCTGGCGACTGGTGAAGCCACAGTTTTTGTGGAAGATGCTGCGCTCAAATGCGGCATCGCTTTATGGCTGGGATATTTTACTGGCAGGTACGGCCTGGCCAGGTAAAGAGATTGGTCATGCCAATGCCGATATCATTCGTGAAGCGGCTAAACATCACGAAGTCGGCCTGCACGCCTGGGATCACCATGCCTGGCAAGCCCGTAGCGGTAACTGGGATCGGCAAACAATGATCGACGATATTGCACGCGGTCTTCGCACTCTGGAAGAGATTATCGGTCAACCGGTAACCTGTTCTGCCGCTGCGGGCTGGCGTGCCGACCAGAAGGTGATCGAAGCAAAAGAAGCGTTCCATTTGCGCTACAACAGCGATTGTCGTGGGGCCATGCCGTTCCGTCCATTGCTCGAATCAGGAAACCCTGGCACTGCGCAAATTCCGGTGACCTTACCCACCTGGGATGAAGTGATTGGTCGGGATGTGAAAGCAGAAGATTTTAACGGTTGGTTACTCAACCGCATCCTGCGAGATAAAGGCACGCCGGTTTATACCATTCATGCAGAAGTTGAAGGCTGCGCTTATCAGCATAATTTTGTGGATCTCCTCAAACGCGCAGCTCAGGAAGGCGTGACATTTTGCCCTTTAAGCGAACTGTTATCAGAGACGTTGCCGCTCGGACAAGTTGTTCGCGGAAATATTGCCGGACGTGAAGGCTGGCTGGGTTGCCAACAAATTGCGGGTAGTCGCTGATGAAATCGGTACGTTACCTTATCGGCCTCTTCGCGTTTATTGCCTGCTATTACCTGTTACCGATCAGCACGCGTCTGCTCTGGCAACCCGATGAAACGCGTTATGCGGAAATCAGTCGAGAAATGCTGGCATCCGGCGACTGGATTGTGCCCCATCTGTTAGGGCTACGTTATTTCGAAAAACCCATTGCCGGATACTGGATTAACAGCATTGGGCAATGGCTATTTGGCGCGAATAACTTTGGTGTGCGGGCAGGCGTTATCTTTGCGACCCTGTTAACTGCCGCGCTGGTGACCTGGTTTACTCTGCGCTTATGGCGCGATAAACGTCTGGCTCTACTCGCCACAGTAATTTATCTCTCATTGTTTATTGTCTATGCCATCGGCACTTATGCCGTGCTCGATCCGTTTATTGCATTCTGGCTGGTGGCGGGAATGTGCAGCTTCTGGCTGGCAATGCAGGCACAGACGTGGAAAGGCAAAAGCGCAGGATTTTTACTGCTGGGAATCACCTGCGGCATGGGGGTGATGACCAAAGGTTTTCTCGCCCTTGCCGTGCCGGTATTAAGCGTGCTGCCATGGGTAGCGACGCAAAAACGCTGGAAAGATCTCTTTATTTACGGCTGGCTGGCGGTTATCAGTTGCGTACTGACGGTTCTCCCTTGGGGACTGGCGATAGCGCAGCGGGAGCCTGACTTCTGGCACTATTTTTTCTGGGTTGAGCATATTCAACGCTTTGCACTGGATGATGCCCAACATAGAGCTCCGTTCTGGTACTACGTGCCGGTCATCATTGCCGGTAGCCTGCCGTGGCTGGGATTACTCCCCGGTGCACTGTACACAGGCTGGAAAAACCGCAAGCATTCCGCAACCGTCTATTTGTTGAGCTGGACGATAATGCCGCTGCTGTTTTTCTCCGTCGCTAAAGGTAAATTGCCCACCTATATTCTTTCCTGCTTTGCATCTCTGGCAATGCTGATGGCGCATTACGCTTTGCTGGCAGCAAAAAATAATCCTCTGGCGCTGCGGATTAATGGCTGGATTAACATCGCTTTTGGCGTCACTGGCATTATTGCCACATTTGTGGTCTCCCCGTGGGGACCAATGAACACGCCGGTGTGGCAAACCTTCGAGAGCTATAAAGTCTTTTGTGCCTGGTCGATTTTTTCGCTATGGGCATTTTTCGGCTGGTACACCTTAACAAACGTCGAAAAGACCTGGCCTTTTGCCGCGCTTTGCCCGCTGGGGCTGGCGTTGCTGGTAGGATTTTCAATTCCTGACAGAGTTATGGAAGGAAAACATCCGCAATTTTTTGTCGAGATGACACAAGAATCACTTCAGCCAAGCCGCTATATTCTTACTGATAGCGTCGGTGTTGCCGCAGGTCTGGCATGGAGCCTGCAACGCGATGACATCATCATGTATCGCCAGACAGGTGAGTTGAAATACGGCCTTAATTATCCGGATGCGAAAGGGAGATTTGTCAGCGGTGATGAGTTCGCAAACTGGCTTAATCAACATCGTCAGGAGGGGATTATTACTCTCGTGCTTTCGGTTGACCGCGATGAAGATATCAACAGTCTCGCCATTCCGCCCGCAGATGCCATCGATCGTCAGGAGCGTCTGGTGCTGATTCAGTATCGTCCCAAATGATCTGGCTAACATTAGTCTTTGCCAGCTTGCTTAGCGTTGCCGGGCAGTTGTGTCAGAAACAGGCAACCTGCTTTGTGGCGATAAACAAACGGCGCAAACATATCGTGCTGTGGCTGGGACTGGCGCTGGCTTGTCTTGGTCTTGCCATGGTGCTCTGGCTGCTGGTCTTGCAGAACGTACCGGTAGGCATTGCCTACCCGATGTTAAGTCTGAATTTTGTCTGGGGGACGCTGGCTGCAGTAAAACTGTGGCACGAACCGGTATCGCCGCGTCACTGGTGTGGGGTGGCGTTCATTATTGGTGGCATTGTGATCCTCGGGAGTACGGTGTAATGGGCCTGATATGGGGATTATTCAGCGTCATTATTGCCTCAGTTGCGCAATTAAGCCTGGGTTTTGCGGCAAGTCATCTGCCGCCGATGACGCACTTATGGGATTTTATCGCGGCTCTGTTAGCTTTTGGCCTGGATGCCCGGATACTGTTACTCGGGCTGCTGGGTTATCTGCTTTCCGTTTTTTGTTGGTATAAAACGCTACATAAACTTGCGCTAAGCAAAGCCTATGCCTTGCTCAGTATGAGTTATGTGCTGGTATGGATTGCTTCAATGGTACTTCCCGGCTGGGAAGGGACTTTTTCGCTGAAAGCACTACTGGGAGTAGCCTGTATTATGAGCGGGTTGATGCTGATTTTCCTGCCCACGACAAAACAACGTTACTGAGTTTTCCCTGCCGCTGTACACTGCCGTTCCCACTCATCGGGGCTATAACTGCTTGCCGAGAGGACTTTCACCGTATGCAGCTTTTCACGATTAATACAATAAAGCGCATTCTGCAAAGGCGAGAGTAAATCCCCCACTTTCACGGCGAAGTCACTCTTCACTTCGGCGATCATTTTTATCGCGCCGCCAGCATCGCAGAGCATAAGTACATGTCTGTTATCTTGTTTATTGCAGCACGATTTTTTGACCAGCCATTCCATTGCATTATCCTGTTTGCTAAGAGTTTTCACATCAATTTACAGATTAACAGATAAACTCTTTATCAACGGCAATGGAATGGCAGAAATGAGAAGTGAAACGGAGGGTTAATTATTGCTGACGTTGCACCCACTCTTTTAGCGCCTGACGTGAAATTTTAATACCGCCGTTTTTCAGCTCCGGCGGTAAAGTCAGCCAGCGCACCGGTTGTTGAAAACGAGCCAGCTTATCTTTCACCCATTCGCCAAGATCAACGGTTTGCTGGTCATACTCCACCACCGCTACCGGCCGATGACCAAACTCCTTGTCGGCAACGGGAACGATAAACACCTGCAAAACCGCAGGATGTGCAGCAATAACACGCTCGACTTCTTCCGGCTGAATACCCTCACCGCCACTGAAGAACAGATTGTCTAAACGTCCGACAATGGTCAGCTTGCCATTATGCATCTCACCGCGATCGCGCGTAGCGTACCAGCCTTCGTCATTAACCAGTGAAACCAGTTGCCCGTTACGCCAGTAACCTTCTGCCATACTGGCAGCCCGCAGCCACACTTCATTATTAACGATTTTCACTTCCCGACCCGGCAGCGGCGAACCAACGTCTGCCCGGCCGTCGGCTTCTTTCGCACACACCGTGGAGGCAAACTCGGTCAGACCATAGCCGCAAAAGCAACGAATCCCCTGCTCGCGCGCCTGTTCCGTCAACTCGACCGGGATAGCCGCGCCGCCAAGTAACACCGCTTTCAGGGAAACGGAACTGCGGTTAACCAGCAAACGCCAGAGTTGTGTTGGCACCAGTGAAGCGTGAGTACAGCCTGCCAGCATTTGCTCCAATGGCTGTTTATCACGCACCGTCATCCGCGCACCAGCGTATAACCAGCGCCACATAATTCCCTGACCGGAGACGTGAAACAGCGGTAAAGAGAGCAACCAGTCATCGTGATCGCCAAACGGAATCAACGATAACACCCCTTCGGCACTGGCAAGATGGGCCTGATAAGTATGGACAGCGGCTTTCGGCAACCCGGTAGAACCCGAGGTCAACGTCATTGAGCACAGACGCGTCGGCTGCCACGTAGCGGCATGTGCGCCTTCAACCCGCTGAATGTGCAGCGACGTTAACGCCGGAAACGTGTTTTCCCCATCCGGCACCAGCGCAAATTGCAGCGTCAGATTGGGCAGCAATTCTTCAAGCAACGGTTGCGGCAGCTGAGGGTTCACGGGCAACACCCGCGCCCCGCATTGCAGTAACGCCAGCCAGGCGAGCAGCGTTTGCGGCGTATTCCACGCCCGCAACATCACGCCGCTGCCCTCAACAACGCCCTGCGCCGCAAAGCCTGAGGCTAATTCATCGACGCGAGCACAAAGCTCGCGCCAGTTAAGTTGCTCGTCATTAAGACGTAAGGCGATGGCTTCTCCCCGCACTTGCCGCCAGTGACGCCACGGCCAGTCAGAGAAGATCATAACAACCGCTCCAGTGCATCAACTTCCACGACAGGCAGCGTGCTACCCGGCCAGCGACGTACCTGCTGCGCCTGCATCAGATCCAGCGTGTCCAGCCCTGGAATGGTGTCCGGCGTTAACCAGGCGGCAATCCGCGCCAGTTGCGTTAAGCCTAAGCTCGATTCAATGGAAGAACTGATCACCGCCGTCAGCCCCAGCGCGTGCGCCGCCTGTACCTGCTCGCGTACTTTCTCCAGACTGCCCGTGAGCGTGGGTTTGATAACTACCGCGCGCACGCCCTCTTCAGCCACAAAGGCAAAATCCGGCTCGCGCAAGCTTTCATCCCAGGCAATGGCAATGCCGGTTTCACGGACAAACGCTCGCGAATCATCGCGGGTTTTGCACGGCTCTTCGAGAAACGCGATGCGGTGGCGATAATCCGGGTTAACATATTTGGCAAACTGCTGGCCTTTCAGCGGTGTCCAGGCGCGATTTGCGTCAAGACGCAAATGCAGATCCGGAATTGCCTCCAGCAACAGATTAACCACCATGCCGTCGCGCACGGCTTCGTACAATCCCACTTTGACCTTCGCCACTTTCTCGCCTGGCATATCAGCAAGTTTGAGGATCAGATCGTCAGGATCGCCATTACACAGTGGTGCCGCACGGTAATTGGCCGCCTGCGGGAGCGTATCTGCCAGCTCCGCCAATGCACAGCTTACGCCAAAGGCAACGGAAGGCATCTGCGGTAGCTCGCAATCGCCTGCCAGCCAGTTATTTACCCAGGCAAGCAGCACGCTTTGCGCCTCTTCCCAGGTTTCCTGGCTGAAGCCCGGCAGTGGGGAGATCTCCCCCCACCCTTCGCGCTCGCCCTCACGCAGGCAAACGTACAGCCCGTCGCGGGTTTTTAACCGCCTGTCGCGCAGAACCACCCCCGCGTCCATGGGGATCTGCCAGCGGTATACCTGCGCGCTACGCATTACGGATTCCGTTTAAATTTGCTGAAATCAGGCTGACGTTTCTGGTTGAAAGCGTTGCGACCTTCCTGACCTTCTTCCGTCATGTAGAACAGCATGGTGGCGTTGCCCGCCAGCTCCTGCAGCCCCGCCTGCCCGTCACAGTCGGCGTTCAGCGCAGCTTTCAGGCAGCGCAGCGCCATCGGGCTGTTTTGCAGCATTTCGCGGCACCAACGGACGGTTTCTTTTTCCAGATCCGCCAGCGGTACCACGGTGTTGACAAGGCCCATATCCAGCGCCTGTTTTGCGTCGTACTGACGGCACAGGAACCAGATTTCTCGCGCTTTTTTCTGCCCGACGATACGAGCCATGTAGGAAGCGCCCCAGCCGCCGTCGAAGGAACCGACTTTCGGGCCAGTCTGACCGAAGATGGCATTATCTGCTGCGATAGTCAGGTCGCACATCATGTGCAGAACGTGACCACCGCCGATGGAGTAGCCAGCCACCATCGCGACAACCGGTTTCGGACAGGTACGGATCTGACGCTGGAAGTCCAGCACGTTCAAGTGATGTACGCCGGAATCATCTTTATAGCCGCCGTAATCACCACGCACTTTCTGGTCACCACCGGAGCAGAACGCTTTATCGCCTGCGCCAGTCAGAATGATCACGCCGATATTGTCGTCATAACGCGCATCTGCCAGTGCCTGGATCATCTCTTTTACCGTCAGAGGACGGAAGGCATTGCGCACCTGCGGACGATTAATGGTGATTTTTGCGATACCGTCGGTGGATTTTTCATAACGAATGTCCTCGAAACCTTCGGAGCAGTCGTGCCATTCAACCGGTGCGTAAAGCATTGCTTCATCAGGATAAATCATATTGTGTCCTTTAGTCAGAAACGCAAGATCTGCGCCAGACTTGCGATTACGCCAGCGGGATTTTCCCGATGCTTGGTTTGATATGGTTATCGATGTATCCTCGGTAGGTCTGGTGGGAGGACGGTCTCACTTTGACCTTTGCGTAGTTTTCAAACCACTCGTCCATCCAGGCGCCCACCGTGTACTTCCCGGCTTTGGTCACATCCAGGCTCTTGCTCTCCTCGATGGCTGCTTTAAGCTTCGCCTTCGCTTCCGCCTGAGTGCGGCCAAGGACGTTCTTGTAGATCGGCTTTCCGGTCTCCAGATCGTGCCCGGCTGTGTACCGGCCCTCCCATCGGCCATCTTTTCTCTTTCTGATATTACCTTCTCCGTTGGCCCTTTTCTTTGCCATGGCATCCGCCTCCTTTTACGACTCGCTAAGCGCCTCGCTCCGCTCGGTTGCGCGCATGCATGAGCCTGCGGGCTCTCATCAACGACACAACATACCACAGAAAGAAGAAATAGCCAGGGCTTACAGCCACAGTTATCAGAAAATTAAGAAAGGGCTACCGGCGGCAACCCTTTTTCTTTGTATAGCGTATCAATTTTTGACATGGGGATGCCCCGCTTTGGCTCTTTCTATGACCTGCTTTTCCTCCTCGTCCTCAAAACAGTAGGGCTCGATTTCTTCGACAATCCCCATACCCAGCCGAAATCCAGCGATGAAGGATGTCAGAGAGGTTTCTTCCCGCAGTTCATTCTCCAAATCCGCCAGCTGCAGCAGGGTCTCCTGATCTTGCTGGCCTAACCTCGCTTTGATTTCTCTGTAGCTCCGGTCCAGTTCTGCCCGGACTTTTTGAAGCTCCGGCTCCCGGCAGAACCTTGCGTGCAGGGCCTTCATGTAGTCGTACATCGTGCCGCCTCCTTGTCAGCGACTCAACATACCACGATGCGGACCCAATAGCCAGGGGGCATGGCATCTATTATCAGAAAAGTAACAACTTGGCAGCTTGGCCGGAAGCCTTATCTTTGTTTGTGTCAGCACAGATTAGGCACGCTCAATTATTCTCCTTGGGGATTGTCCATTATTGCTCAAACAGTCCCATTTCCAGCACAAATTTCGGTTCCTTTTTCCGCTCCAGTACCTCTTGACCACATGTTTGCCCACAGACAGCGAAAATCGACCCGCCGGGGGACTTTTCTCTCGGCGGGCCGGTTTGCGTGTACCTCAGCTTGCCATTCGGCTCCATCGCTTTCTTGCCTGGAAGGTGGTCATCGTTCGCTCTTTCGGCTTTTCCTCCTGCTCCGTGACCTCTGCCTTGGCGATGCCCCGGTCGATTTTCACCGCCGCCTGCTGTCTCATCTCATCAGTGACATGGGAGTAGGTGTTCAGCGTGGTCGCGCAGGACACATGGCCCAGGATGGTGGACAGCGTTTTGATGTCCATCCCGTAGGACAGGGCGTTGGTGGCGAAGGTATGCCGTAAATCATGGAACCTAACCCTATCGCATCCCGCATGATCCAGTATCCTGTGCAGGCGCTGGTGGATGGAAGACGGGCGCATGGGCGAGTCCTCCTTCTTGGGAGAGGGGAACATCCATCTGGAATTTACTCTGGCTCTGTACTCCCGCATCACCTTCAGGACAGAGGGCGGCAGGATTAGGGTACGGACTGCCGCTTTTGTCTTTGGCTCACAGATTACTACATCTGGGCCGCTGGTTCCGGCCTGCTTGTTGATCCGCAGTTCCCCGGTCTCCAGATTCAGGTCATCCCACTGGAGGGCCGCTATCTCTCCCAGCCGCAGGCCGGTGGCCAATTCCAGGAGAAATAATTCGCAGTACTTCTCCTCTTTAGCCTGAACCAGCAGTTTCTGCATGGCCTCCCTGGAGAGGATCTTCATCTCCTCGTACCTCACCGGGGACAGCTTGCACCCGTCCGTTGGATCGCGGGAAATTAGATGTTCTGCCCGTGCTTTCTCCAGCGCCCGGTGGCATAGACTGAAACAGTTTCGGATCTGGCCATCTGAAATTCCACTTCCGCCGATATGGTCATCTGACTTCATCCAGGCGCAGAATTGCTGGATATCATTTGTTGTCAGCTTATTCAACGGGATGCTGCCTAACTTTGGTTTGATGTATAGCCGGAGATATCCCTCGTAAGTTCTCTGTGTCCTGGGGCGAATCGTTGGCTTGCAGTAGGTTTCGTACCAGTGATCCAGCCATTCCCCGAAGGGCATATCCGCCCTGACCTTGGAGGGGGTGGACGGTGCTATGGTTTCCTTCAGAGCCTTCAATTTCTCCACGCACTCGCCTTTGGTTTTGGCCAGAACATTCTTCGTCTTGGGCAGGCCCTTCTCGTCGTAGCCGATGACCACCCGCCCCTCCCAGCGGCCATCTTTTCTCAGACGGATGGTTCCTTCGCCGCTCTTGCGCTTTCTTCCCACGGTTTCAGCTCCTCTCCGAAAATATCTGTCAGGAATGTCTCCACGATCTCCGCCGCGCGTTTCTGCATATCTCCAGTGGTGTGGGTGTAGGTGTCCAGAGTGAAAGCCGATCTGGTGTGGCCCAGGATACCGGACAGGGTTTTTACATCTACGCCGCTGGTCAGGGCATGGGTGGCGAAGGTATGCCTTAAATCATGGAACCTGATGCTGGGGAGGCCAGCCTCTTTCAGCAGAGCCTTCATTCTGTCGTAGGCCGTGTCGGGACGGGTAGGCTGCTCCGGCCTCAGAGGGTTTGGGAAGATCCAATCAGTTAAGGCAGACTTCTGTCGCTCCCGGAGAAGTGCTGCTGTGCTGGGTGGGAGGATGATGGTGCGGGTGCCAGCGGCGGTCTTGGTGTCCCATGTGGTCAGTTTGCCACCCTTCTCCTGATGGACGGCGCGGCGTACCTTGAGGGTGCCACTTGCCTCGTCAAAGTCCTCCCACTTGAGGCCGCAGATCTCGCCCCGGCGCAGGCCGGTGGTGAGTTCTGTGTAGAAGAAGTCGTGCCAGGTATCATCCTTTTGAATGACCTCCATAAAGGTATCCAGCTGTTCATCTGTCAGAATTTGTTTTGACTTACAGGTGAATTTTGGCGCTGGAATTTCTTCTGTCGGGTTCCACGGGATCAGTCCGGCCTGTTTTGCCGCGTCCAGCGCCTCGTGGAGCATGGAGTGGATTCCGCGGATGGTACTGCTGGCCAGCCCTTTTCCCGTGATCTGATTGCCTTGACTGGCCAAAGTGTCGTACAATTTTTGGATATCTTTTCCCGTGACTTGGGCAATAGATTTGCCGCCTAAGCGGGGATTGATGTGAATGCGTACTGCCCCCTGATATCGGGTCAGCGTAGTAGGCCGGATGGTGCCGGCGATATTTTTCAGCCATTGATCCAGCCACTCGCCCAAGGTCATCCTGCTCTGCTCGGTCAGGTCAACGCCACGATAAATATCGATATGATGC
>ERZ779866.1748-NODE-1748-length-21024-cov-3.294101_pt1 | contig 21024 bp, 15 predicted proteins | sample MGYA00511248_ERZ779866 | MGnify/ENA primary metagenome ERZ779866 (study PRJEB29588, sample SAMEA2155758) | human gut metagenome | biome: human gut; feature: human-associated habitat; material: faeces | place: Denmark | collected 2008/2010 ... | reverse complement strand
AGGCAAGCCGCTGACGGCGCTGGAACTTGTCGGCAACGCGCCCAACCGCCGCGGCACGTCCATTACGTTTAAGCCGGATCCGGAAATCTTCGGCGTCAATTCCAACCTGTCGCCGAATCGGATTTACCGCATGGCGCGTTCCAAGGCCTTTTTGTTCAAAGGAATCCTGATTAACTGGAAATGCGCGCCGGAAGTTCTGGGCGAAGGCGAAGCCACGCCGCCGGAAGCGGAGCTGCATTTTCCCAACGGACTGAAAGACTTCTTAAATTATCAAATCGGCGCCCGCACCACCATCAACCGTACCATGTTTGCCGGTGATGCAGAGCTGGCCAACGACGAAGGCAAAGTCGAATGGGCCATTACCTGGCCGGAAGACGAAAGCGGCTTTTGTTACTCTTACTGCAACACGGTTATCACGCCGCAGGGCGGAACGCATGAAATGGGCTTCAAATCCGCTCTTGTCCGCGGCCTTAAGGAATACGGCGAAATGGCCAACATCAAAAAGGCTGCCGGCATCACCGCCGAAGACTTTTTGAGCGACGCCTGCATTATGCTTTCGGTTTTTATCCGCGACCCGCAGTTTCAGGGACAAACCAAAGACAAGCTGACTTCCACCAAAGCCATTCGTCTGGTGGAACAGGCAGTTAAGGATTCTTTCGACCATTGGCTGACTTCCGACACGGAGAACGCCAGCGCTTTACTGGAATATGTCATTGACCGTGCCGAAGCCCGCAAGAAAAAGAAAGAGGAAAAAGTACAAAACCGCAAGACGCCGACCAAAAAACTGCGTCTGCCCGGCAAACTGGCCGATTGTTCGCAGGCGGCGGCCGAAGGCACCGAAATCTTTATCGTTGAGGGAGATTCTGCCGGCGGATCGGCCAAACAGGGTCGTGACCGCTTTACGCAGGCGATTTTGCCTTTGCGCGGAAAAATCCTGAACGTGGCCAGCGCTTCTCTTGACAAGATTCTGCAAAATCAGGAAATCAAAGATATGTGCGAAGCCTTGGGCTGCGGCGTTAAGGAAAATTACAAGGAAGAGAATCTGCGTTATGAAAAAATCATCATCATGACCGATGCCGACGTCGACGGCGCGCATATCGCTTCACTGCTGATGACTTTCTTTTACCAGCAGATGCCGAAACTGATTGAAAACGGGCATTTGTTTATCGCCACGCCGCCGTTGTATAAAATCGTGGTCGGCGCCAACAACTATTACGCTCTGGACGATGACGACAAGGACAAAATTTTGGCCAAGGTGGTGAAAGGCAATCAAAAGCCCGACATCAGCCGCTTCAAAGGTTTGGGAGAAATGAGCGCCCAACAGCTCAAAGAAACCACCATGGACAAGAAAAACCGGATGCTTTTGAAAGTTCTGCTGCCCAACACCAATACCGAAGAAGGCAAAGAAGAAGCTTTTGAAACGCGCCGTCAGGTCGAGCGTCTGATGGGCAAGAATCCGGAAACCCGTTTCAAATTCATTATTGAGCGCGCCAAATTCGTCGATGATTTGGACATTTGAGCCGGGGACTCTTTATCTATAATGCAGGTTTGACACAACATGATCAGAAAAGCAACCAGGCAAGACACGGACAAGATTATGAAAATCTGGCTGGACGCCAGCGTGAAAGCACATCGTTTCATTAGCGAAGAATTTTGGAAAGCGCACATGAACGAGGTACGCGACGTTTATCTGCCGCAGGCCGAAACCTTTGTTTATGAAGACCGCCACCAGCTCAAAGGCTTTATCAGCGTGATATTGGACAACTTTATCGGCGCATTGTTCGTCGATACGGAAAACCAAAATCAGGGTATCGGCACCAAGTTGCTGGAATATGTGCGGCAAAACCGTTCTTCGCTGACCTTAAAAGTATATACGCAGAACGAAAAAGCGCTGAATTTTTATCAGAAAAACGACTTTAAAATCGTTGCCGAAAAAAAAGACGAACAGACCGGCGCCGAAGAACTTATTCTGAGCTGGGCGCAGGGCTGCAAAAACAACCGCCGTCTCAAATCCGGACAATAAATTTATTTTGAATCTTACAGGCGTTTGATAAAGTCAAGCGGGTCAAAACCGACGGCTTCGGCAATTTCAAGAAATTCTATCAAATCCAGACGGCGCTCGCCTTTTTCATATTTGGAAACATAAGTCTGATTTACGCCCAGCTTATCAGCAACCAAAGCTGGGGAAAGCTTTGCCTTTTTCCTTTCGGCCTTCAGCATTTCACGCATTTTTAAATGCAGGAGAATAAATAGACTTTGTCATTTGGGTTCTTTTTAAAAGTTTCGCTGGACTTTGCACGCGTTTTGGCGGCGGCCGGAATGTGGAAAATGCATTTGGATGATTAAAAGTGTTGACAGAAGCAAAAAGTTTTTTTATATTGCGTTTGTTCTTGGGGTTATAGCTCAGCTGGGAGAGCGCTTGAATGGCATTCAAGAGGTCAGGAGTTCGATCCTCCTTAGCTCCACCAATTCCTAAAGCACCGCCAAGCGCGGTGCTTTTTTACAAACGGGGTCATAGCTCAGTTGGGAGAGCGATTGGTTCGCAATCAATAGGTCGGGAGTTCGATCCTCCCTGGCTCCACCAATTTTTCAAAAGCACTGTTTCTTTCAGCAGTGCTTTTTTTGTCAGCCGCTCAAACTTCGCTTAACGCTCGTTTTCCCGGGGGAGGATACCTTCGGCATCTAATTGCGCTTATTTTATCTTCCCGGTTAATCACACCCTCGCAAAATCACTCTTTTATTTTTCGCTTTAGCTCTTAATATATTTATCAGACAATAAAATAAGGAGAAAAACGATGATAAAAAAACTAGTGTTTACGCTGATGATGACCGCCGCTTTGCCGGTTTGGGCCGCAGACAACGCCGTGAAACTTCCCGCTCCCGACACGCAGGGCGGCATGCCGTTAATGGAGGCGATTTCGGCTCGTAAATCGACCCGGGAATTCAGTGCAAAAAAAATTGAAGACAAAGATTTGAGCAACATTTTATATGCCGCCTGGGGAATTTCGCATGACGGCAAAAGAACAATCCCAACCGCAAAAAACGAACAGGATTTGAACGTCTATGTTACCAAAAACGACGGCATTTGGAGATATGACGCCGAAGAGCATGCCCTGAAATTTGTCAGCAATGTTAACATACAGCCATTCGTCGCTTTGCAGGATTATGTCAAGGATGCGCCGCTGACGCTGATTTACACCGGCAAAAACGCCAAAGACGCCGGCATGAATGCCGCGGCGGCTTATCAGAATGTCGGTCTTTATTGCGCCTCCAAGGGCTTGCACAACGTTGTTCGCGGCTATATCGACCGTGAAAAAATCGCTAAGGCGTTAAAGCTTGACGGCGAAGAGGTAATCATCAGCCAGACTGTCGGCTGGCCTTATATGTAAGCCGCTTTTTCCTGAATTTAAGGCACCGTTAAACGGTGCCTTTTTTATTGAAGATATTTAATGCCTACGAAGTTTTGCATAAAAAAATGCCCCGCTTTCCATTCATCATAGAATCCGGGGCGAGTTTTTGGCAGATTATACTTACTTATTTTACAAAAATCTGTACTTCGGCAGAATTGGCAGCGCTGCTGGTTTTGGAAGAAAGAGTAATCCTTTCCGGACCAACACCCATATCAATCATATCCTGAAAGATACGAGATGCATTGTTTTTGGCCGAAGTCTGCGCCAAGACATTGCCGTTGGACGGCGAAACGGCCACTACTTCAAACATTACGCCGGGCTTCTTTTCAATGGCGCGGCTGACGGCCTGCTTTAAGCCATCGTGATATTTAACGTCGGTCTTGTTAAACTTGGCAACAAACAAAGGCGAACCGGAAGCCGCCGCTTTGCCGCCGAAACTGCCGGCGGTTTTGTAAGCAACACCCGGAGCCAGCGGAACATTATTGACACCGTAGCTGCCGGCTTTGATGGCGCCGCTCAGATCTACAATGTAGTTGCGGGCGGTTTCGATATACTGCTGCTGGCGGGCGGCATCAGAGTTAATTTCGTTCAACAGGCTGCCGATTAAAATCGAGGTCTGATTGGTTTCGTTTTCCAAAATGCGGAGCTGTCTGTGATCTTCGTCAACGGCGCCGGAAACACTGTAAGCGGCACGGATCGAATCCAACAGATAGCTGGTCATGGCCGAATCAGAGGAAACTCTGGTTGCCAGTTGATTTAAGGCAATGGTATTGGCATTCATGACCTGAATATTGTTCTGCGCAGACTGGAGCATGCCGAACATCTGCGGGTTGCCCGGCGTGGTGCCGACCTGAAGTTTGGCTTCAATCGTGCCGATCAGCTTATGATACTGCAAGGCATTGTTAATGACGGAAGCGCGAATCTTCTGCAAATCCTCGTTGTGTTTGCGAATGGCACTTTGCAACTGGGCCAGCTCATTACGGAAAGTAACAACTTTCTGACCGACGAAAGTGCCGGTATTACCGCCCTGGGAAATTTCCAAAGGTTTGAAATTGGTAGAACCGAGTTCCGGAATATCTGCGCTTTTAACATCAGAAGAAGCCTGCACGGCAATTTCTTCCGACGAATCCATACCTACCAGCGAAGGAAACAAAGCGTCCTGCGAATACGAGCATCCGCCGAACGCGAATATGGATAAAGAAGCCAAGGACAGTTTGATTACGTGTTTCATTTAACAAAGTACCTTTTTGTGAATTTGTTTATAACTTGTTTTTACAACTTCATTATCGTTTGTAAAGAATTTTGTGCAAAAAAACAAGCTATAAATAACGCTTAATACATTAAATAATTATCTGTTGTCCAAAGAATAGGCAAAATAGATTAAAATTCTTTTAAATTTATTGAAAATTTTACTTGCAAAAAAAAATAATTCGCTGTATTAAAGCTTCTGTTGTTACGCATTGATTATGCGCCCGTAGCTCAATTGGATAGAGCATCTGACTACGGATCAGAAGGTTGTAAGTTCGAATCCTGCCGGGCGCGCCAATTTTTAAAAGCTTTCTTAAGATTAAGGAAGCTTTTTTTATTAATAACATTGCTGTTTTTAAGCCGATTGTTACATAACGAACCGCCAATTTTCAAAAAAAGCCTCCATCAGGAGGCTTTTTTATAGCGCGAAATTTTCCGCCTAGACCTTTTCACACTGCGGATATACGCGATCTCGGATAATCAGGGTATTCTCATCGCCCTTGTTCCAAAAAATCACGCCGGTGGCTTCGTTTTCATATTTAGCCCCCGAGGCAGCAATCGTTTGAATCAGAAGATTGTTGACGCCGTTGATTCTCAAGACCATTGAATCGCCGTTAAAGGCCTGAACCGAAACGACCTGATCCCCGCATTTCCAGTCCACGTGTTTTTCCACTTCGGGCTTATGCGCGCAACCGACCAGCAAAACCGGAATCATCAACAGTAAAAACTTATTCATACCTTATCCTTTCCGTCATGAGTTTTACTTAGATGTATTCCTTAAACTTCAAAAATCAAGGTACAAAAAAACGCCGGCCATTGGGGACGGCATTTGGATGTCAGGCAACGAACAAGTCTTTGATTTTATCCAAAAAGCTTTTGGATTCCGGCTGGCAGGCATCATCTTTGCTGATGGCGCGAAACTCTTCCAAAAGCTCTTTCTGGCGGGCCGAAAGATTGACCGGCGTTTCAACCCGGAGTTTGACAAACAGGTCGCCGCGGCGGGTCGAACGCAGCATGGTCATCCCCTGACCTTTTATTTTGGCTACCTGATCATTTTGGGTTCCGGGTTCAATGTCCAGTTCGATTTTTTCGCCGTCTATCGAGGGAATATTCACTTTTCCGCCCAGAGCGGCACAAGTCATCGAAATCGGCACCGAAGCATAGAGGTTGGCGCCCTCGCGGCTGTAAAGCTTGTGGTCTTTGATGCTGATGAAGACATAAAGATCTCCGTTTTCGCCGCCGCGCAGACCGGCCGTTCCCTCGCCGGAGATGCGCATTCTGGTGTCGTCCTCGATTCCGGCCGGAATTTTAACTTTCAGCGTTTTTTCCTGAGCGACGAATCCCTCTCCACCGCAGGTTTTACATTTGTCTTTTACCAGACGGCCGCTACCGCCGCATTTGGGGCAGGTGGTTTCAACAATGAAAAAACCGCCCTGCTGACGACGGATTTTGCCGCTTCCGCGGCAATCGGGACAAACCGGCGCTTCTTTGCCGTCGGCGGTTCCGTGACCGTGACAGTCTTCGCAAACCCTGGTCGTCGGAATTTTAATTTCCTTTTCAACACCGGCAAAAGCTTCTTCCAGAGAAATTTCCAGATTATAGCGCAGATCCGAACCGCGTTCGGACGAACTGCGCGGACGGGCACCGCGCCCCCCGCCCATAAACTCGGAAAAAATGTCGGAAAAGACATCGGAAAAACCGCCGGCACCGAAATTGAACTCAAAACCGCCGAACGGATTGCCGCCGGCGCCGTTCATGCCGCCGGCAAAAGCCTGATGCCCGTAACGGTCATAGGCCGCACGCTTCTGTTCGTCTTTCAAAACCTCATAGGCTTCGTTAATTTCTTTGAATTTGGTCTCCGCTTCCTGATTGCCGGGATTGCGGTCCGGATGATATTTCATGGCCAGACGACGGTACGATTTTTTGATTTCCTCACCGCTGGCCGTTTTGCTTACTTCCAAAAGTTCGTAATAATCTTTTTCGGTCATTTCTCTTACACTGCAAAAAAATTAATTAAAAGCTAGTTGTTATTTAAGGTTTTTAGAGAAAGAAAGCAAGCTTTTTGAATAACTAATTAAAAATTAAGCATTTAATATTACACTTTTGTTAAAAGAGATTCTGTTGGACAAAAATATTTGCCAAAATAGCAAAATAATGGTAATATGTGTTCATATATATAAATATTTTGGAGACTTGAAATGGCCAGATATACCAATGATAACGTTAGAAATAACGCCGACTTTCTGAATTTTATCAAAAACGAATACGGATATGACAGCACCGAGGCCATTCCGGCATTTGAATACAATGCGATTCTGTATAAATTCAAAGCAAAAGAAAATGACTTTGACGACGAAGATTTCGCCGCTCTGGACGCCTATGCTGACAATGAAAAGCTTCAGGACATTGTGGACATTTACTATCCGGAAAAAACAGTCAAAGACTTGAGTATGGAAGACACGGCTTTTGTTCAGGCCATTGCCCGGGAAACAGCCAACAATCCCGATGTATCCCTCGAGATGATCAGAGAATCGCGCCGCCAGAAAAAAATGCGGGCGGCAGCCGAAGACTACAAAAAATATTCAACCGACATTCGCGGCGAAGACATTCAAAAGGCGCAGGAAGCCTTTGAATTTGTCGACAACGCCGAAGAAAAGGTCAAAAAGCCCGAAGAATATAAGAATCAAATGGTTGACGTGTTGCTGAACCGGGATCTGTCGGTGCTGATGACACCGGAAATGACCACCGTCGCCTACGACAACCTGCAAAAACGAATCGCCGAAGCGGAAAAACAGGCAAAGAAAGAAAAATCCGACGAAGCAGATCAAAACGTTGCCGCTCTCAATACTAAACTGGAAGACGTTTTGTCCCGTATGGACAGCCTGCAAAGCGATTTCAAAAACAAACGCGGCTTTTATCTTTTAGATGTTACAAACGCTGCCGACGCCTATGACGGCTACATGCACATGTTTGACGTCCGCCAGAAAGACCTGGATGCCAAAAACAAGGCTCTGGAACAGGACAAAAAAGAACTTGACGCCGAAGCAGACAAAGAGCGTATTGCCGAAATCGACAAGGAAATGGCGGCAAACGAAGCGGTCAAAAACGAATACGGGCAGTCTCAACAGGATATGGATGAGATTATTGCCACCTATGACGAAAAATGGAATATCCCGAGCGGCAAGAATCCCCGCGACACGGCCATCCGCTTTAACGACCGCATCAAAACCGGCAGCAAGATTCTCGACGAGCTCAAATTTAACGAAGAAACGCTCGGCAGCGAACTTTTGGCCGAAGTCAGCAAATTCAAGTTCAATGACAAAGACGGCAAACCGATTCCGCAGTTTATCGACCCCAAAAATCCGGAAACCAAGAGCGACGTATGGCGCGAGGGTCTGGAAGTTGATCCGAACGGACAACTGGCTACGGTTTTGAAACTGGCCGGAAACGACTCCCTGATGGAAAATCTGGGTTCAAAAGAAAAAATCACCAAAGAAAAAATGGTTGAAGAACTCAAGAGCAATGTTCCGTTCAAACTGTTTGAAATGTACAACGCCGAGGAAACCATCCGCGGCGCGGTTGAAGACCCCGAAAAATTCACAACCAAAAAAGAACAGTATCTGGCCGAATTTCAGGCCAAGCTGAATAATCTGGAAATTCCGCTCGGCATTTCTCCGGAAGGCTATAACGCCGCCATCGACGATCAGGTCAACAAGGTCGAGGTTTATGCCAACCGTCTGGATCGCAAACTCGGTAAAGCCAACACTGAATTTACCAAAGCGGTATTGTTTGAGCAGGTGCAGAAGATTGACCGGCAGGCTCCGAATCGCGGCAAGAAGAGCAAAGACATTAAAAAAGGCGCTATGAAACGCGCTTTGTGGGGCGTGGCAATAGGCGGAACCATGGCTTATGTCGGTTCGCGTCTGGTTACCAACGCCGTCGCCACCGGAGGTATTTCCGTTATCGGAAGTTCCGCTTTGGCACTTGGCACCGCCGTTACCGTCGGCGCCGCTGCGACTGCCATGCAAATATGGTCCCGCAAGAAAGCCGCCAAAAAACGCGGTGAAAAATACGGCTGGAAAGAATTCAAAAAAGACAAAATGCTGCACGCTTCCATCGCAACGACGACACTGGCCTGCGCTTCGGCCGCATTTGCCATGGCCAACGCACCGGAACTGTCAATCCCGGCTGCAGCCTGCGCCATCGGTTCGTTCGGTATGGGCGCCGGCCTGCGTTTTGCTCAGCCGTATCGAGAAATGCGCCTGAAAGGCCACGGCAAAGTTACGGCCTTTGCTCTCGGCGCCGCCAACGCCGCTGCCGTTTTTGCCGGAGGATATCTGGGCAGACAACATGGTTTGGGCGACATTACGCCGACGCAGCATGAAGAAATCACCGGATATAAAGACGTTAAGGTCGGTGAGGTGAAAACCTACAGCGAAGACCAGATTGCAAAGGTTACCGAACGCAACAATACTGACAGTATGTGGGAATACCGCGGCGAAGGACCGCATGACATTCCGGCATACCGCAATCCGGACAATTATTCAAACGAAGCCTGGTGGACACCGGAACAGCATGACAAGGCCATTGCCGCTTTGAAAGAGCAGATGCCGAAACTGGGCTGGAAAGAAGGCGTCGGCAACGAAGAGGTTATGCTGCGCAAGCTGGCTTCTTTTGAAAGGCTGCACCGCAACAGCGATTTTGTGTTGCCGGACGGCCAAACTGTCGGCGAAAAGTTCGGCGACTACAAAGCCCTGCTGGACGGACTGCTGGAAGGCAAACTGACGCCGGAAGGCGCCAAACAGCTTGACGTTATTCAGTATAACGTCGGCGAAAACGGCCACTCCAAAATTTTGGACAGCCTCGGCGGCGAACTGTATTCTTATCAGGACCATCCGCACGGAATCCACAGCGAAGACGTTATGGACAAAGTGCCGGTCAAGACCATGGTTGACGACAAAGTCAACGCTCCCGGCGGCGGCGTCTTCGGATGGGTGGTATCTTCCTGGAACAAGCTGAAAAACAAAATTCGTCCCGGAACCAAAGCCGACAAGGTAGAGAAAAAGGAAAAGCCGAAACCCGAGCCCGAAAAGCCTGTTATCCCGGTGATTGTTCCCGAGAAACCGAAGCCGGAACCGGAAAAACCGGTTGTGGTACCGGTACAGCAGGAAGAGAAACCGAATAATCTGATGCTTGACGAATATAAAATCGTTTACGGCATAGAACCGGAAACGACCCCTGGCAAAGACAAGGCCTGGAAAGAATATTGCCAGCGCGTGGAAGAAGAACGCAAGGCTACCGCTCCTGACAAGGATATGAACGCGTTTCTGCTTGACCGCCGTCAGAAGCTTGACGAAACCATTATGAACAACGTTGTCAGTGAAAACGACGTCACGGAAGCAGGCAAACCTATCCGCAGCGATTATATGGCAAAAAAAGCCAAAGACGACCGCGGCAAAGCCGGCGTTGTCATGGAAGCCCGTCAGAATCTGATGCAGAGCAACCTGACCAAGGACAACTTCCTGCACAAGATTACGCTGAGTCACTTTACCAAGTTTATGGACCACTTTGTCAAGCATGACGAAGTCGTGGCCGACGGTTCTCGTAACATCGCCCTTAATCCGAAGCTTAAAGACAAGTATAAAAAAGAGGGCAGCAAAGTTGCCATTGTCGATCTGAACCAATATCTGGTCGAGGGCAAACCTTTGGACACGGCCAAACAAAAAGTCAGCGGCAAAGATGCCCGTCAGGCCATGACAGACCTGAAAAAGACTTATGAACGTTAAGGAACGTGTCAATGGAAAAAACGGAAATTTCTTCCGAAGAAATCGAAGTCATCCGGAACAGTGCGCCTTATCGGGAATTTGTCAGGGCGCACCCCGATGCTTCGCCGGAAAAGTTTATTGAAGAACATATCAAAGATCTTCAAGGGTATCTGTTTAAGAAAAAATATAACCGCGCGTTGACGCCGCTGCAACATTATTTATCGCTCGGAACCGCCCGACGTCAGGAACTGCTGGCGGAATGGGGTGCTTCTGCGCCCGCGGTTGCGGACAACGTGCGGACGGATGAAGCGCCAAACAGTCCGGCCGAAGAAAAAAACGTGACCGACAGAGAGAAAACGGAAGAAAAAAGCCGCAACGAACAGCCGCAGCCGGGGGAACATAACAACCCAAAAGAAGAAGAGAAAGCGCCGCGGCAGGAAATTCGCCGTTATCTGAAAATGGATCCGGCCGAACTGCTGGTTAATGCGTTTGATTATGACGTTGACGACAAAGGTTACATTTTGGCCGCTGACAAACCGATGGTTTTGCAGTTGTGGAAAAATGAAAAATTCCGCGCCGAATGGGATAAATTCATTCAAAAAGTCGAGAATGCCGAAATTGCCCTGCCCCGTTCAAAGCTTTATACGGCGGCAGTCGCATATATTTGTGAACGGCTGGGCAGAGAACAGGCGCCGAAAGAACATTTGCAGGCCGACCGCCTTATTGATTTTTCAACCGACAGGCTGTTTAAGGACTTGGCGGAAAACATTCCCGAACTGGCACGCGACAAAGACGGCAAGACACCGGAAAACCGTCAGAGAATCGTCGATTTTATGCGTTTTACGGAAAGCGGCAAAAAAAGCCGCGAGGCGATAAAAAACAAGGACTGGGATTTTCTGCGTAAAGAATACATCCGCTTTCCCAAAGTTCCGACGCAAATTTTATTTAACATATACCAAACCCAGCTGCAAAAAGAGCAAAACGACGAACGTTTTGACTCTCTGCTGGAAAAATTTACCGCTTATGCCGATGACAAGGAACGGCTTCTTGTTCTGTTGAAAGCCGTATATAAAGACGATGCCGGCTATGACGGCGACCGTGCCGAAATGCTGCGCCGGATTATCCTTATGCGTTTTGAAGATATCCGCCGCGGAAAATGGAAAATCAGCAACGATGACGAACTGAAAGCAATTGAAGACTTCATCAGGGCGGAAAAAGAAAGAAATGCAGACTTTGCCGCCAAGCTTGAGATTAACCGGGCAATAGTAAATTACAAAAAGAAAAAGGCTGAGAAACCGGTGCCGGAGAAAGCGGAAGACACGGCAGCAGTCATCGTGCGCGAAGGAGTTGCCGCAAAAGGCGATGAATCGCCGCAAGCGGCAAAGCCGGCTTCAACAGAGCGTACCGAAGCGGCGGAAGCCGCCGGCAAACAAGAGCATCTTTCCACAGAAGAAAAGGCGGAAACAAAAACCGTCAAGATGGCCTCTGAAGCTTCAGACGCCCATGAAAACTCAGATGACCGTGCCACTGCCGTCTGGCAGAAAAAAACCGTTCTCTCATGGAAAAAATGGGCGCAAAAAAATGACAAGACCGTTGCGGAATATGTGCCGGAAGAAGATCCGCAGGCTCTGGGCATAAAAATATATAAGGACGAAGCCGCCCAAAAAGCCGAACAGGCCGAAACGGACATTTTATATAAAAATCCGAAAGAAATCATCGTTACCGGAAAAACCGACGTCAGCCTTTTTGAAAACATTGTTGCCGAAGCCAAGAAAAACAGCCCGGAAATTAAGTTCGGCGAGATAAAATCTCCCGACTTCAAAGCCAAATTATGGCTGGCCTGCCTGCGAGACAAAGACATTAAAGTTATTGATGCACCGAAAATACGAGATTTGCAGGGCGCCGATCCGGCGATTATCGAGGAAATAAAGAAAATCAAAGCCGAGAGATACAAACATTATACGGAAACCAAAAACAAGAAAGACAAAACCGCTCCGATGCCTCAGAGAGACGGGCGCTGAATTTTGCATCTTGTCATAAAAAAACCCCGTCATATGACGGGGTTTTTCTGTAATGAAAGGCTGTTTACTTCACTTCTTCAAAGTCAGCATCAACGACTTTTTCGTCTTTCGGCTGCTCTGCGGAAGCTCCGGCTTCGGGACCTGCGGCGCCTTGGGTTCCGGCCGCACTTTCAGCCTGTTTGTACATCGCTTCGCCAAGTTTCATGGAAGCCTGCATCAGACTTTCGGTCTTGGCTTTGATATTACTCAAATCATCGCCTTCCAGAGCGGATTTCAGAGTTTTGATTTCTTCTTCAATCTTACTCTTCTCGGCCGGGCTCAGCTTGTCACCGTGTTCTTTAAGCGTTTTCTCGGTGCTCAAGACCAAAGATTCACCCTGGTTTTTGGCTTCAACCAATTCCTTGCGCTTTTTATCGGCTTCGGCATTGGCTTCGGCATCCTTAACCATCTTTTCGATATCGGCATCGGACAAGCCGCCGGAAGCCTGAATGCGGATGGTCTGCTCTTTGTTGGTAGCCTTATCTTTAGCCGAAACGTTGACAATGCCGTTGGCGTCAATATCAAAGGTTACTTCAATCTGCGGCATACCGCGCGGTGCAGGGGGAATACCGACCAAATCAAACTGACCAAGCAGCTTGTTGTCTGCGGCCATTTCGCGCTCGCCCTGGAAAACACGAATGGTTACGGCACTCTGACCGTCTTCGGCGGTTGAGAAAACCTGAGACTTGCGGGTCGGAATGGTGGTGTTGCGGTCAATCAGGCGCGTAAAGACACCGCCCAGCGTCTCAATACCCAAAGACAGCGGGGTAACGTCCAGCAGCAATACGTCTTTAACATCGCCCATCAGAACGCCGCCCTGAATGGCTGCGCCGACGGCAACGACTTCATCGGGGTTAACGCCTTTGTGCGGCTCTTTACCGAAAATCTCCTTTACCTTTTCCTGAACTTTGGGCATACGGGTCATACCGCCGACCAGAATGACTTCGCTGATTTCGTTGGCTTTCAAACCGGCATCGGCCAAAGCTTTTTTGCAGGGCTCGACGGTTTTTTCAATCAAATCGCCGACCAAGTCTTCCAGTTTGGCGCGGGTCAGTTTGATGTTCAGGTGTTTCGGACCGGTTGCGTCAGCCGTAATAAACGGCAGATTGATTTCGGTCTGAGTGGTTGAAGACAATTCGATTTTGGCTTTTTCCGCCGCTTCTTTCAAACGCTGCAGAGCCAGACGGTCGTTTTTCAGATCAATGCCCGACTCTTTCTTGAACTCTTCAACCAGGTAGTCCAAAATACGACGGTCAAAGTCTTCGCCGCCGAGGAAGGTATCGCCGTTGGTGGATTTTACTTCAAAAACGCCGTCGCCGATTTCCAAAATGGAGATATCAAAGGTACCGCCGCCAAGGTCATAAACGGCAATGGTGCCGGAAGCCTTTTTATCCATACCGTAAGCCAAAGCCGCAGCCGTCGGCTCGTTGATGATACGCAAAACATCAAGGCCGGCGATTTTTCCGGCGTCTTTGGTCGCCTGACGCTGAGAATCGTTAAAATATGCCGGAACGGTAATGACGGCTTTTTCGATTTTTTCGCCAAGATAGCTTTCGGCATATTCTTTAATCTTCTGCAAAACGATTGCCGAAATCTGCGAAGGCGCATATTTCTGGCCTTTGACTTCAACCCAGGCGTCACCGTTGTCACCTTCGATAATTTTATAAGGAACAATGTTCTTGTCTTTGCTGACTTCCGGCGAATCATAACGGCGACCGATCAGTCTTTTGATGGCAAACAGCGTATTCTCCGGATTGGTTACGGCCTGACGTTTGGCCGGAAAGCCGACCAGGCGCTCCGTGTCCGTAAAGGCAACCATCGAGGGAGTGGTTCTGGCACCTTCAGAGTTTTCCAAAACCTTGGCTTCTCCGCCTTCCATAACGGCAAAGCAGGAGTTGGTGGTACCAAGGTCAATACCGATTACTTTATTGCTCATATTTTTATTTCCTTTTGTTATAAAACTTATATCTAAAATCTTTCTATAAGCTTATATAGGGAGACAAAACGAGCTATGCAAGTCTGCGAGACTAAATTTTGCAATTTTTTTGGGAGCGGCGTTTAATATTTGGTGCGGCCGGAAATTTCATAGCCGGTATAACCGTCAACGACCGAATTGGCAAAGGCGAAATCCGTCGAATTTACGGCATGGACACGGTACAGCGTTTCTCCCTGTTCCACGCGGTCGCCGACCTTTTTCAAAAGATCGAGTCCGGCGCCCGGATACTGCGCTGCGCCGGCCAGCACGCCGATACGGTTGATGCGCTCGTTGTCTATGCTTTCCACTACACCGCTGATGTTCGATACAATATCGCGGGTCAAATGCCCCAGCTGCGGCTGCGGCGCTTTGCCCTGAGCATGAATAATCTTGTTAATGGCTTCCAGCGCGCGACCGGACGACAGAATTTCCTTGGCGACATGATAACCCTGCCCGCCGCGGAGCTTGGGATCAAACTCTAAGATACGCCCCGCCAGGAACAGTGATTTTTCTTTCAAGTCCTGCGGCGCGTCCTCCTTATTGCGCAAAACTTTCATAACATCTCTGGCTTCCAGAACCGCGCCGACACCGTTGCCGATCGGTTCGCTGCCGTCAGTAATGACGGCATCAATTTCAATGGAAAGCATATCCCCGACATATTCTATCAGTTTGCGCAGACGCATGGCCTCGCCGGTGCGTTTAATACGAGAATTGGGACCGACCGGAATGTCTATGACCAGATGGGTTACGCCGGCGGCCAGCTTAATGGCCAGAATGGAAGCGGCAATATGGTGAAGCTGGGTCAGACCGATGTTGCGTTCAACCGAAGACACCAGTTTGTTGGCAGCGGCAATGGACAGGCCTTCATAATTGACAATGGCGCCGCGGTTTTCCTTAATCAGGCGTTTCAAATCCGCTTCGTCCAAATCTACATTGGCCAAAACCGCCATGGTGTCCGCCACGCCGGCGCAGGACGTCAGGGATCGCGACGCAGTTTTGGGCATCGGCAAACCATAAGCCGAAACAATCGCGGTGATGATGATGTCGGTCTTGTTGCCCGGCACACCGCCCAGACAATGATGGTCAACCACAATGCTTTCATTGTCCCAGTGCAGGGTGTTGTCGCCAACCAGCGCCTCGGTAAACGACAAAACCTCGGGCGCGGTCATAAAAGAGCCGCTGGCTACCAGAAACGAGGCAATATCCATATTGGAATAACGTTTGGTCGCAATGTCGTTGACAATGGCGCTGTATTCTCCGGAACTTAAGATGTTGCCGGCAATTTTGCGTTTAATGGACGCCAGGCTCGGCGGCGGCGAAGACAACGTCATGGTAATATTGGCGCCTTCGGGCAGGTTTATCATATTAAAAGCTTCGGTATTCAAAGCGAGTTCGGTCGGTTTGACAACCCGCTCGTCATCAACCACCTGCAAAAAGGCAAAAACCGGCTTTACCCCGCCGTGGATTTCGACTTTGGTCAGGCTTTCGATGTCATCTACCTTGTAGGCCGAACAATCCCGATGGATATAAGCCAGATTTTCATTAAACGAATTGATAGCCAGGTGTTTCAGTGTCAGCATTTTCGGTCCGAATTAAGATAAATTGAGAATATGAAAGATTATGTCATAAGATTATTTAACAAACAATAAAAAACCATTAAAAAAGCTCCGTCTCAAAGCAAGACGGAGCTTATGTCTTTAATCTCAAACCCTTTCGCTAACGGGCCGCTATCGACAAAGTGTTAAGCTTGGGCTTCTGGTGCGTAAGAATGCTGATGACTTTCACCAGTTCATTTTTCATTTCGCTGCGGGAGACCACAATGTCAACCATGCCGTGCTCTTTAAGATATTCGGCACGCTGGAAGCCTTCCGGCAGTTTTTCGCGAATGGTCTGCTCAATCACGCGAGCGCCGGCGAAACCGATCATACATCCTTTTTCGGCAATATGGACGTCACCCAGCATGGCAAAAGACGCCGAAACGCCGCCGGTGGTCGGATCGGTCAAAACAGAAATAAACGGGAGGCCTTTTTCCTTGACCATATTAACCGCCGCCGTGGTACGCGCCATCTGCATCAGGGACAAAATGCCTTCCTGCATGCGGGCACCGCCGGAAGCGGCAACCGTAATCAACGGGCAGTTATTTTTCATAGCGACTTCGGCCGCCTTGACAATGCCTTCGCCGACAGCCATACCCATGGAACCGCCCATAAAAGAGAAATCCATTGCCGCAACGACGCAGGTAATGCCGCCGATTTCGCCCTGAGCGACTTTGACGGCGTCTTCTTCGCCGGTTGATTTGCGATATGACTTCAAACGGTCGGTATATTTTTTGGAATCTTTAAAATTCAGAGGATCTTCCTTAAGCTTAGGCAAGGCAATTTCACGATATTCGCCGTTGTCAAAAAGCATTTCCAGACGTTTTTTGATGGCCAAACGCAAATGATGATCGCATTTGGTGCAGACATAATTGCTTTTTTCCAGCTCTTTGGTAAAAAGCATCTGGCCGCAGTTCGGACATTTGGTCCAAAGATTGTCGGCAATCTCCTTGGCGGTGATTTTTTTTACCTTGGGGCGGACAAAGTCAGTTAACCAGTTCATTTCATAAGCCTATAAATTGTTAATACACATTGCGAACAGCTTAATTCTGCTTTCTGGGCTTGAAAAAAGCGGCCAAGCGCTGTTTTATGCTTGGCTTGGGCAGAGAAAGCTCTTTTTCCTTCATAACGGAAATGTTTTCCTGCAGCCCCTCGACTTCCTTAGCCAGCTTCTGCTGCTCTTTGCTGAGCTTCTTATTTTGCTTTTTCTGGTGGCGCAGCGCCCTGCGCAACGGGGAATATCCGAGCCAGGAATCGAGTTTGCCCCAGATAAAGCCGAACAAGACAAAAAAGACAACCGCCACGCTCAAAGAGACGGTGACTTCAATATAAAAGGGCCACAGGCTGAATCTTGCCAAATCGTTATTTACAAAGGCAAAAGCCAAAACAACAGCCAGCAGTAATAATCTGAGAACAATCTTCATAAAATTCATTGTCTGAGGCCCTTTCTAAAAATTGGTTCTTATTGCTCCGAATAATTTAGTTCTTCGGATTCAATAATTCAAACAACTGTTTTCCGGTTTTAAAGTGAGGGATGTTGCGCTCCTCTACCTTTACCTGCTCACCGGTACGCGGATTTTTGGCCACGCGCGGCGTGCGTTTGCGGACGGAAAAAGCGCCGAAGCCGCGAAATTCAACGCGGTCGCCCTTTGCCAGCGAACTGATAATCTTATCAAAAACAACGGCAACAATTCTCTCGACATCCTTTAACATCAGATGGGGGTTCTTATTTGCAATTTTTTCAATTAGTTCTGATCTAGTCACTTTTACCTCTTTATTTCATTATTAATTTTCACAATAAGTTAGCGTCTTTTATTTTATAAATCAATATAGCAGATTACAAAAAAATAAAAAGCTTATTTCAAACTATCCCAAAGCATTGTCAGTCATTGGCAATTTTGTGCTCCAAAGCAAGCCGGGTTTCGCTTTCGCCGAGCTGAAAATCTTCGATTTTCTGAATCCGGCGGGATATTTTGCCGGAAGATACCTTGATATCGTTAATATCCCGTGAAGCCATGTCAAAATGTTTGGACAGATTTTCAATGCGGTCGTCCAGCCGGCCGATATCATCGACAAGGATTCCGACTTCTTTTTGGATAACGCCGGCCTGTTCGCGCATGGAAGCGTCTTTCAAAATCGCCCGGACGGTATTCAGGGTCGCCATCAGCGTGGTCGGCGAAACAATCCACACCTTGGAACGGTACGAAGCTTCAACCACATCACAGAAATTGGCGTGCAGCTCGGCGTAAATGGCTTCAGAGGGCAGAAACATCAGCGCGGATTCTGCCGTTTCGCCGGTAATGATATATTTTTCGGAAATGTCCTTGATATGTTTTAAGACCGAAGCCCGAAAAAAACGTTCGGCCTCCACTTTTTCGCGGTCGGAAGAAGCCGTGCGCAAAGCATGATAACTTTCCAGCGGAAACTTCGCATCAATAACAATGGTTCCCGGCGGGTTGGGAAGTTTTAAGACGCAGTCGGCGCGTTTCTGGTTGCTCATCACCACCTGAAACTCATAAGCGGAAGGCGGCAGAATCGACTTAACCAGATCATTGAGCTGAATTTCACCGAAAGCGCCGCGCGCCTGCTTGTTGGACAAGACTTCCTGCAGAGATACGACCTGCTCGGAAAGAGAGGATATTTTCTGCTGGGCGACATCAATTTTGGTCAGGCGTTCACGCAGAGCCTGCAGTGTTTCGTTAGTCTTGACCGTTGACTGCTGCAGCCCGTCGCCGACACTTTTGGTCACCGCCAGCAGTTTTTCATCCATAATTTTCAAAACCGCCATTTTCTGCTCGTTAATGGCATCGGAAATACGGGTTTGTTCCTGACGGCTTTGTTCGGAGACCTGGGCCAGACGCCCTGCCAGTTCGGCCTGACCGCGGAGCAGAGTTTCACTGATGCGATCCAGCTCACGGTTATTTTTTCTAAACAGCAAAAAGCAAATGTTGCCGATGAGCAACAAAAGCACACCGGCAGCAAGAGCTATTTCCAAAACGGAATTATTTGCGAAGACGTTCGTCAAGGTTACGTCCTATTTTCAAAAACTTTTCGGTACGCTGTTTTTTGAGTTCTTCTCCGCTTAACGGCAAGAGCTCTTTCAGATTTTTGAGAATATGGTCGCCGACGCGTTCGATAATGCGCTGCGGATCGCGGTGCGCACCGCCCAGAGGCTCGGCTATAATCTCATCAATAACGCCGAATTTTTTCAAATCCTGCGCTGTCAGCTTCAGGGCTTCGGTCGCTTCGCGAACCTTGTCGGCCGAACGCCAGAGAATAGAGGCGCAGCCTTCCGGAGAAATGACCGAATAAATGGAATGTTCCAGCATAAGGATTTTGTTGGCAGTGGCTATGGCAATGGCGCCGCCGGAACCGCCCTCGCCGATAACAACCGAAACAATCGGCGCCCGAACCTGCAGACATTTTTCTATCGAAGAGGCAATGGCTTCGGCCTGACCGCGGGCTTCAGCCTCAATGCCGGGAAAAGCTCCGGCGGTATCAACAAAGCAAATGACCGGAAGATTGAACTTGTCAGCCAAATCCATAAGCCGCTGCGCCTTACGGTAGCCCTCGGGCTTGGCCATGCCGAAGTTGTATTTGACGCGGCTTTCCAAATCGTGCCCTTTTTCCTGCCCCAGCACAACGACGGAAATGTTTTTGAAACGGCCGATGCCGCCGACCATGGCTTCGTCATCGGCAAACAGGCGGTCTCCGCACAGCGGCGTGAAATCTTCAATCAGGGCATGGACATAGTCCAGACAATGCGGCCGGTTCGGATGGCGGGCAACCTGCGTTTTTTCCCAAGGAGTCAGATTTGAATAAGAAGACTTCACTTGTCTCTCCAATTTTTGCTGAAGACGCTGAACTTCCTGAGAAATGTCAACGTCCTGGTCTTTGGCCAGATTTTTTAAAGACTCAATTTTGGCTTCAATTTCAACAATGTTTTTTTCAAAATCAAGAACCAAGGTGTTATTATTATTCATTCAACTTCTCTTAAAATTGTTTAAACTGTCTGTGTAGATACCACATTTTTTTTTATCTTTCGACTCTTATTTTAAAATATTGTGTAAATTTTAATTGAAATATCACTTAAATATACTAGTATGAGTAAAGTATTATTCGGGTTTAAGTAATTCTGAAAAGGATTTTTTAGTGCTTGCATTATCTTTTTTTGCCGCCATATTTTCCAGTCTCTTATGGCTGATTTATTCTTTGGCCTACATCAGTGACAACACGGTCGGAATCAAATTCAGCGCTTTGGGAATCGTCGATATTTCAGTTTATGTGGCTTTGGTTGCCCTGCCGATACTTATCGTCTGGGTCATCTTCGGCTATGTCATTCAGTATATGAACTTTCGGAGCATCGACCGCAACCTGTATATCTTGTTCCGGCAGATGAAAAAAAACCAGGATTATACGGACCTGATTGCCCGGATTATGCTCGAATCCGAACAGCAGATAAAAGACGGTTTTATCCTTAACCGGATTGACATTCTGATTTCGGACATGAACGAGCTGATTGCCGAAATCATTTCCCGTGCGGCTCTGGCCTCAAAAGAACAGATTGAAAGCCTGTGGAGCAAAGTCCGCAACGGCGGAAAATGGGCTTTCGGAAAAGTCATCATCGAAATCAGCCAAAATCAGCCCAACTTTCAAATGCGTATTTTTGAAAAATCGCAGAAAGACACCGTTCTGGCCGGAACGGTTTTGGAATTTTGCGCCAGATACCAAAACATTTTGTCTCTGTTGGAAAAACACGACAAAGAGCGCGTTTTTCTAAACGTCATCGAAACCGGCATTTTCGGCAAAGTTTATTCCATTTTGGCTCCGATTGCCGACGAAATTCGCCGACACCGCGACATAAGCAGCCTTTATAACGACGATGCGGCACAAGACAGCGTTTTTTCCGCCGCACCCGTTTATGCCCAAAACCCGGCACCGGCGCCCCGCTTTGAAAAAAAAGGCGAGCCG
>ERZ779866.1743-NODE-1743-length-21155-cov-4.877820_pt1 | contig 21155 bp, 24 predicted proteins | sample MGYA00511248_ERZ779866 | MGnify/ENA primary metagenome ERZ779866 (study PRJEB29588, sample SAMEA2155758) | human gut metagenome | biome: human gut; feature: human-associated habitat; material: faeces | place: Denmark | collected 2008/2010 ... | reverse complement strand
ATAATCGAAGAGGATGGACAGGCTGAGCTTACTTGCCAGTTTTGTACGAAGAAATATTTTTTTGCAAAAGATAAAGTTTATAGCATTTCTACTATAAACTTTAGTAATTGTATGTTTCTAAACTTCAAATAAACTAATTTACATTTTTATAATCCATTCGCATTTATTGAATTATCTATTCACTTGCGGCTTGTTTTATAGCAAGATAAAGCGTATAAAGATTGCTTTCTTCACTAGCTTGATAAACTTTCATACAAGAAACAACTGGTAAAAAACTGATTCCATTATCTAAGACAACTTGTACATTGACTTCTGCGTCTTTTCCATCATCTGTTATCCATTTTCCACCAAATTCTTTAATAAAAACATCTCCTACGTAAGCTCCTAAAGAAAAGAGAATTTGTCCAACGTTCTTACTTAAAATACCATCTGGCTTATTTTCTTCTTTAAAGAAACGATCTATTTCTTTTAAACTTTCTACACTATAATCTGCTTGATAATTTGATGAATTTAATGCTTTTGCTACCCACTTAGATGCTAACTCCAAATCATCTACTAAATTTCTTTTTTTCTTTTTAAAAAACATTTGTTTTCCTCCTATTTCATTTTTCTTATTTTAGCACTTTTATTCATCCTATCAAATTCCGAAACAACTTCTTTTATTTCAGTTTCATTCAATTTTTCTTTTCGTACTTCTAGATTTATAATAAATTTAAGATCTTCATCTTCATAGTAATATTGTTTATCTAGAATCTTTTCATCCTCTTTTTCTAGTAAATACTTATGTTTATTAATTTTTGAAAACTGATATCCCTTTTGTTTCGCAAATTCATATGGATCATCTTCAAATTGTTCAATTGAAATCATTGCTTCTGTCTCAAAAATACTTTTTACATCTGACTCTTCGTCTTTAATATACAACAACAATCCCAATAAAGAAGCATCGACTAAACAGTCTTCATCCATCTTTCTAAAATGTGTTTTCTTATATTTACTTAATAGTACTTCTTTACAAAAAATATCTGCGGGAATGATATGTTTATTTTTGAGTCCTTTTCTTGGTTCTTCACGAACAGTATTATTATAAAAATATATTGGTTTATATGGCACCATACTTTCAATGCTATAAATACTTTCTGTTCCTTCAACCTTACTTAATTTTAAAGAAATTTCTTTTGCAGCTTTATCTATTCGATAGTAATGTCTAATTTTCCATTCATTAAAAATACTTCTTTCCTGCATTAAATTTTCATAAAGTTGAATTTCAATACCATTCTTTGTTTCTTCTGCATGATAAGCATAGGGACATGATAAAAGTCTTTCTTTATCAAAATACTCAAACATATAGCGACCAAAACACATTTTTCTACTGAGTCCCACGTTGATTCCTAACTCATCAAAAATTCTAAAAGAATCTCCTCTTAATTTATAATCAGCTTTCATCTTTTGGAAACGATTATGCCATTTATTATTTAAATCCTCAAAAGCTTGAATTTGTTGTTCATATATTTGTTCATCTATTACATGGATCATAAAATAACGATCTTGAAAAATCTCTTTTAAAACATCTAAACAACGATTAATGATTTGTTCATCATTTTTGCATTTTAAAAGAATATATGAAATTCCTATAACATTCTCTGTTTGTTCCATTCTAAAATAAAGATCTTCATTATGAGAGTAAAAAGACAAATTCCAATACCATAAATTGGCATTATTTAAAACCCATTCTGTATCTTCTTTAGTATGATATATTGAAAATCTTTCAGCACGCCAGTTACTATGATTCAAATTTTCTCTCAAATCTAATCGGTTTAACAAATTTTCTATAAAACCTATGTCAACAAACTCTTTTGTAATAAATGTAATTTTTATTGAAATCTTATCCATAAAAACCCCTTTTTATTAGATCTACTGCATTGCATCATTAACCATACAATGCAGTAATCATATTAGTACTCAAATATTCGAATAAGGACATCTCCCATCTGACTTGGTATATCTTTTGTCCTTGAAAGTGTTCCTTTAGGAACATATACATCCAATCTTTTTGTACCAACCTTTTTTACAGCATGTAATTTATCTTCGAAATCTTTTCCTCTTTTAAAATTATTTACTTTTCTTTCGATAACATCATCACTTAGATCAGAAGCATATTGTTTTACCTTGCTTAGTATAGCACTGTCCTTTTCGTAACTTGGTAACCTCACATCAATTGTTTTAACGCTGATTCCTTCTCCATTTTTGAAGAAATCAAATACTGGGAAATAACCACCACCTAATTTTCCAACATGGTCATATGCTGCATATTGAATTTTTGCAAGTTTTTCCTCAATTATTGTACCTCGTAATTTTGCAGGTAAGCTCCACTCTTCAGCAACTTTTGTTGATACTCTTCCAAATAGGTCATCAATATAACTTGAAAGTCTTGAACATAAACTGCTGACTGCTGAATAACATTTATTAACCAAAGGAATTTGTTTTATTTTTCCAGGTACTTTCTTCAAATAAGAAATTGTTCTTTTTGGAAAATCAGGAAGCTTTTCTAAAATACGTTTTGCAAGATCCGTTGCTTTTCCAGCAGCCCATTTTAATGGTTTTAGTAAAGAATCTGCAACCATTGTAAATACAATACAGCCAATGGAAATAATTGCACTTATAATCATTCCTCTTGCAAAATATATTAATGCATTAACAGCATCACATACATCCCCTGCTACTGGTAAAAATCCAATAACATCAATTATAAATTGCAGTTGATCTAATATCTTATCTGACTTAGGTGATGGACACGGTTGCGGTTCTTTAGCCTTTACTTTTTTTACAGGCTGTACAACTTTTTTTACTGCCTTCGTTGATTCATTAACTATTTTTACTGCATTAGAAACTGCCGAAGCAATTGCACCTGTTGTTTTTGATGGCACCGTCGTTGGTTTCTTTACTGTCTTTTTCTTTTCATCTTTCTTATTGCTGAAAATACTTCCAACAGCATTAATAACACTATTTGCGGCACTAGCAATGATTGATAAGATGCTTTTGTGTCCACTAGGATCTACATACTTGTATTGATTATTCAAACAGTATGTGTATCTGTTTTGACTTGTAATGTTATCCTGTGTTCCCTTATAATCATCAATCTGTATGAACTGTCCAATTCTTGGATTATAGTATCTTGCTCTTAAATAGATGTTTCCTGTTGTATCAAGCTTTTCTCCATCATAACCATAACCGCTTGTTTTATCATCTGTTTTTCCAAAGTCATCATATTCAATCTGTGACATTGTTCCTTTTGATGATATTTCAGCCATTACACTTTGATTGTTTCCACTTAGATAAGTTTGTGTTCCATCTGCATTTGCATTTTCTTTTTTAATCAATAAAAGTAAACTAGATTAAAAATTTTATCAAAACAAATTCTTTAAAAACCCTATATTGTTCTATAAATCAAAAAATCGTGAAACATTATACATATAGGCCATCGAATATTGTCGATTAGAAGTACGTAATACTATGTAGTCATTTTTTAAAGATATATATATACTAATCAATGTATTATCTATTTGTCTACTATTTAGCTTTTTATTGATTTCGTACAAATAAATTGTACTATTCATATAAAAATAAAGGATATTTTTATTATTGTATGCTCTCGCAAATTTGCATATTTCAAATGTAAATGCAAAATCGTCTTGATTTTCAATAGAAAATAATTCTTTATGAAATGAATTATAAAGTGTTATTTTATGTAAACTTTCATATTCTATATTTTCTACTTTAAAAGGCTTATATTCCTTTCTAACAAAATAATTGAAATCATAAGAATAAAGATCATATTTTAAAAGATCATTCTTTAATAAAGATAACTTATTATTTTGATCTAAAGTATAATAAACTGTTTTTAAATCATTATGATTGATTATTTCTATAGGATGTTTTATTAAAAAAATGTTTGTTGGTAAATCGATATAAATGATTTTATCTGTTTTGATTTGATAGATACAAAGAATATAATCAAATAGAAATAATTCTTTTAAATCACTTTCAAATTCATAAAAATCTTTTATCTTTCCTTTTGCCTTTTTATTTCTTAATAAAATAACTACATCATCATTCATGAAACTTATATTTTCTATTTCATAATTTCTTAGAATTGTTTTCTTTGTTAAAAAAGTACCTTCCTTTAAATCATAAACAGAAAGACATCCAGATTCAAATGTACTCAAAAATAAATAGTTATCTTTTGTATCAATACATACATTTTTTACATGTACTTTATTAATTCTTTGCATTTTATTAGTTAAAACATGATAAACATTAATAAATGTATTGTTTACAAAAATAATATAATTTTCTGATGGTGAAACATATTCATAATCTGATTTTAGCTTTAATATTTCATTTTTCATATTCATCTTATTTCCTCTTTATTTTTTATCAACCATAAAAGAATGCATTCAAACTTAATAAGAAAGACTTCATCATCTGTAACCTAATCTTTACTTTTTCAGACGTTTTATATAATCCTTGAGGGAATAAATTTACTATTACTTCTTTATATATATTTGTATGTATATGTACATGAATTCCTGTGTATATTTCTGCAATATTTTGTTCAACATTAATATTTCCATAGACTTCAATAACATCTTCTCTACTATCATCCAATGAATGTGGACTTCTACCATATTTTCCTGTTCTAAATACAATATGATGTCTATTAGTTGGGTATTTATATTTCTTATTAATATCCACTTTTCCCAAAAGATAATTTAAAACACCTATCATTCCTAGTGTTTTTGCCATGTTTCGCAAATTATTGGAAACATCATTCCAACTTTTATTAGTAGGAACTGGACAAGGCTGTGGAATTGTTAATGTAGACTTTAAAACTTTTATTCCTACTGGTATAGCTGGAGCTATAGCTTTTGTTACAGTCTGTATCACCTTTTTAGAATTTATTTTTTTTGTAATTGTATTTTTTAGATTATTTGTTGCTTTTTTTCCTTTTTCTAAAGCATTGGAAACTACATTTGTTAAATTCTTATTAGCTTTTCTTAGCGCTGGTGTCGCAAGAGAGCCTAAAACATATGAACCAAGTATCATTATTGATCCAATTATCGCAATACCAAGAACAAAATCATTCCCACTAGGATCTACATACTTGTATTGATTATTCAAACAGTATGTGTAGCGGTTTTGACTTGTAATGTTATCTTGTGTTCCCTTATAATCATCAATCTGTACGAACTGTCCAATTCTTGGATTGTAGTATCTTGCTCTTAAATAGATATTTCCTGTTGTATCAAGCTTTTCTCCATTATAACCATAACCGCTTATTTTATCATCTGTTTTTCCAAAGTCATCATATTCAATCTGTGACATTGTTCCTTTTGATGATATTTCAGCCATTACACTTTGATTGTTTCCATTCAGATAAGTTTGTGTTCCATCTGCATTTTCTGTTGAGATTCGTTCTTCTCCATAGATATGAACATCATCATTTTCAGAAAGCACAAGTGTATTTTCAGCTGTCTTATCTAAAAGATAATCTTTGTATTCACATTTTTCATTGGATTTTGGATCCTTAATGAGATTACTTGCACACAATCCATTTTTTCTTCTGAATGTAAGCTGATATCTCATTGCATCAAATGATTCATCTGATTTTTTCGCATCCAACAGTTCTTCTACTTCAGCAAATGGTAATGACTGCACATAGTCGAACCATTCTTCTGTATCCTGTTCGTAATCTAAATCATATGGGCTGTTGATGATCTTTTCTTCGTGAATTCGATCACCTTCACCATCATATTCATAATTGTAAGTTCTGTCTCTGTTTGTTTTTAAAGTAGTCAATTGACCAAATTCATCATATTGATAATATTCTTTGTATCCACCTGCATAGTAGATGTCTCTTACATTTCCATTTTTATCATAATAGATATCAGTAAGTCCATCTTTTGATTTAATACTTGTCAACTGATTTTTGTCATTGTAGCGATAGATTTTATTTGTTCCATCACTTGATGACTCTACTTTGTTTCCAAAAAGATCATAGCTGTATTCAGTTATGACTGTTTTTCCATCAATCGTTTTTGTTGAAGCTTTCAATTCATCCGATTCATTGTAATCATAGCTGTTAACAACACCATTGATTGTTTCTGAAATAACATTGTCCTGTCCGTCATACTCATATTTGTATTCTGACAGTGTCTTGTCACCTTTAGTATTGACATAAGCTGTTCTACGATTTAGTTCATCATAACTGTAATCTGTAGAAATACCATTTCTTTCTAATGATTTTGTATTTTAAATTCCGTTCTCTACATAGTTCTATGACTAAATCTTCAAAACTAGAACAAAATATTTTATCATCATCACAAATTATCATTTTTAACATTATGCTCACCTTCTATTTTTTATCAAGTAATGCATTTAGGGTTGCAGAAATAACATTTAATTCATAATCATCGTATAATTTAATTTTTTGTATAACATTACTTCTCAAAAAATCATCTTTATTATAGTTATCGTAAAATAAATAATTTGCGTCCATTGAAAATAATTGAACAATATTACGTAATGTTCCATAGCTAGGTAAGTTACCCTCATTTTCTATTTTTTGTAAATATCTAGTAGAAATCCCTAATTTTTCAGCACATTCTTCCGTTGTATACTTATAATTTTCTCTTGCTTCCTTAATTAAATTACCTGTAAAGTTCGTGTTTTTAGACATAATAGTTCACCTCAAATAAGAGTTTATCCATTATCATTGAGTCCTAACACGATACATCAGTTCTTTTATTACAAACAATTATAACATATAAATAAAATACATTAAAATAAAAAACTCTTGCACAAATGCAAGAGAAATATTTTTTTAAATTAATCGCGTATTGTTAAGTTTTCCTGTTTGATTAAATTCAATCCATTCACAGATATTAACAACATGATCACCAATTCTTTCAAAGTATTTCGCAATCATTAAGAAATTGATTGTTAAATCACCTTTATCATTTGATTCTTTAATCATTTGAATAATATCTTCTTTAACTTGATCAAACAATTCATCCATTTTAATATCCATCTTCTTTACTTCTAAAGCATGTTTTAAATCATGTTGATGGAATGCATCTAAGGATTCTTTAACCATTTTAGTCGCAATTTTTGCCATATCTTGAATATGTCCAATCATTAAGAAACTATCCATTTCTTTCATTTCTAAAATCAATTCAGCAATATCTGCACTTTGATCCCCAATTCTTTCTAAATCAGTAACTACTTTTAAAGCAGTAGAAACATCTCTTAAATCAGAAGCAACGGGTTGTTGTTTTAAAATCAAAGATAAACATTTTGCTTCAATAGATCTTTCCACATCATTAATTTGTTTATCTCCATGAATAATATCTCGAGCAAGTTCATAATCTTGTTCCTTAAATGCTGTAACACAGTTTTCAATAGCTAAAACAACAAGATGACACATTCTATCTAAATCAACATGCATCTTATTAAGCTCTTGATCAAATTGACTTCTTGGCATCTTTCTTTCCTCCTATCCAAATCTACCAGTAATATAATCTTCAGTTCTTTTATCTTTTGGCATACCAAAGACATCTTTTGTTGATCCATATTCTACCATTTCTCCAACTAAGAAGAAGGCTGTATAATCAGCAATACGACTTGCTTGTTGCATATTGTGAGTAACGATTGCAATTGTATATTGATCTTTTAATTGTAATAAAAGTTCTTCGATTTTAAGTGTTGAAATTGGATCTAAGGCACTTGTTGGTTCATCTAATAAGATAACTTCTGGTTGTACCGCTAAAGCACGGGCAATACATAATCTTTGTTGTTGTCCACCAGATAGACCTAAAGCACTTGAATGTAAACGATCTGAAACTTCATCATAAAGTGCTGCTGATTTTAAACTATCTTCAACGATTTTATCAAGTTGTTTTTTATTTTTAATACCATGAATACGTGGTCCATAAGCGACATTATCATAAATTGACATAGGGAATGGATTTGGTTGTTGGAAAACCATTCCGACTTTTTTTCTAAGTAATGTTGTATCTACACGGCTATCATAGATATCTTCACCATCTAAGATAACATCCCCTTCAATTTTAACGTTATCAACATAATCATTCATACGATTTAGTGTTTTTAAAAATGTTGATTTACCACACCCTGAAGGGCCAATAAACGCAGTAATTTTATTTTCTTTAATATCTAAACTGACATCTTTTAAAGCATGTTTTTGTCCATAATACAAATTCAGATGTCTTGCTTCTATTTTATTTTCCATCTTAATTATCCCCTTTATTTACATCAAATCTGCGACTGATCCATTTAGCTAACATATTTAAACCTAAAACAATAACTACTAAAACAAGTGCAATCACAAATGAAACTTCATAATTTCCTTTAGCCATTTCTAAATATAACTGAATAGTAAGAGTTCCCCCACTACTTAACAAATGTCCAAAAATATTTGTTGGTATGATTGCGACAGAACCAGCTGTAAATAATAAGGCAGCGGATTCAGCCACGATACGTCCCATTGCAAGAATAACTCCTGTTAAAATTCCAGGAATCGCACTTGGTAAAAGAACTGTACGAATCATATACCATTTTGTTGCTCCAATTCCTAAAGCAGCTTCACGATAGCTTTTAGGAACACATTCTAAAGCTGTTTGAGTATTTCTTGAAATGATTGGTAAAATCATAATGGCAAGTGTAAGTGAACCTGTCAAAATTGAGAACCCTAAATGACAAACAGACCCGAAGAACAACATTCCAAATAATCCATAAATAATTGATGGAATACCTGCTAAAACTTCCGTTGTAAATGAAATGATACTGACGAATTTTTTATTTTTTGTATATTCATTTAAATAAATTGCTCCACCAATTCCTATTGGACAAGCAATTAAAAGTGTCACAATAACAATATAAAGTGTATTAATAATATTAGGTAATATACCTACAGTATCATTAATAATACTTGTTGTATTTACTAAATAAGAAAAATCAAAGGCCGGTATTCCTCGATAGAGAATATAACCAATAATAACTAATAAGATAAAAATTGAAAGAAATGAACTTAATTGAATAAGTGCATAAAGAACTTGATCACTGACACGTTTCTTTTTTTCTAAGATTGTATTATTCATCCAAGTCACCTCTTTTTAAAACATATGTTAAGACTAAGTTAATAACCATGATAAAGATAAACAGTACAAGTCCAATTGTGAATAAAACTTGTCTATGTGTACCACTGGCATATCCCATTTCTGAAACGATGGCTGTTGTTAAAAAACGTACCGAATTAAATGGAAGTGGAAGAGATACTGCATTTCCGGCTACTAACAAAATAGCCATCGCTTCTCCAATAGCACGTCCTACACCAAGTACAATAGCTGACATAATACCTGATTTAGCACTTGGTACAACAACTTTAAAAATTGTTTGCATTTTACTTGCCCCTAAAGCAAGTGAGCTTTTACGATAATCATCAGGGACAGCTTTTAAGGCTGTTTCTGAAATATTGATAAGCGTAGGTAAAATCATGATTGCTAGTACGATTATAGCTGATAAAAGATTGGCCCCACCTGTAAATTGATGTGTTTTAGAGCCATGATAAATCATTAATTCTAATTTATACATCATTGGATTAACAATTAGAATTCCTAATAATCCATAAACAACAGATGGAATCCCTGCAAGTAATTCAATTGCTGATTTTAATATTTTTCTAAGTCTTGCTGGAGCAATTTCAGCAAGGTTGATTGCTGTAAATAAACCAATTGGTACGCCAATACAAATTGCTAGAAAAACCCCTACAATAGAAGTTAAAATAACATAAGCAATCCCATATTGAGGATGAGCTGCTGTTGGCGCCCATGTTGTAGAAAACAAAATACCTGTAATTCCTTCTTTAAAAATGGCAGGTGTCCCTGAAATAATCATGTATCCTGTAATAGTAACAACTGCTAAAACAGAGATAATAGCACAGCCACGAAAGATCATCGCGGCTGTTTTTTCTACTAGGGATTTTGCTTTCTTATGGTTAATAATTGATAACTTTTTTTCCATAATACTTCCCTCTTTATTTTTATTTATTTGGTGTTACTAATCCAACTTTTTCAATGATTTTTTGTCCATCATCACTGTTGATGAAATCAAATACTGCTTGAACTTGTTTAGATTGTTCACTAATTTTTCCATTTGTAGCCATTACGAATGGTCTTTGTAAAGCATAGCTTCCATCTTTTACAGTTTTTTCACTTGGTTCAACACCATCTAATTGAAGAGGAGAAACTGTATCATCCAATACATCTAATGAAACATAACCGATTGATCCAGAAGTTTTAGCAACTTTAGCAAGAACAGCACCAGTTTCATTTAATTCTTGAGCATATTGACATTGATCTTCAATTCCTAATAATTCTTCAAATGCTCCACGAGTCCCTGAACCAGCTTCACGTCCGATAACAACGATTGCTTCATCTTGTCCACCTAAATCTTTCCAGTTAGTAATTTGTCCTGTATAGATTTTTGCTAATTGATCTTTTGTTAAGTTTGTTACTTTATTAGATTTGTTTGTAATTGTTGCGATACCATCGATAGCAACAATATTTTCTTCTAATCCTTTTGCTTTTTCTTCATCTGTTAAAGCACGAGAAGAATCTCCGATATCTGTTGTTTTTGAAGCAACTGCTTCTAGACCTGCACCAGATCCTGTAAATTGTGCTTCTAATTGTAAGTTTGGATATTTTTCTTTAATTCCTTCTGATAAGGCATTAACGAATTTTTCCATTGAAGTTGATCCGTTTAAACTTACCTTTCCACTAATGTCATCTGATGCACTATTTGATCCTCCGCCACATCCGGCTAAACCAAGACACATCATGAAAACCATTAAAACACTTAATACTTTCTTTTTCATTTTTTATTTACCTTCCTTTGTTTTCTCTTAAGATATTATTTATTTTTGTTTCCTTTTCTTAAGACACTCATATCATAGTGTTTTTCAACACTTTCAAAAATCAAAAGAACGTATGGTTTATGTTAAGTTTATGTAAAATGAAAAAAGTCCATGTTTATAAACACGAACTCACTTTTTATTATTTTTTCCTATAACGTTTACCCTTAGTAACACCCTTTTCTTCAAGCAGTCCTTTTTCTACAAGCTCATTTAAAAGTTCTCTTGTACAACGATAATCTCTCGTATGTATTCTTTTAAAAGTTCCATTAAATAAATCATCATTAATATAAACCAGCTTTTGTCTTTTTTTGTCATTGGAACATAGATTACTATGCATTCGATTCAAAAAAACATCTTCTTGCTTGTTTTGTTTTTTTATATTCAACTAAACGTTGTGCAAAAAATTTCAAATGGGTAATAAAGCGATAGTAATAAGCACTTTCTTCATTAAATTCTATCTTGAAGCGATAACGCACAATATTTTCAATTTCTTGCATGATTTCGTAATTTCATACATGTCATGAACATCTTCATCTAATTATCCATTGACAATATGTAACGCAATAAATCCTGCTTCATCATTTGGTAAAAGCACACCTGTTTTCTTTTCGATAATTTCAAGAGCCTTTTTCACTATTAGATATTCTTCTTTATAAAATTTTTGAATATCCCATAATAAAGCATTCTTCACTAAAATATCGTCTTTCGCTCTAACAACAGCTGTATAAATGTGATTGACCATAGAAATATAGATATTATCATTTAAAGCTTTGCCTAAACTTAATCTCGCTTCATCCATAATTTCTTCACCGATTTCTAAATACTCCAAAGGAATATCCACAACAAGTTCTTTAAATCGACTTAAAACTTCTTGGTTATGTAAATAAAAATCTTTATCAATTGTTTCTGGTTCTATCGTATCCCCTATTTTCTTTTTAAAACAGATTTCTCGTCCCATCACAATCTTTTCTTCATTATTTTCAAGAACAACAGCTACATTATTGTTAAAAACTTTGCTTATTTCCATAATCACCCCTCCAAAATAAAAACCTATTTATTGCGCACTTAAAAAGGGTGGCAATAAATAGGTTTAGCTTATACTTAAATAATCACTATCCTATAAACTACTCGAACATATTATCACAAATTTAAAATGGATGTAGTCTTTTTATTAGCGTTTTAAGCCACAAATCATTTCTACAGTTGCTGGATCATAGTGAGAAAAGAAAGAACTTGTATCTTTATTAAGTGAAGCAATTGTTTGCATATCTTCTTCACTTAATTCAAAATCAAAGATATTTAAGTTTTCTTGCATTCTTTCTTTTCTTACTGTTTTAGCTAAAGGAACAATTCCTCTTTGTACAAGCCATCTTAAAATAACTTGTCCGACTGATTTATTATATTTATTACCAATTTCTACAAGTGTTTCATTTGTGAAAATACCATTTTTACCTTCAGCAAATGGTGCCCATGCTTCTAATTGAACACCATATTTTGTATTGTAAATTAAAGCTGCACCTTGTTGATGGAAAGGATTCACTTCTACTTGGTTAACAGCCGGTACAACTTCTGTATCTAAAGCTAAGTCTACTAACCGATCTGGGTAGAAGTTAGATACACCAATAGCTTTAATTTTTCCTTCTTTATATAAATCAATTAAAGCACGATAAGCTCCATGATAATCTTTAAATGGTTGGTGTAATAAAACTAAATCAAAATAATCTAATTGCATTTTCTTTAATGATTCTTCAACAGAAGCTTTTGCCTTTTCATAACCATAATTAGAAATCCATACTTTTGTCGTAATAAATAATTCTTCTCTTGGTACATTTGTTTCTTGAATTGCTCTACCTACTGCTTCTTCATTTCCATAAGATTGTGCAGTATCAATAAGACGATATCCTGTATCAATTGCATCTAAAACAACTCTTTTACATTCTTCTTCATCTTTTACTTGGAAAACACCAAAACCAACAACTGGCATTTTCACTCCATTATTTAATGTTTTGTACTCCATAATTATTCTCCTTCTTCAAAATTACATTTTGTTGTGGCAAGTCTTTGTAAAGATTCTTTAGTCACTTTATAAAATGGTATATGTTTATTCACTTTTTCAATTTCTTTCATTTCTTCATCTGTTAGTTTAAAATCAAAGATTTGTGTGTTCGCTTCAATATGATCTAATGATTTACTTCCCGGAACAAGACCAAACCCCATTTGGAGATGCCATCTTAAAATAATTTGTACAGTTGATTTATGATATTTCTTTGCAAGTTCTACAAAGATTGCCTCTTTTAACATGTCACTATTTCCATGTCCAAGTGGATACCATGATTGAAGTTGAATATGATGTTCCTTGCAAAAATCATAAACATGTTCTGCTGGATAATAAGGATGACATTCTACTTGCATGATCATTGGTGGAATTTCACATTGATCTAAAATTTCTTGAATTTGTTCAACTCTAAAGTTAGATAAACCAATCGCTTTGATTTTCCCTTCTTTATATGCTTTTTCTAACATCTTATAAGCATAAACATAGTTATTTACAGGATGATGTAAAATCATCACATCAACATAATCAACACCTAATCTTTTTAAAGTGTCATCAATTGCTTGATCGTTTTCATAAAGTGTTGGTCCTAATTTTGTTTCTAAAAAATAATCTTCTCTTTTTAATCCTGATAATTTTAAACCTTTACCTACTTCAACTTCATTTCCATAACGATTGGCAGTATCAATAAGTTGATAGCCATGGTTTAAGGCGAAAGCTACATTGTCTTCAATTTGTTTACCAAATTGTTGAATGGTACCAAATCCAAGTTGAGGGATTTGATACCCATTATTTAAAGTAATAAAATTAGTCATGAATTTTTATTCCTTTTAAACGTGTTTCGTTGGCAGGATCTTCAGGATTATGAGATGGTTTATTTGTATCTAAGGCTTGCATTTTTTTCATTTCTTCATCTGTTAATTCAAAATCAAAGATATCAATGTTTCCTTTCATTCTTTCTTCATTTGTAGATTTAGGTAAAGAAATAACTCCTTCTTGATAAATCCATCTCAAGATAATTTGACCAACATTTTTATTATATTTTTTAGCTAATGAAACAATTGTTTCATTTTCTAATAAATCTTTATTTCCATGTCCTAATGGATACCAAGCTTCTAAACGAATATTATTTTCAGCCATTACTTTTCTTAATTCCTTTTGTTGAACAAATGGGTTAAATTCTACTTGGTTTACAGCTGGCATAACAGTCATACCATCTTTAAATTTATTCCATAAATTAACAGTAATATTAGAAATACCAATAGATTTAATCTTACCTTCTTGATAAGCTTCTTCTAAAGCTTTCCAAGCTCCTAAATAATCACCATATGGTTGATGTAATAAATAAAGATCAATATAATCCACTCCTAATAATTTTAAAGAAGTTTCAATACCTTTCTTAGCATTTTCATAACCATAATCTTGTAACCATAATTTAGAAGTAATAAAGATTTCTTTACGATCAATGCCACTATCTTTAATCGCTTTTCCTACATCACTTTCATTCATATATCCTGCAGCTGTATCAATATGACGATAACCTGCTTTTAATGCTGCTAAAGTGGCATCATATGTAGGTCCATCATTAGGAATCATGAAGACTCCAAATCCTACAGCAGGAATTGTTTGTTTATTATTTAATTCAAATATTTCCATTATTATCTCCTCCAATTTCTATATTTATTTTAATTTTTAATTCTATATATGTACAATATCAATAGTGCATGTTAGTATAACTGGAAGTTATACTTGTTGGTTTGCTTCTATAATATCTTTTAGACTTACTTTTTCATGGCGATAACGTACCTTGGAATTAGCATCTTTGATTTTTGTAATAATTGCTTTTGATGGACAGTTTTGTGCACAAGCTAAACAAAACTCACAAGTATTTTGTTTTCTCTTTGCTTTATTGTTTTCAACGTAGAATAAACCACGTGGACAAACTTTCGTACAAATACCACAACCTACACATTTATCAGTGACAGTAATTTGTTCACCATTAATAAATTGAAATTTGAAGTGTAGGAATTAACTGAAAATCACTTAGAAATGGATGTGTAAAGCAAAAATAACCGCACCGGAGTAAATCAATACTCTAGTGTGGTCGTTTAGTTTTTTTGAGTTCCATTTTAAGTCTTCGCTTAAAAATTGCTATTTTATCAAATCACTAAGTAAACCTCACAAAATGATTCTCTCTTTTATCTTAATATTTCGTCTATGATATTTTGAATGTGAATTTTAGTTGCATCTAATGTAGGAATTTTCAATTCAACATCTCCATATACCATTGGCAATTCTGTACAACCAAGAATTATTGCATCTACGCCTAAATCGCTATAACCTTTATTAGCAATTTCAATAAACTTCTCCTTTGTATCTTTTGTTATAACACCATGTTCTAATTCATTTTCAATATACCATCCTATCCACTTGCAATCCTCTTCACTCGGTGTAACAACTTGTATTCCTTCCTTTTCAAATAGTTCTTTAAAATAGGTGTCTTTCATTGTTCCTTCAGTTCCAAACAATAACAATTTATTAAATTTCTTCTTTTTCGCTTCACTTACACATACTTGAACCAAACTAAGCATAGGGGTAGCAGTTTCCCTTGCAACTCTATCAAATACCATATGCTCCGTACAACATGCCAATGCAATAAAATCACAATTTGCTTTTTCTAGAGTTCTTACTGCCCCAAGTATATATTCTGTCATTCCCTCATAATCCTGTGTAGATCCAAATGGTATCATTTTAAAACAACTAAGACTTTCTATCGTAATTTCAGGTAAAACTGGCTTACCTAGTTTTTTTCATAACGCCATATTCTATTTCTTTATAATATTGCAATGTTGCTTCTGGACCTACTCCGCCTATCAATCCCAATTTTTTCATTTTGAATTCTCCATAGTTTTATTTTTTATACAATATACAATAACAGTATTTAAAATATCTTAGTAACTGTTATTTTCTAATATTAAAAGAGAATCATCTATGATTCTCCTCTAAATGATCCATACATAATTTAGTAATACCATCTAACATATAATACCAAGGTTCTTTAATAGAATAGAAGGTTGGGATGAATTCTTTTGGCACAAAAGAAAGTAATCCTTTTTCTATCTCTAAAGTATCTGGTGTCATCGGTGAATAAAGTGCAATAGCATCAGGTCCAATTAAGGAAATGGATGGTAATAATGATTTAATTACAAGTTCCTTAACACCTGCTTGACTCCAAGCAAGTTGTTGGCAATCATCTGATAATTGCATTCTTCTTAAAAAGAAACGTACTTCTCCCGCAATTCCTTCTTTTCCTGTAATAACTTGCCCATTTACAAGGATTCCTTGACCACCAACACCAAAACCAAAAGGTTGTGAATGAAAGATAATATTTTTATATTCTTCATGTTCCAAAGAAAATCCTACTACTGCTGCATTAGCATTATTATAAACAAAGACATCAATGTGATATTTCTTTTCAAATTCATTTTTAATATCTTGATCTCTCCCATCAATGGATGAACGTAAATGTTGATTATCTTTAATAATACCTGGTGTAGCAATACCAATAACATCAATTGTATGATGTTTTAATAAAACGGTATCGATAATATCATACAAATCATTCATATCAAGACTTGCTTTAATAATCGTTTGTTGATCAATAATTGTTGATTTATCATAAACGCGATAATAAATACGAGTTTGTGCTCTATTAGTTGATAAAACAATAGAAAGAATACGTTTATTTGATTTTTTACAACAGTGACATTTCTTAACTTGTTCTTCTTTCTTTTCTTTATTATAATTTTCAATTTCACTTTGAATAAATTTAATCGCACCAATTGCATCATAACTTGCAAAAGTTGCTGTTGGTATTTGTAAAACAAGTTTATCAGGTAAACTTTCTTGTAATCTTTTTAACATATAACCAATTTGTGGAGCGATTAAAACAAGATCATAGTTTTCTACTTGTTCATAAATATTTGAATAAGCAACCGCATCAAAGTGATAATCTTCCTCTAACATTTCTACTACAGAATTAAGGTTATCTGCAAACATTGATGTTGTAAGACCTGAGGAACAAGATAATAAAACACGGGTTGTTTTTTTGTTTTTTAAACCAATTAATGTTTCAATCATTTCATCATAAAGTTGATGGGCATGATTTTCATCATTAAGTTCAAAATGAAGATAAAACTGCACTTCTTGATTTTTATAAGAAATAATATTAAATTCAACAATTGTTCCATTGATAACATCAGTAAATTGAATGGTAGCTTCACCATAAGATGTTGTTAATTTAATTATTTGTTCACTTTCTACATTGATTTGATAATCATCATTTTGATGATCAATAATCCATTTTTTAAATAGATTAGATGTGTACATTTTATCTTCACACCTTTCTTTTATCTAATAAAGTTTGTACGATGGAATTCTTCTTTTTCAGGTAAACCATATTTTTCTTTACCATCATAAATACATTTCATTAAAAATGACATGTTTCTAGCAAGAACGCGCATTGTTTGTAATCCTTCTTCATCTTGGCTTGCTTCTCCCATTTCTCTACCATGGATTGCATTCCAATATTGTGAAGAAGCAATTGGCATACCTGAGATTGCAAAGAATTTATTGATTTCATCATAAGTTGAGGAAATACCACCACGTCTTGCAACAACAGCACTAGCTCCTACTTTCATACTTTTATCAAAAGATGTACTATAGAATAATCTTGTTAAAAAGGCAATTAATGTTGCATTAGCCGAAGCAAAATAAACAGGTGTTCCTACCACAAAACCATCAGCTTCTTCAAATTTTTTAGCGACTTCATTAACACAATCATCAAAAACACAATGATCTAATCTTGTTTTACATGACATACAAGCAATACAACCACGAATATCTTTATTACCGACATGCACGATTTCACTTTCAATACCTTCTTGATCAAAAATCTTAACCATTTCATCTAAAGCAATCTTTGTATTTCCTTGAGGACGAGGACTACCATTAATAATTAATACTTTCATTTTCTTTCTCCTTTTTCCTTTAACTTTATTTTAATCATTATTTATTTTATTGTACATGACCAAAAACAAATATCACTATAACAAAAAGTTATAGTATGTTATAATACGAAAAAAGACGAGGACGTAATACAATGATTGAATTTAACCAATTAGAACATCTTGTGGCTATTGCAAAAAATAAAACGATTTCTAAAGCAGCTGAAGAACTTCTTATTTCTCAGCCTGGCCTTACAAAATCCATGCAACGTTTAGAAGAAGATTTAGGTTTATCGTTATTTAATCGTAAGAAAAATAAAATAGAATTAAATGATAATGGTTTACTTGCGGTTGAATTTGCGAAAAAGTTACTTGATGGTAGAGAAGAAATGATTGAAGAACTAACAAGACATAATCAAAATTATTTATCTTTTGCTAGCTGTGCACCTGCTCCTTTATGGGGAATGAATATACTTTTCAAACAAATACAAATTCACAATTTGAAAGTTATCTTATTCAAGATGAGCAAACACTCATTGATGGTTTAGAAAATGGAGACTATTCATTAATTGTATTAACAGGTCCTTTAGATAATAAAAACTATATTTGCCAAGAATTCTTAAATGAATCGCTTTACTTATCTGTGCCTCCGGCACATCCTTTAGCACTATTTAAAGAAATTTCATTTTCTGATTTAGATGGACAAAGTGTTCTTTTATTATCACATATTGGATTTTGGAATGAAGTATGTAAACAAATGATTCCTGAATCTCATTTGTTATTTCAAGATGATCCCTTTGTCTTTAATGAACTTATAAAAATGTCTGCTTTGCCTAATTTTAAAAGTAATATTACAATACAAAGAGACAATGACGAAGATAATCGTATTGTAATACCAATCACAGATAAAGAGGCTCATGTTAACTACTATGCTATTTATCCAAAAGATAAAAAACAATTCTATCAACCACTTCTTAAACAAATAAAAGATCTTGATTGGAAAAAAACAAAAGATTTACCTAAAGTATTCAATAATCAATAATAAAATATTTTCTATCTAAAAAGCTGTTACATTTGTAGCAGCTTTTTAAAATTCAACAATTTCATTAAACATAAATATCATACGATCTATCTTTTTATCAGTATGAAAATGTCCACAATACCATTTCTTATAATCTAATCTTAATTCTAATTTATCTAAAAAAAATTCTGTACTATAATCTACTTTTAAAGGATTAATACTTTTCATAAACACTTCTCGCGGAAGATATTTATAAGGACAAGTATGAGAAAGTACAACATCTATTTGTGAATTCTTTTCTACATACATTAAAAGTTTATCTTTTATTTCTTCACTAGGTTGTTCACTTGAATACCAATTATATCCCATTTGTAGACGATAGTTTTTATCAACACTATAAGCTCCACCAATAACTAAAACACTTTGTTCATTAAATTGATACACTTCACCATCTTTCGCAAATAATATATGAGGATATTCTTCTTCATAATATACAAGCCCACCATGAAATATTTTTGTTTTATAGCCTCCTATATTTTCGGGACGTTCTTCATGATTTCCATGAATACAAAAGAAAGTCATTGGATATTGTAAAAGACTATTTTTTAAATAAATATCTTGTTCATTAGCGTAATAGTTAATACCTGCATCTCCTAAAACAATCATAAGATCATCTCTTGTGGTTTTATTTTTACAACAAAATGCATAAACTTCACTAAAATTCCCATGCTTATCACCTGTTATATAAATCATAATTTCTCCTATTGATATTGTTTTAATGTCTTTTCAATTCTTTCTTTCATATTTTCTTTTAATGAATAAGGTTTAATAACTGTAATTTTATCTTGTAGCATCATTAACCATCCTATTAATCCTTCATTAATTAAAACATCTTTTACTATTAAATGATAACGATTTTCATAATCCTTTGTCACACGATTATCTTGTCCAAACTTATCTACCACTTCTTTAATAATCGATTGATCAAAACTAATCTCTAAATCTTCTTTTTCTCCGGAAATATACATATTAATTGGATTATCAATTTGTTCTACATCAAATTGTTCTCCTTCAAAATATTTACTTTTATGATTTCTTACAAGTCTCATACGATCCAATCGATAAAGAGATAAACTATCTGGTCTTTTATCAAAATAACCAATCACATAATATTTAGAATTATTTTGAATGAGTTTATACGGAGAAATAATATAAAATTCTTTATTATCTTGATGATTACCATGGGTATTTGATATTTCTACCAACCTATTTCTTTTTATTTCATAATTAACATACTTAAAATAAATATTTTTCTTTTCATTAATAGCTTTAATAATGGTTGTCATATTTAATAACAAATCATAATTTCTTATATCATTTTGTCTAATTGTTTGATTTTGAATACGGGATAATTGTTTATTTGAACTTAATGTTTGTAATTTTGTAAGTAGTATATCTACTTCTTTTTGATCTAAATCATTATTATAAAGAATACTATCCCATAGATATTGTATTTGTCCATCATTAAAGAATTCTTCATTTATTGTATAGCCTTTTCGATGTTTAGTTTTAATGATTTCTTTTTGATAAATATACTTCGATAATTCATTAATATTTTTTATAGCTTGATAAACCGTTTTAACATCAACTTTAATTTGATATTTTTCTTCAAGTTGCCCTTTTATTTCAATAGCAGGTATATAATCTAATGATTCTTTAATAATAAGATATGTGTAATAGAGTCTGTCCATAATTTTCTCCTATCTTGCATATTTAAGTGAATATGTCTTGTCTTTATGATACAACATTTCATAACGATATGGTGAATAATTATAAAGAGATTTTTCAAAGCGTTTAAATGATTCATCTATTGTAACAAATGGTAAATGAAAATAAGCTTGTTTATATTGTTTTTCTAATAAAAGAATAAGACCTGCTTGATAATGCGTTTGTTCATCACTCATCATTTTATAATGTGTCATACCTAAAATGACTTGATTGAGTTGATTCATTTTAAATGTAAGCAAATGCCTTACTAGACAATAAATTTCTATATTAAAATCACTATGATCTAAAATATAATAA
>ERZ779866.1742-NODE-1742-length-21169-cov-3.483281_pt1 | contig 21169 bp, 35 predicted proteins | sample MGYA00511248_ERZ779866 | MGnify/ENA primary metagenome ERZ779866 (study PRJEB29588, sample SAMEA2155758) | human gut metagenome | biome: human gut; feature: human-associated habitat; material: faeces | place: Denmark | collected 2008/2010 ... | reverse complement strand
GCGAAAAGCTCTTGAAGACGCTGCGCTCTTTCTCCAAAGAAGAAATCGAAAGTCTGGCGGAAAACAATAAAATTACCGCCGATTGTCAGTTTTGCTCGGAAAAATATGTCTTTGACAAAGGCGAAATCATCTCGCAGTAGTTGTTAACGACATTTTAATCTATAAATCATATATTAATTAAAAATAATTAATTTTATGGATGGCTAAAATGACTGTTTTAAAAAAAATCTTACCTGCTTTGGTTATAATTTCGCTTATCTCCGGTTGTTCCGTTTTCAAACCGATTGACCCGGAAGCGGAAAAATATCGCGAACCCCGTTTTTCAAGCAACGATCCGATTGAACTCAAGGTAAAACAAATCGACATCACCTCTGAATTCACGCCGACATTCACCCGTCCGAATGTCGAACACCTGTTCCCGATTTCGATTGAACGCACCGCCAAAATCTGGGCTAAAGACCGTTTGAAAGCCGTAGATTACAGCAGTGACCGCGTTGCTGAAGTCATCATCAAAGACGCCAGCGTAACCGAAGAAATTGAAAAGTCTCAGGAAGTTTTCCAAAAAGACCGCATCAAATATCGCGCCAACCTGAATGTCGTCGTTCGCATCACCGACACCAAGAGCCTGTCCCGCGCCGAAACCGAAGTCATTGCCTGGCGTGAGCTGATTATTCCGGCCGATACCGATATCACCGACAAGGAAAAATATTGGAACGGTATGGTCACCAAGCTCTTTGACGAATTTAACGTTAAAATGGAACAAAATATGCGCCGTTATCTGAATATGTACATTGCCAATAACAGCCATATTGAAAACTATCAGTAAAAATTTCCCGGCTATAAAAAAAGAACCTCAGATTGAGGTTCTTTTTTTATATCAGTTAATGGTCGCCGAATATGCATCTTTGCCGAAAGCCGACAGAGAAAAAGTAGGAATGCGAATATCCTTGGTCACTTTTTGCGCTTCGTCAAGAATTTTGCAGCTGCCGTAAAAAACCGCATTCGGCGATTTCAGCGGCGCCGTACTGGTAAACTCAAAACACTCGCCGGGCTCAAGCTCGGGAATCTCGCCCTTAAACCCCATGGTATCGTCAACATAGCAATTGCCTTTGTCGTCGGTAATATTCCAGTTTTTGCCGACAACATGAATCCGATGAGAAGAGTTGTTTTCAATGCAGAGATAATATCCCCACAAGACCTCGTCCTCTTTGCTTTCTTCTTCAACCAGCACCGGACAGGCCGAAATGGTAATGTCATCGGTCCGGCTGACCTGCATCTCATCTTCATAATCAAACATTACATTAACCTCACAAATTTTTGCTTCGGGTTAATGATTCCTTAACTTTTAAAGATTCGCAAACTCAAGTCTGCCTTATCCCCAGACTTGTCCTCAAGATTCTGATTACGCTATTTTCTGTTTGACAACTAAAGCGATTCTCTGATTCTTTTCCCGGAGTCTGAGTTGCGGACATAAAAAAAGCGCTCATGGGAAGCGCTTTTTTTTTTCAACACGGATAAACTCGTCTTATGAAACTTTAGACAGGATATCCACCAGATCTTTCTGGGCGTCTGCCGGAGAAATATTCTTAAAAACGGCATATTCGTTGGCCAGACGATCCAAGGCCTGCTCATAGATCTGCCGCTCGCTGTAAGACTGCTCCGCCAGATTCTCGTTGCGGTGCAAATCGCGGATAACCTCGGCAATTGCTACCGGAGACCCTGAATTAATCTTGTTTTCATATTCCTGAGCACGGCGCGACCACATAATCTTTTTGACCTTGGCTTTGCCCTTCAGGGTCGAAATTGCGTCTTCCATCACGCTGGAATCAGAAATCTGACGCAGACCGGTTGTCTCAGCCTTAGCCATCGGAATACGTAGCGTCATTTTGTCTTTGTCAAAATTAACCACAATCAATTCCAATTCCGTTCCGGCCACCTGTTGCTTGGTAATGTCAGCAACTTTGCCCACGCCATGGGCGGGATAGACGACATAGTCGCCGGAAGAGAACGCTAATTTGTAAGGTGTCTTTTTGTTCATTTGCTTGTCCTGTTTTATTTAAAACCGATAGGCTTAATTGCCTCAATGGAATTCTGTTTTTTGGAAAACATCAACACCATACCACAAAATGCGCCTCAAATCTAGTCAAAAAACGCATCTTTTGTCAAAAAAAACGACATTATTTTTACAGAAAATAAACCCAAAGAAAAATATGGCAAAAATTCAAACCGTTAATGTTTCTATTTTGCATCATCCAGCGGTTTGATTCGTCCGCGGTTGATATAAACCAGCTCCGGCCGGGAAATCATGTTCCCGTTCTGCCCCACCTTAAAGCTGGCGATTGCGCCGTGCCAGTCTCTGATTTCCATAATCGTGCGAACCACGTCCTCATTGTCGGGAATGGCTTCTCCTTTGCGCCGCGGCGTGCGTTCATAGGCCCAAATCAGCATATTGAGACTGTCATAACTGTTCGGCGCGCACAGATAAAGCGGCTGCATATACTGCTCACCGTATCTTACGGAAAATTCCTTGGTCGCGTTAGCCGAAGACACAAACCACAATCCGTCAAACGCGGAACGGTCTTTGGCCTCGGCAAAATCGTTAATCGTCGTCAGCCGCACGTCGCCGGTTATCTCTTTCAAATCGCGAGCAGCATTGGCGGCATCCGGCGTCATGCCGCTGATGAAAAAGATATCGGGCGTCCCTTTTTTCAAAATGCTTTTAATAATTTTGGCAAAACTCTCGGTACCGGCCTGATAAACTTTCTTGCCGACGATTTCTATGCTGCCGTCCTTGTTTAAAATCTCTTCCAGTATACGACTCTGAACCTGAGAATTCTCATCGGTAGAAGTCAGGATGGCAATACTGCGGATTCCTTTCTCTTTCAGAGCGTCCGCCATCATCTGCGCCATACTGTCATTGCGGGTAAGATTGTTGAAACTGTAATAGTCCTCGGCCATTCTGTCCCCGTACGCACAACCGAAATGAATCACTTTTTTGTCATTGGTTATGGTATTGGCTTCAGTCGCCGCCGGCGTCAAAACCGTCAGAACCGCATTGACTTTCTCCACATTCACCAACCGATTCGTATTGCGGTTGATTTTTTTGGGATCCATCGCGTCATCGTCAAACACCAGTTGATATTCATAACGTGTACCGCGCTTTTCCCACTCGCCGAAAGCCATTTCCATGGCATTTCGCACCGAATTGCCGATATAGGCATTTTCACCGCTGAGAGGCAGGGTCGCGCCGATTCTGATGACGGGCTTTTTGGCCGGAACCGGAGTCTCTTTGCTTTCAACGTTAAGCATCGCCGACAGCAATGCTGCCGATGCCGTTAACAACGCTCCCCAAAAGATTTTCCGTTTCATGTTCCTTCCTCTAAGCCTCAATAATTCTGACATCCTAATTTATATAATAGCATTTATTTAAATTTGATTACAGTTTAAATTTATGTGCCGCTGAAATTATTTGCGGTTTTAAACCACAAAAAAACTCCCCGGACAGGGAGTTTTTTTCAAAGCTCAAAACAAACTATTTGGTTTCGCTTGCAGCTTTCTCTGCTTCGGCCTGAGCAGCTTTCTCAGCCGCGACACGAGCCAGATCCTTGGCGCCTTTGGCATTAACGTCGCGGTCAACCAGCTCAATGATTGCCATCGGAGCACAGTCGCCGTAACGGAAACCTGCTCTCAGAACGCGGGTATAACCGCCGTTGCGGTCTTTATAGCGTTCAGCCAGAGTAGAGAAAAGCTTGGAAACGGTCTCGTTGTTGCGCAGGAAAGACAGAGCCTGTCTGCGATTGTTCAACTGGCCTTTCTTGCCGAGCGTAATCATGTTATCGGCAAAAGTTCTCAGTTCTTTGGCGCGGGTAACGGTAACCTTAATCTGCTCATGGGTCAGCAAAGCGTTGGTCAGATTGGAGAACAAAGCCTTGCGGGCATTGGTGTCCATATTAAGTTTTCTGTGTCTCATACCATGTCTCATGACATATTTCCTTTCGTTTTCTCTGTGCTTTGCGGGGCAAAGCGGATAAATACCAAACCTTCACCACGGAATCGCTTTTGCGACCATGCATGAAGATTAACTAATCGAGTGCGTTTCTAACATACAATTATCTGAAAAGCAAGCAAAAGAATCAAAAAAATCCTTGTTTCTGATTACCTGTTTTTTCTTTTCATGACTTCTTTTAAGTCTTCAAGTAATTGCATATTTATATCTTTATAAAGTTCTTCGTAATAATTTAGCCCTTCCTGGTTATAAAATGAAAGCAACCATCCTTTTTCCTTAAAATAGGTTTTATCCCAAATAACATCATATTTTTTATCTAACAGCCGATATTGAATGGTCAAATCATTATATGCTTTTCCCATAGGAGCCCCTAAAAGCCATAACAAATCACCCGGCAAAGACAAACCGTAATACGTTATTGTTTGCCTCACATTAGATGATAAAATTGTTCCTTCCAAAAGGTAATCTGCATTCATTTTTTGAGATGTTGGCATTATTATAACGTCATCAAATAACGCAGCATTAGCTATTTCTTCTCCCGTCGCCTGAGCAAAAATTTCAGGAGCTTTGGCTATATTTCCCTCTGGAACCTTTATATCTGTAACTGTTGCATAAGGAACTAAAGGAAGCATTGCCAAAAAAAATTTTCCTCCATTTAAGATTTCATTATCGTTTTTTCTTAAATCACGAAAAGCCGGTATTTGAATACTGGCTTTAACTTTGGGTTCCTGATATATTTTGGGTTCTGCTGTATATTTCCATACATTGTTTGAAACACTGCATCAGCACATAATCCACAAAGATAAAAGTATCATTATTCTCTTCATTCAAACATCCTTTCATTTTAGTTAAAACAAAACCCACCAAACTAAAGGTGGGCGGATGTTCGAAAACCATTGAATGTTATGGCTCGGCTTATTCAGCACATAGCCTTATTTAGCCGACATCCGTCCGAGACAGAAATCGGCATAAATATTTTAAGTCGTTATGCAACGACTAGATTTATAAGGGTTTTCGACGCCCTAGATACACTAAAGTATATCCAAAAATAGATTAAGTTTTTAAGATGTATTTGTAAAGCTTTAAATATAAAACATCTAATACCACACTCAAAAAAAATCCCCTCTCAGGTCTGGCCGGTAACGATATAAATATTTCCCGGTAAACTGTGGGTTCTATAGTAGCTACAAACCTAACGGCTTGACCACGCTCGTTAGCATGGAACGGTGTCTAACAACACCTTTGCATTCAGCCCTGAGTAAACTCGGGGTTTTCTGTAAGGCTTGTAATAAAAAAACCTCCGATTCTCATCGGAGGTTTTAATCTTTTCTCTAGAAGTGTTCGTCAACTCTTTTAATGAGTTCTTCAATATTCTCAGGCGGCCAGCCCGGTGTATCCATACCCAGATGAATACCCATCTTAGCCAGAACTTCTTTGATCTCATTCAAAGACTTGCGACCGAAGTTCGGCGTTCTGAGCATTTCGGCCTCGGTTTTCTGTACCAAATCACCGATATAAACGATATTGTCGTTCTTCAGGCAGTTTGCCGAACGAACGGACAATTCAAGCTCTTCAACCTTCTTCAGCAGGTTACGGTTGAACGGCAACTCTTCTTTCTCAGCTTCTACTTCGGCTTCCGGTTCGTCAAAGTTAATGAACGGCTTCAACTGATCCTGCAGGATGCGGGCTGCAAAAGCAACTGCATCTTCTGGTGTGACGACACCGTTGGTTTCAACCACCATGGTCAGTTTGTCATAATCCGTAACCTGACCGACACGGGTGTTTTCAACTTTATAGGAAACCTTTTTAACCGGAGAGTAGATTGCATCAACCGGAATCAAACCGATCGGAGCGTCAGCAGCCTTGTTCTGGAAAGCCGGGACATAACCTTTGCCGGTATTAACCGTCAGTTCCATGTTGATTTTGGCGCCGGCATCCAGATTGCAGATAACATGCTCCGGATTTTTGATTTCAACATCATGACCGGTTTCAATCATTGCCGCAGTAACCTCGCACGGACCTTCCGCCTTTAACGTCATGTTTTTCGGACCTTCGCCGTGAACGGCGATTGCCAGACCTTTAACGTTCAGCACGATATCCGTAACATCTTCTCTTACACCGGGAACAACAGAAAATTCATGAAGAACCCCGTTGATTTTAATAGCGGTAACCGCACCGCCCTGCAAAGAAGAAAGTAAAACTCTTCTGATTGCGTTACCCAAAGTCAGACCAAAGCCACGCTCTAAGGGTTCAACCACTATCTTGGCCTTATTGCCGCCGTCAAACGGTGTAACTTCCAAGTTAGTTGGTTTAATAAGTTCTTGCCAATTCTTTTGAATCACTGGTATGTCCTCTTTTCTACTGCATATGCAAAGTTTATAAACCACAAGAAGGTGAGACTCTTCGAGTCTCACTTCTTAAAATAAGATGATACTAAACGCGACGTCTTTTTCTCATGCGGCAGCCATTGTGAGGAATAGGGGTAACATCACGGATAGAAGTGATGGTGAAACCTATAACCTGCAATGCTCTGATCGCAGATTCTCTACCAGAACCGGGACCTTTAACTTCGACTTCCAAGGTTTTCATACCATGTTCCTGAGCCTTTTTACCGGCATCTTCGGCTGCAACCTGTGCGGCATAAGGGGTAGATTTTCTGGAACCCTTAAAACCCTGAGCACCGGAAGTAGACCAAGAAACAGTGTTACCCTGAGCGTCGGTTATTGTTATTCTTGTATTATTGAAAGTAGAATTTACGTGAGCAACGCCCGCTGTAATATTCTTCTTTTCTCTTTTTTTCACACGTTGTGTTACTGCTTTTGCCATTTAACAATTACCTTTTCAAACTATTTCTTTTTGTTCGCAACAGTTTTGCGTTTGCCTTTGCGGGTACGGGCATTTTGTTTTGTGCTCTGACCGCGAACCGGCAGACCTTTACGATGTCTCAAACCTCTGTAGCAGCCGAGATCCATCAGTCTCTTGATGTTGACGCCAACCTCGCGGCGGAGTTCGCCTTCTACGACGAGATCGCTGTCAATGACTTCACGGATTTTAGCTACTTCATCTTCGCTCAATTGATGAACGCGACGCTCTGAGGGAATTCCAGTTTTTGCACAAATGTCTTGGGCAGTTTTGCGACCAATGCCATAGATATAAGTCAAAGCAACTTCTACCCTTTTGGCAGTTGGAATATTTACACCAGCTATACGAGCCAAATTAACTCTCCATTCTCTATATTATTAACAAATTTAAAAAGTTGATCACCACTTTTCAAAATTAAGCCGGATTATAGGCTATTATTTGTTAGTGTCAACCACCCTTTATCAAAATTTCTGAAAAAAACATCATTTTTTTTCAAAAAAATTATTCTCCTTGACGATTCCTTGCTTTCATCTCCGCATCAAATGCTTAAAAGCTGAATTTTCATAATTATTTAGCTTTCAGCTTTAACGCTCCCGATTCGCATACCTCGGCCGCTTCCGTCAAATTTTCAGGCCACGGCCAGCAGACTGTCTATTTTTTTGGCTACGGCTTCAATTGTTCCGGTACCGTCCACGCAGCGCAACAAACCCTTCTTCTCAAAATACGGTATGGTCGGATAGGTCAAAGCGCGGTAGTTTACCAGACGGTTCTGAACCGTTTCGCGGTTATCGTCGATTCGGCGGTAAAACTCCGTTCCGCCGCAGTTGTCGCAGACACCGTAAATTTTCGGCTTCTGATACTTGTCATGATACCCCTGTCCGCAAGACATACAGGCATAACGGCCCAAAATGCGCTCCATGATAATCTCGTCCGGTACCTGAATTTCAATAACCGCGTCAAGTGTAATGCCCTTTTCGGCAAACATCTTTTCCATGGCCTCGGCTTGCGGCAGCGTCCGAGGAAAACCGTCCAGAATAAAACCGTTTTTGCAATCCGGCTCGTCAATCCGCGCCGAAAGCATTTTAATAATCATATCATCGGGAACCAGATTGCCGCCGTCAATCAGCGCCTTGATTTCCAATCCCAACGGCGTGCCTTTGGCTGCCTCTGCGCGCAGCATCTCGCCGGTAGACAAATGCGGAATGGCAATTCTTTCCTTCAGAAGTCTTGCCTGAGTGCCTTTACCGCAGCCCGGAGCCCCGGTAAAGACAATATGCAGTCCCAAACCGTCCTTGTTCATTATCTTCTCTTGCCTTTGCCTGCCAAAGACGCCTTTTTGATCAGTGATTCATACTGATAGGCAATCAGATGCGACTGCAATTGTCCGACAAAGTCCATTGTAACCTGAACCACGATCAGCAACGTTGTTCCGCCCAGGACAAAAGGAACCGACAGTTTGGAAATCAGAATTTCCGGCAAAATGCACAGCGCGGTCAGATAAACGGCGCCGAGGACCGTCAGTCTGGTAACGACATAATCCAGATATTCGGCCGTATTTTTACCCGGACGGATACCGGCAATAAAGCCGCCGTGTTTTTTCAGGTTGTCGGCCGTTTCTTCCGGATTGAAAACAACCGCGGTATAGAAAAAGGCAAAGAACAAAATCAAAGCCGCATACAAACTCAGATATAACGGCTGTCCGTGACCGAGCAGCTGGCTCAACTGCTGTACCCAGGCCGGACCGTTTTCGGCGCTCAGATTGGCAACCGTAATCGGCAGCAGCAGCAAAGAGCTGGCAAAAATCGGCGGAATAACGCCGGTCGGATTAATTTTCAGCGGCAGGTGAGAGCTTTCGGCCGCGCCCATGCGTCCCATAACGGCGCGCTTCGGATACTGAATGGTAATTTTGCGCTGCGCTCTCTCAACCAGAACGATGACATAAATAAGTGCCAGAACCATAACCAGCAGCATCAGAATGACAAACATCGACATCGAACCGACGCGTCCCAACTCAAACGTATGTGCCAGAGCGGTCGGAATGTTGGAAATAATACCGACCGTAATAATCAGCGAAGAACCATTGCCGACGCCTCGGGCGGTAATCTGCTCGCCCAACCACACGATAAACATGGTGCCGCCGACCAACGAAACGATTGTCGTGAAACGGAAGACAAAACCCGGATCAATAACGGCCGACATACCGGCGGAACCGCGCATACCTTCCAGACCGATGGCAATGCCGTAACCCTGAATAATGGTAATGAGAACCGTCAGGATTCTGGTATACTGCGTCATTTTGCGATGTCCGGCTTCACCGTCTTTCTTCAGAGCGGCCAGCGACGGAATCACCGTCTGTCCGAGCTGAACGATAATCGAAGCCGAAATATAAGGCATAATGTTCAAAGCAAAAATGGTCATACGTTCCAGAGCGCCGCCGGCAAACATATTAAACATTCCGAGGATGCCGCCGGAATTTTTAGCAAAAATATCGGCCAAAATGTGAGGGTCAATACCCGGCAGCGGAATAAAAGTTCCCAGCCGGAAAACAATCAGAGCCAAAATCGTAAACCACAGTCTCTTTTTGAGTTCGTCAGCTTTGCTAAAGGCAGACATATCCAAATTGCTTGCCATTTTTTCTGCTAATGATACCATTTTTTAATTATCCTTACTCATTTAAAACATCAATACCGGGCAAAAGCCCTTTTAAGCTAAGGATATTAATACACTATATTTTTTTTAATTCAACAAAATTATCAATTTACACTACCATTAATAAATCCGTCTCGCCGACTTGCGACAAAGTTATTGCCAAAAGACGTTCTTTTGCTACAATAAAACATCTGAAAAAAATTAACGACAAAGGTCGACATGCAAAAAAAACTTTTCCAGCAAACCGTCTATGAAGTTTATAAAAATAAAGAGGCCGCCGGTTACAAAATCATTGAAACGCCGACCATGTTTCTGGTTTTGTGGAACGAACCCCGCCTTCTGGACCTAAACGTGGCGCACTGTCAGAAATTTGAAAAAACGGAGCTGGACTTTCTCCGCCGCCGTTTCAAAGGCCTCAAACTCAGCATCGCCAGCAATGAGCAAAGTTCCGTCCGAACCGACCGCTTGACACCGGACGGAACCGCCGCCGCAATGCTGCTGGAAACTGCCGCCCCCCTGCCGCAAAAGAAGAAATTTGAAATTAAAAGGGTTGAAACACCGCAAGATACGGAATCCTTTTGCAAAATCGCCGCCGAGGCTTTCCGAATGCAGGATGATGTCAGCGTGTTAGCCCGGTCTTTGTATCCCGACATCGACAATCCGCATTGCCTCAAATACATAGGCTATGCGGGAAACACGCCCGCCGGCATCATCGAAATTGCTTCCGGCAGCGAAGCCTGCCTGATTTCCTGGGTCGGCGTTATTCCCTCCTGCCGGCGGCAAGGCCTTTGTTCGGCTCTGCTGGTGCACGCAATCAACGGCGAAATGCAAAAAGGCTGTCACAAATTCGTTTTGGTTGCAGCCCCGCTCGGACAGAAAATCTATGCTTCTTTCGGCTTTAAGACCATAGCCGAACGTTACGACTATATTTTGGATATATAAAAGGATTCCCAATGGAAGATAAAATTTTCAGATATTCAATGAAGGCAATTATCGTTAAAGACGGAAAACTGCTGGTCGAAAGCTGCGATTACGGCCGCGGGCGTTTTTGCAAGCTTCCCGGCGGCGGACACCAATGGGGAGAAACCATGACGGAAGCCCTGATAAGAGAATGCCGCGAAGAATTAAATCTGACCGTTGAACCGATCAGGCTGCTGTTCGTCAGAGACTATATCGCCCAAAACCACCGCACCAAAACAGATCTTCCCAGTTTTCATCAGGCAGAATTAATGTTTGAATGTCAGGTCGAAGATTTTTCAACCCTCGCCATCGGTTCTGAACCCGACGGTGCTGAACAACAGATTAAGTGGATAAAACTTGAAGACTTACCGGCTTCCGACTTTGTTCCTCAAGCCATTGTTCCTTATCTTAAAAATCTCGATAAAATCAGGGAAACCATCATTCTCGGCGATGTAAACTAAACTAGACTCAGCGCACAAATGCCGGCGCGGAAATCTCCCGCAACATAAAAATTCTTCATAAAAAAGTCTTTCGCCAAACACAACAAAAAGGCGGGATAACCCCGCCTTTTTATCAAATTTGCCTTCAGCGCAAATTAAGCGACAATATTGACTTTACCGCCGGCTTTTTCTACAGCTGCAACCGCTGCCTTGGAAGCAGAGTTGACGCTGATGGTTACGCCGGTGGTAATGGCACCGCGAGCCAGCAGACGAATACCGTCAAGTTTCTTGCTGACAATACCGGATTCCATAAGAGCTTTCATGTCAATAGAATTAGCGCTCAGTTTGCCGGCATCAACAGCCTTCTGGATGGTATCCAAATTGACAACGGCATAAACTTTGGCAAACGGATTCTTGAAACCGCGTTTCGGAAGTCTGCGGTAGATGGGCATCTGGCCGCCTTCAAAACCGTTAACGGCAACGCCGGAGCGAGATTTCTGACCCTTCTGACCGCGTCCGGCCGTTTTGCCGAAACCGCTGCCGATACCGCGGGCAACACGCTTGCGTGATTTTCTTGCGCCTTCGTTATCTTTAATTTCATTTAATTTCATGTTCATTCACCTTAAACAGTTTAGCAATGGATTTGATAAAACGCTGTGCTGCGCCGGGAATTTTCAACACGGTGTACCCCAAAGATACATAAGGAGAAAATTCCCAAGCATGACAGCATTTTTGCAAATCCCCTATTCTTCGACTTTAACGAGGTGGGCCACCTTCTTAATCATACCGCGAATAGACGGAGTATCTTCCAAAACAGATACTTTGTTCATCTTATTCAGGCCCAGACCGATGAGCGTTTGTCTCTGAATTTCAGGACGGCCGATCGGACTGGCGATCTGAGTAACTTTAATAGTTTTTTTGTTAGCCATAATTAAGCCTCCTCAACAATTTTTGCATTGGAAGTGTTTTCGCGGCGGCTGACGATATCGCCAACCTTTTTGCCTCTTTTCGCGGCGACCATTCTCGGAGAGTTGATGGCTTCCAGAGCGTTGAACGTTGCTTTAATCATGTTGTAAGGATTGTTGGAACCCAAAGATTTGGCAACGACGTCCTGAACACCCAGAACTTCGAAAATAGCACGCAGCGGACCGCCGGCAATAACACCGGTACCGGCAGGAGCAGTTCTCAGATAAACCTTACCGGCACCGAAACGGCCGGCAATGTCGTGATGCAGAGTTCTGCCCTCGCGCAGAGGAATGCGAACCATATTCTTTTTGGCTTCATTGGTAGCTTTCGAAATGGCGTCCGGAACTTCGGTTGCCTTACCGGTACCGTAGCCGACGCGGCCTTTTTGGTCACCGACGACAACGATAGCGGCAAAAGACATATTGCGTCCGCCCTTTACGGTTTTGGCTACGCGGTTAATGTGAACCAGTTTCTCAACCAATTCGTCTTTTTTCTCAGTTTTACGACGATCTACAGCTTGTGTCATTTAATCTCTCCTAAAATTTCAGACCAGCAACACGTGCTGCATCGGCTAAGGCTTTAACACGACCGTGGTAAATATAGCCGCCTCGGTCGAAGACAACTTCACTTACACCGGACTTAACTGCGCGTTCAGCAACAACTTTACCGATAAAGCTTGCGGCTTCAACCGTAGAAGTTTTTTTGATGCTGTCTCTGATCTCTTTATCCAAGGTAGATGCAGAAGCAACAGTTACACCTTTGGCATCATCAATGATTTGAGCGTAAATGTGCTTACCGCTGCGAAATACAGACAATCTCATCTTTCCATTCGCAGCTTTTTTCAAAGCAGCACGAACGCGGTTCTTTCTTTTTTCGTTTTTTTCAAACAATTTACTTGGCGTACTCATTCGATTAATCCTTATTTCTTCTTGCCTTCTTTACGACGTACATATTCGCCAACGTATCTTACGCCTTTGCCTTTATAAGGTTCAGGAGATCTGTAATCGCGAATTTCCGCAGCAACCTGGCCAACTAATTGTTTGTTAGCACCAAATACGCTGATCTGGGTCGGAGAAGCACAGGTAATTTTAATGCCTTCCGGTACTTCAAAGTTAACGTCATGAGAAAAACCCAGAGACAGAACCAGTTTTTTGGTTCCTTCCATACGGGCTTTGTAACCGACACCGATCAGTTCCAACTCTTTGGTAAAACCTTCGCTGACACCCTTAACAATCACATTGATGTTTGCGCGGGTGGTTCCCCACAAAGTTCTTGCCTGCTTAGAAGAAGACAACGGGGTAACGACTACGGTATTGTTCTCTAATTTTGCGACTACGTGGCTGTCGTCATAAGCATAGCTTAATTCGCCCAATTTACCACTTGCTTTAACAACGTTGCCGTTGATGGCAACATTAACGCCATTAGGGACGATAACCGGATATTTTCCAACTCTAGACATCCATTTTCTCCCCTAAAATACCTGACACAGAACTTCACCGCCGACATTGGCTTTTCTTGCATCATGATCGCTCATTACGCCCGAAGGGGTAGAGATGATGGAAATGCCGAGGCCGTTGTACACACGGGGCAGATCCTTGACGCTGGAATAAACGCGACGGCCCGGTGTGGAAACACGGTAAATTTCAGTTATAACCGAAGTACCTTCATGGTACTTTAATTTAATGTGAAGTTCGTCAACACCGGCTCTGACATTGACCTTTTCATAACCGGCAATGTAACCTTCTTTTTTCAGAACTTCCAGTACATTTTCACGCAAGCGAGAAGCCGGAGACACAACCTCGTTTTTCTTCGCTCTTTGTGCGTTTCTAATGCGTGTGAGCATATCGCCCAAAGGATCACTCATAGACATATTACGATTCTCCTACCAGCTTGATTTTACTAATCCAGGAATTTCACCGGTACCGGCTTTGTCGCGGAGCTCGATACGAGCCACGCCGAACTTCCTGTAATAACCACGGGAACGACCTGTAAGCTTGCAGCGGTTTCTGAAACGGTTTGCTGCAGAGTTACGCGGTAATTCGGCTAATTTCAAAGTCGCCTGGAATCTTTCCTCGGGAGAAATTGTCTTATCCATAACGATCTCTTTGAGTTTCAAACGGCGGGAAGCGAACTTCTTAGCCATTTTAGCTCTTTTCAAGTTTCTATAAACTGCACTTGTTTTTGCCATAGTTTAATCTCCACTTATTTCTTGCAAGGCAAGTTGAAACTGGTCAGAAGAGCCTTAGCTTCTTCGTCTGTCTTTGCAGTGGTGCAAATGCAAATATCCATACCTCTGATATTTTCTACCTTGTCGTAGTTAATTTCAGGGAAGATGATCTGCTCTTTGATACCGAAAGCAAAGTTGCCGCGACCGTCAAAATTCTTGCCGCTGATACCGTGGAAGTCTCTAACCCGTGGCAAAGCCATGTTGATCAGTCTTTCCAGGAACTCGTACATTCTGTCGGAACGCAGAGTTACTTTGCAGCCGATAGGCATGCCTTCTCTCAACTTAAAGGTAGCAATAGATTTGCGGGCATGAGTCAGAACAGGTTTCTGACCGGCGATCAAAGCCAGCTCTTCTGCTGCGGTGTTGAGTTTTTTCTTGTCCGTGACGGCGTCGCCGACACCGATGTTCAGGACGATTTTGGTCAGTTTAGGAATCTCATGTGGGTTCTTGTAACCGAATTTTTCCACAAGAGATTTCTTTATGACATCATTGTATAATTTTTCAAAATTGGTCATAAGATTTTCCCCTATTTATCGATTACTTCACCGGATTTGCGAGCAACGCGCACTTTTTTACCGTTAACTTCCTTGTAGCCGATCTTGGAAGCTTTTCCGCTTTTCGGATCAACAATGGCTACGTTGGAAATATCGATCGGCGCTTCTTTAGTAACAATGCCGCCAGGAGTAGTTTGGCTGGGCTTGGTATGTCTTTTAACCAGATTGATACCCTGAACAACCACTTTACTCTCTTTAGGCATAGATTTTACTACTTCACCAGTCTTGCCTTTGTCCTCGCCGGACAAAACAATAACTTGGTCACCCTTTTTAATTTTCATTTTAGGCATATTATAAAACCTCCGGCGCTAACGAAATTATTTTCATAAATTTCTTTGCACGCAGTTCTCTCGTAACGGGTCCGAAGATACGGGTGCCGATGGGCTCACCGTCTTTGTTAATCAAAACTGCGGCATTTTTGTCAAAACGGATAACACTGCCGTCTTTACGTCTGATGTCGGAAGCTGTTCTGACAATAACGGCTTTCTGAACATCACCTTTCTTGACACGACCTTTAGGTATAGCGTCTTTAACAGAAACTACGATAACGTCGCCAACAGAGGCATGCATTCTCTTGGAACCACCAAGAACCTTTATGCACTGCACCTGACGAGCACCTGAATTATCGGCAACATCAAGGTTGGTTTGCATCTGAATCATTTTTTAATTCCTTCTCTCTTAGGCGTTATTAACGATTACAGTCCAAGACTTGGTCTTAGAATATGGTCTTGATTCTTCAATCGAAACCACATCGCCGACTTTGAACTGGTTATTTTCATCGTGAGCAGCATACTTTTTGCTTTTACGGATGAATTTCTTGTAAACAGGATGCATAACCTGACGTTCAACTTTAACGACAACCGTCTTGTCCTGTTTATCGCTTACAACAACACCCTGAAGAATTCTTTTAGGCATATCTTTTCTCCTAACTATTCTTCTTGCGCTCAGCGATGAGCGTGTTGATTTTTGCTATTTCTCTACGGACATTTCTTATTACAGCAGTATTTTGCAATTGTCCAGTAGATTGTTGTACTCTTAAGTTAAATTGCTCTTTTTTCTTCTCGATCAATTTAGCATCAAGTTCATCAATTGTCATAGCACGAAGATCTTTAATCTTAAGCATTAGCTTGTACTCCTTGCTCTGAATTCAATTTTTTAACGAATTTGGTTTTGATTGGAAGTTTAGCAGCGCCAAGAGCAAAAGCCTCGCGAGCGGTTTCTTCATCAACACCTTCGATTTCGAACATAATGCGGCCGGGTTTAACGCGGGCGCACCAGTATTCGACAGATCCCTTACCTTTACCCATACGAACTTCAGCCGGTTTGTCTGAAACGGGAACATCGGGGAAAATCCGGATCCATACTCTTCCGGCTCTCTTCATCTGACGGGTAATCGCACGGCGAGCAGCCTCGATTTGACGTGCGGTAATACGGTCAGGAGTAAGAGCTTTCAATCCATATGAACCGAAGCTTAATTCTGTGCCGCCTTTAGCATTGCCGTGAATACGGCCTTTATGCTGTTTGCGGAACTTTAATCTTTTAGGACTTAACATTTTATTTTAACCTCAAAAATTATTTCTGTTCAGCCAACTTCTTGTCTTGCGCCATCGGATCGTGAGCCATGATTTCGCCTTTGTAGATCCAGACTTTTACGCCGCAAGCGCCATAAGTTGTGTGAGCCGTAGAGGTTGCATAATCAATGTCAGCACGCAAGGTATGCAAAGGCACGCGGCCCTCGCGGTAATATTCTGTTCTTGCGATTTCAGCACCGCCGAGACGGCCTGAGCAGCTAACCTTAATACCTTCTGCACCTAAACGAAGAGCGGATTGCATAACTCTTTTCATTGCGCGGCGGAAAGCAACGCGGCGTTCCAGCTGCTGAGCAACGGAGTCGGCAACCAGTTGGGCATCCAACTCAGGTTTTCTGACTTCCAGAATGTTCAACTGAACTTCTGAATCCGTCATTTTTTGAATTTGATTTCTCAAAATTTCAATATCCTGACCTTTTTTGCCGATAACGACACCCGGTCTTGCAGAATGAATGGTAACTCTGGCCTTCTTGGCAGGACGTTCGATAACGATCTTGCTGACGCCGGCCTGAGCCAGTTTTTCTTTCAAGAAATCTTTGATTTTCAAATCTTCGTGCAGGTAATCAGCATATTTTTCGTCTGCATACCAGCGGGAATCCCAGGTACGGTTAACTCCAAGACGAAGACTTGTCGGATTTACTTTCTGTCCCATTAACTTACTCCCCACGCTCAGATACGACGATAGTCAGGTTGGAGAAAGGTTTCAAAACTCTTGCTCCTCTGCCGCGACCTCTAGCGTGCATACGTTTCATAACTAAACCTTTGCCAACATAAGCTTCTTTAACAAAAAGCTTATCAATGTTCAACTGATGGTTATTCTCAGCATTAGCAATAGCAGACTGCAAAACGCTCAAAGCGGCTTTTGCGATTCTCTTCTTTGAAAAAGTCAACTCTGCGACTGCTTTTTCTGCATTCATACCACGAATGGTCTGGGCAACTAAGTTCAGTTTACGGGGACTGGTGCGAATAGAGTTACAAATAGCCAAAGCCGATTTTGCATCTACTCTTCTTGCATTGTTAGTCTGTGCCATAATTAACCTCTCTTAGCTTTCTTGTCTGCCGCATGACCGTAGAAAGTACGGGTCGGAGCAAACTCACCAAACTTATGACCAACCATATCTTCGGTAACCAGGACCGGGATAAATTTGTGGCCGTTGTGAACGCCAAATGTCAAACCGACAAATTGCGGCAGCATGGTAGAACGACGAGACCAGATTTTGATCACTTCATTTTTGCCTGCAGTTCTAGCTTTTGCAGCTTTTTTCAGAAGATAGCCATCAATGAAAGGGCCTTTCCATACGGAACGTGTCATTAGCTTTTCTCCCTATTTCTTTTTGTTTTCATGACGGCTTCTCATAATGAATTTATCCGTCTTCTTGTTAGTACGAGTCTTATAACCCTTAGTCGGTTTGCCCCAAGGTGTGGTCGGATGACGGCCGCCGGAAGTGCGTCCTTCACCACCGCCCATCGGGTGATCAACAGGGTTCATAGCAACACCACGGGATACCGGACGATTACCCAACCAACGGTTGCGGCCGGCTTTACCAAGTGATCTGTTCTGGTTGTCCGGGTTGGAAACAGCGCCGACCGTAGCCAGACACTCTTCGCGAACGACGCGGAGCTCGCCAGAGCTCAATTTCAATTGAGCATAGCCGGCATCTTTACCAACCAGCTGAGCATAACAACCGGCAGAACGAACCAACTGTCCGCCTTTGCCTGATTTCAGCTCAACGTTGTGAATAATAGTACCAACCGGCATATTCTTCAAAGGCATTGCGTTACCCGGTTTAATGTCTGCCTTGTCGGAGGAGACGATCTTATCACCGGATTTCAGTCTCTGCGGAGCCAGAATATAAGCCTTTTCGCCGTCAGTATAGCTGATAAGAGCAATAAATGCCGAACGGTTAGGATCATATTCGATTCTCTCAACAGTAGCCTCGATATCAAATTTATTACGTTTAAAGTCGATAATACGCAGCTTGCGTTTATGACCGCCACCAATTCTGCGACTGGTAACGTGACCGTAATTATCACGTCCGCCGGTTTTGGTTAAACCGACCGTCAGAGATTTCTCAGGTGCTCCTTTATACAGCTCTGATCTATCAACGATGACGAGCTGACGAAGTCCAGGAGAAGTGGGCTTATAATTTTTTAATGCCATGTCTTATATTCCTGTAGTAACATCAATATTTTGACCTTCGGCCAAGGTAACAACGGCCTTCTTGTAGTCAGAGCGCTGACCGATAAAGCCTTTGAAACGTTTTTCCTTGCCGAGTTGACGAATTGTATTAACTTTGTTTACGGTAACGTTAAAGATGTTCTCGACAGCGGCTTTAACGTCATCTTTCGTAGCTGACAGCGGAACCAGAAAGGTTACCTTACCGGCTTCCGAAGAAATCATCGATTTTTCGGTAATAACCGGACGGACGAGCGTATCGTACATTTTTGCAGTTACTTTGTTTGTTTTTTTAGAGCTACTCATTTCAATCTTTCTCCTAAGCAAACAACCGCATCTTTAGTCAGTACCAATTTGTCTTTTCTCAAGATGTCATATACGTTGGCACCCATGGTCGGCAAAACGTCGACGCCGATAATGTTGCGGGTAGCCAAGGCAAAGTTTTCATCAACTTCTTTACCATCAATGAACAGACTGTTGTTCAAACCGCAGGCAGCCAGTTTGGCTTGCAGATCTTTGGTTTTCGGAGCAGACAGTTTTGCTTCGTCAATGATAACGAGATTACCTTCTTTCGCTTTTGCGGAAAGAGCGGTTTTCAGACCGAGTTTTCTAAACTTCTTGGTCAGCTCGTGAGAATGGTCGCGAACAACCGGACCAAACACAATACCACCTTTTCTGAACTGAGTGCCTTTGCGGGAACCCTGACGAGCATTACCGGAACCTTTTTGCTTGAACGGTTTTGCAGGGGTCAGAGCAACTTCGCTGCGGCCTTTGGTCTTGTGGTTTCCAGACTGAAGTCTGGCCAGCTGCCAATTTACAACGCGGTGCAGAATGTCAGCGCGAACTTCCAAGCCGAAAATAGACTCGTCAAGTTCAATCGAACCGACATTTTTGTTTTCTAAATTTAAGATGTCCTGTTTCATAATTTACTTTCCTTCATCCATTATGCATTCTCAGCTGAAGTTTCTTCAGCTTTAGCTGCAACAGGTTCATCAACTTTTTTCAGTCCGGCAGGCATCGGCAGATTGGAAGCTGCGGCTTTCTTCATGGCGTCAGTAACATAGACCCAGGCATTTTCACCGCCGGGCACTGCACCTTTAACCATAATCAAACCTTTTTCAGCATCAAGAGCAACCACTTTCAGATTCTGAACGGTTACGCGTTCGTCACCCATGTGGCCGGCCATTTTTTTGCCTTTGAATACTTTACCGGGATCTTGTCTTTGTCCTGTAGAACCGTGAGAACGGTGGGAAATAGACACACCGTGAGAAGCTTCCAGACCGGCAAAGTTGTGGCGCTTCATAACGCCGGCAAAACCTTTACCTTTGGAGGTGCTGCAAACGTCGACGAACTGTCCGACGACAAAATGTTCTACAGATAATTCACTGCCGACGGAAAGCAGGCAGTCTTCAGAAACTCTGAATTCGGCCAGTTTTTTCTTCGGCTCAACATTAGCCTTGGCAAAATGTCCTTTAAGAGGTTTGGATACGTTTTTTGCCTTAACGGCGCCTGTACCGAGCTGTACAGCCGTATATCCGTCTCTTTCCATTGTCTTAACATCAACAACCTGAAGATTGTCAACGCTCAGCACGGTAACCGGGGTATGAGTGCCGTCGGCTCCGAAAATGCGGGACATTCCAAGTTTTTTTGCGATTAGACCCGTACGCATTATTATTTTTTCCTTTTCTAATTGGTTGACAGCCCGTCTGGCGAACCGCCAACATTAACTTATAATTTAATTTCTACATTTACGCCGGCAGCCAGATCAAGCTTCATCAAAGCGTCAACGGTCTGCGGTGTGGGATCTACGATATCGAGAAGTCTCTTGTGAGTACGAATTTCGAACTGCTCACGAGATTTTTTATCAACGTGCGGAGAACGGTTTACCGTAAACTTCTCAATTCTGGTCGGAAGAGGAATCGGTCCTCTAACGTTAGCCCCGGTTCTCTTGGCCGTATGCACGATTTCTTTGGTCGAAAGGTCGAGCAGACGATGGTCAAAAGCCTTGAGGCGAATTCTGATATTTTGTGTATCCATCATATTAAATACTTTTCCTATAACTAGACAGCAAAATTTTAGACTGAGCAAAAACTTTGCCATCTAAAATGTTAAACTCAACAAATCATTAAAAATCAAAGACTTGCTTTATGGTTTATATCACAATCCGAACCGTGATTCGTATCACTATCCTTGATTGCACGGGCTTTGTAACATAATTGAGTCTAAGATGCAAGCAAAAAAACACAAAAAAATCAACTTTTTTATCGGCGCAATCTTTGACTCAGACTCTGTTTGAGTCCGGTTGACAAAAAAGACGCTTTAGAGTCTATTTTTGTAAAAAAGCAACTGTTCGGTGCACGAAGATTCCTATACCCGTAATCTATTTTTATCTTCTGGTCATAACCGCAGCGACGGATTATTATTAAATCAGAACGACTTCATGTTCTATACCCAAACAATTAGGAGAACAAATATGAAAACATCAACCAGCCCCCATGAAACCATGAGCCGCGACGCCATCCTAATCGGCCGGATTTTAGAAAGTTTTGAAGCCATGGAAGATACTTTAAGCGGCTTAAATTTGGAAGAACCGTTATTCATTACCCGGGTTGCCAAAAAAGCCTTTGCCGAAGCGGTTTTTAAAGCACCCCGGAAAAAGCGCAAAACTTCCGCCTCAAACGCCCGTCTGCAATAAAATTTTGTTTTAGTTTCGAGATAAAACAAAAACGGCCGAAATTCC
>ERZ779866.1737-NODE-1737-length-21203-cov-3.558587_pt1 | contig 21203 bp, 20 predicted proteins | sample MGYA00511248_ERZ779866 | MGnify/ENA primary metagenome ERZ779866 (study PRJEB29588, sample SAMEA2155758) | human gut metagenome | biome: human gut; feature: human-associated habitat; material: faeces | place: Denmark | collected 2008/2010 ... | reverse complement strand
TCCCGCGACGGAGGCTGGGGCTGGGACGAGAACTACCAGTCCGGCATGGACGGCTACATGGCCTGGGCCAACCGGAACACCCTGCTCATACCCCAGTGCGAGACAGCCGGCTGCCTTGAGAATATAGAGACCATCGTCTCCATAGACGGCGTGGACGGCATCTTCATCGGCCCCTTCGACCTGTCCATAGCCCTCGGCATCCCCGGCAGGTTCGACGACGAGCGGCACATAAACGCAGTCGAGCGCGTCCGGCTCGCCTGCAAAAAGGCCGGCAAACCCTGCATCATGTTCTGCGGCAGCGGCGAGGCAGCCGCGGGCTATTTCAAGCAGGGCTTCGACAGCGTCACGGTCGGCCTGGACATAGCCATGCTCATAGACGCCGCGCGCGGCGTGACCGCGGCGGCCTTTGGAAAATAAAGTCTGGAAGGGGGCGCTCCCGATGGTATCGCGCATACGCTCGCTTGGGATAAAGGGCGTCGGCGGCTACGAGGTATCCGTCGAGTGTTCCGTTGCCCAGGGACTGCCGGGCTTTGAGATCGTCGGTCTGCCGGACGCCGCCGTGCGCGAAGGCTTCAGCAATCCCTCCATCATCGTGGTGGGCGATGTGGTGCGCATCAAGGACAAGCTCGACTGGTTCGAGAAAAAGCCGCTCTTCGGCCGCACCGTGGTGGTGACGAGAGCCCGCGAACAGGCGAGCGAAAGCGCCGCGCTTCTGGCCGCAAAGGGCGCCCGCGTCATCCAGTTCCCCACCATCAGGATCGTTCCCATGCAGGACTACGCCGAACTCGACGAGGCCGTGAATCATCTTTCCCGCTACGGCTGGGTGGTGTTCACCTCGGTGAACGGCGTGCGCTTCTTCCGTGAACGCCTCTCCGCCTCGGGTCTCGACGCCCGGGCGCTCGGCTCCGTGAAGGTGGCCGCCATAGGTCCTGCCACGGCAAAGGCCGTGGAAGAGATGGGCATCCGTCCCGATCTCGTCCCCGCCTCCTACGTGGCGGAAGGCGTGGCCGCCGCCATGCTCGAGCTCGGCATGAAGGGTCAGAAGGTGCTTCTGCCCCGCGCCAAGGAGGCCCGCGACGTTCTGCCCCGCACCCTGCGCGAAGCCGGTGCCGAAGTGGACGTCATTGCCGCCTACGAAAACGTGCCCTCCGATGAAAACCGCGCCAAGGTCATGGAAGCTCTGGAAGCGGGAACGCTCGACTGCGTCACCTTCGGCTCCTCCTCCACGGTGCGCAACTTCCTCGCCTCCATTCCTCTGGACGAACTGAAAAAGCACTCCGGCGTGCGTTTTGCCGCCATCGGCCCCGTCACCGCAGAAACCATGCGCTCTCTCGGACTCACCCCCGACATTCAGCCGGAAGAATTCACCATTCCCGCGATGGTGGACGCCCTGTGCGCCGCCTTCGCGCACAAGGAGCGCGCATGACCCTCAAGCTCGGCATTCTCGCCTCGGGCAGCGGTACCAACGCCCAGGCCATGATAGACGCCGCAGAGGCCGGAAAGCTGGATGCGGACATCCGCATCATCATAGCCAACCGGCCGGGAGCGCCGGTGCTCGACCGCGCAAAGCGGCACGGCATCGCCCATATCTGCCTCGATCACAAGACCTTTCCCGACCGTGAGAGCTTCGACAGGCGCATGGTGGAAGAACTGCTTGCCGCCGGCGTGGACACCGTGGCCCTCGCCGGCTACATGCGTCTCGTCACGCCCGCCTTTCTCGACGCCTTTCCCGGCCGCGTGCTCAACGTGCATCCCGCCGTGCTCCCCGCCTTTCCCGGCACGCACGGCGCACGCGACGCGTGGCAGTACGGGGCGAAGTTCAGCGGCTGCACCGTGCACATCGTCGATCCCGTCATGGACGGCGGCCCCATCATCGTTCAGGCCACGCTGCCCGTGCGTCAGGATGAGGACGACGAAGCGCTGCTGAACCGGATTCATGTCTTCGAGCACCGCATCTACGTGCAGGCCCTGCAGTGGCTGGCCGAAGACCGTCTGCGTCTGGAGGGTCGGCGCGTGCTGCTTGAACCGGCGGGCAGGCCTCAGGCCCCCCAGCCGGAGCTGGCTCTGATCTGGCCTCCTCTGGAAGAAGGCTTCTAGAGTCATTCCGCCCTTTTTCCGCCGGATTCTCCGGCCCGTCACGCGCGGATTGTCCGCGCACACACGGCTGACTTTCAGCCGAGGGAGATAGCATGAAAGCTTTCCGTCTTTTTGCCGTATCCGCTCTGCTCGCCTGCCTGTGCATGAGCTCCGTCGCCTCTGCCGCCGACGACGCTCCCCGCAAGGCGGAGCGCCGTACCCCCGTCGTTGTGGAATTCGAAGGCGACGACGGCATCGGCGTCGCACTCTTCAACAGCCTGCAGAAAAAAATCAACAGCTCCAACCCCGCCAATCCGACCCGCGAGGCAAAATTCCGCATTCTGCTCTCCACGGCTTCGGAATTTCCCTCCCGCCCCGGCGTGGGCTCCGTGTACGCCGTGGTCTGGACACTCGCCCTTTCCGAAGGCTCCATGGAATACTATCTCGTGCGCGACCTCGGCATCGTCACTCCCGACACCGTGGATGAGGTGGCCGACCGCATCGTGAGCCGCACCGACGGCGTTTCCGCCCGCTACGGCTATCTCGACCGCGAAAAATAAAACCTTCCGGGCGGGAGCTTCCTGAACGGGATCTCCCGCCTCTTCCGTATCCGCGGTCCGACGCCTTTCGGATTCCGCCGTTTCTTCCCCGACCGGCAGCTCCGCCGGGCCGCAGAAGCGACGGAAAAAGCGCGACGGCTCAGACATGCCGCATGTTTCCCGCCGCATCCGCCTCTTCACCTCGTTTCCGGCCTCGCCGCCTTCATGCACGGATGGCTCCATGAACTCGCTCCTGCATCATCTCACGGACTGCTGGCATGACGGCCACAAAGTCGCGCTCGGCATCTTCCGTTTTCTCATTCCCATCGTCATCATCGTCAAGATTCTGGAAGAAAGCGGTCTCATTCCCTGGCTTTCCCTGCCGCTGCGCCCCGTCATGGACCTCATCGGTCTTCCCGCGGAACTCAGCCTCGCCTGGATATCATGCATTCTGGTCAGCATGTATTCGGGCCTCATGGTGCTCATTTCCCTCGTGCCGCAGCTGCCGGACCTCACGGCCGCCCAGATGACCGTGTTCGGCGTTCTGGTGCTCATTGCGCACAGCCTCATTCTCGAGGTGCGCATTGCCGGTCAGTGCGGCGTTTCCATGCCGTTCCAGCTTGTGCTGCGTCTTTTTTCCGGCATTCTGGCCGCCTTTCTGCTGCATCTCTTTCTGGACGGCTTCGGCCTTCTTCAGGACAAGGCGACCATTCTGCTGGCCATCAAGCCCACGGTCACCTGGGGCGCATGGCTCCTGCAGCAGGTGAAGGCGCTGGCGGAAATGTACATCATCATCTGCGCGGTCATGGTGCTGCAGCGCTTTCTCGACACCTTCCGCATTTCCGACTGGATGGGCAGACTGCTCGGCCCCGTGCTGCGCATGCTCGGCATCTCTCCGAAGGCCGTTTCCATCGTCATCATAGGCTTCACCATGGGCCTGCTCTACGGCAGCGGCATACTCATCAAGAACGCTCAGCAGGGTTCGCTTTCCCGTCAGGATGCGCTCTGCGCCATTTCTCTGCTGGGGCTTTCCCATTCCCTCATTGAAGATACCCTGCTGCTCACGCTGGTGGGCGGCAGTCTGTGGGGCCTGCTCGGCTTCCGTCTGGCGTTCACGCTGGCGGCCGGAGCCCTGCTCAACGCCTTCTACCCTGCCCTGAAACGCTTTGCCGGAACGGCTCGCGAGGATTCCCATGAAAACACTGTGGATCAATGCCGGTGAAATTTCCGGCGATCTTCAGGGAGGCGCGCTGCTTGCCGCCCTGCGTGAAATAACCCCGGAAGGCGATCTGCGCGCGGTGGGCATGGGCGGCGAAAATCTGGCCCGTGCAGGACAGGAAAATCTGCTCCGCGTGGAAGAGCTTTCCGTCATGGGCGTGGTGGAAGTTCTGAGCAGCCTTCCCCGGATTCCGGGCATGCTGAAACGCGTCAGGCACGCTCTGGCAAAGGAGCGCCCGGATGCAGTTCTGCTGGTGGATGCTCCCGAGTTCAACTTCCGGGTGGCAAAGATCGCCAGGGAGTTAAATATTCCCGTATATTACTTCATTCCGCCCAAGGTATGGGCCTGGCGCACGGGGCGCGTGAAATTCCTGAAGGAACACATACGCCGCATCTTTTCCATTCTGCCCTTCGAGGTGGATTTCTACCGCGCGCACGGCATGGACGTGACGTACGTGGGCAATCCGCTGGTGGATCTCGTGGACTACGAAGGCATTCGGGACGTTTCGCCCGTACCGCACCGCATAGGACTCATGCCCGGCAGCCGCCGCAAGGAAGTGGATTCCCTCATGCCTGCCTTCGCCGGTGCGGCCCGTCTGCTTGTCGAACGATTCCCCGACCTCGAGTTCCACTGCATCCGTTCCTCGAACTTCTCCGAAGAGTACCTGCGCTCCCTGTGGAACTGCGATATTCCCCTCGTCATGCACGACGGTCACGACCGCTACCGCCTCATGCGTTCGTTCCAGTGCATGCTGGCGGCTTCCGGCACGGCCACGCTGGAAACCGGACTGGCGGGCGTGCCCACGCTGGTGGCCTACAAGGTTTCCCCGCTCTCGTACCAGATAGCCCTGCGGGTGCTGAAGGTGAAATGGATCAGCCTGACCAACCTCATCATGAACCGCTGCGTCTTTCCCGAGCACATCGAAAAGGACGCCGATCCCGAACCCATGGCTCGGCGCGTGGAAGACTGGCTTTCCCATCCCGAAAAGCTGGTGAGCATCATCCGGGATCTTGAGGAGCTGCGCGAACGCTGCGGCGGACCCGGCAGCGCGCTCCGCGCGGCCTCGGCCCTCGGCCGCGAGCTCTTTCCTCCGCTCGCAGAACGCGAGGACGAGCGCCGCTGCTGACCATTCACTCCCCGGCGCCTTTCCTTGTTCACGAAGCCCGGAAACCTCGTTGCCGAAGATAAAAGCAGACGGCCATGCCCATGACGGGCACGGCCGTTTTTTTAAGACAGGCACATCCGTTGCGGACATGCCTGCCGCCGCAATGCCCGGACACGCATCTCTCCCCAGGTTTCGGCACGTCCGGGCATCTGTCGGCTAGATTTCGCTTTCAGCAATGCCGCATGCCCGGGCCACACCGATGCCGTACGCAGGATCGGCCTTGAAGCAGTGGCGGATGTGACGCAGCTTGATTTCCTTCGGCGCGTCGCCCAGAGCACGGGCCGTATTGCCGAAAAGCTCTTCCTGCTGCTCCGGCGTCATCACACGGAAAAGCCTGCCGGGCTGCTCAAAATAGTCTGCATCGTCGCAGGGATAGTCCCAGCGGGCCGCATCGCCGCTTATCTTCAGCGGCGGTTCCGCAAAATCCGGCTGCTCCCGCCATGCACCGGTGCTGTTGGGTTCGTAGCTGGTGCAGCTGCCGTAGTTGCCGTCCACGCGCATGGAGCCGTCGCGGTGGAAGCTGTGATAGGGGCAGCGCGGACGGTTCACCGGAATCATGTTGTGATTGACGCCGAGACGATAGCGCTGGGCGTCGCCGTAGGAGAAGAGTCGGCCCTGAAGCATCTTGTCGGGAGAAACGCCGATGCCCGGCACCAGATTCGCAGGATTGAAGGCCGCCTGCTCCACTTCGGCAAAATAGTTCTCAGGATTGCGGTTGAGTTCCAGCACGCCCACTTCGATCAGCGGATAGTCCTTGTGATACCAGACCTTGGTCAGATCAAAGGGATGATACGGAAGCTTTTCCGCATCCTCTTCGGGCATGACCTGGAAATACAGCGTCCAGCGGGGAAAATCCCCCTGTTCGATGTGCTCGTACAGATCCCGCTGATGACTGTCCCTGTCGCGGCCGATGAGTTCCTGCGCCTCGGCATCCGTAAGATTCCTTATGCCCTGCTGCGTCTTGAAGTGGAACTTGACCCAGAAGCGCTTGTTTTCCGCATTGATGAGACTGTAGGTATGGCTGCCGAAACCGTGCATGTGCCGGTACGACGCCGGAATGCCGCGGTCGCTCATGACCACGGTGATCTGATGCAGCGCCTCGGGCAGCAGCGTCCAGAAGTCCCAGTTGTCCGTGGCACTGTGCATGTTCGTGCGGGGATTGCGCTTCACCACATGGTTGAGATCGGGAAACTTGAGCGGATCGCGCAGGAAGAACACCGGCGTGTTGTTGCCCACCATGTCCCAGTTGCCCTGGTCCGTGTAGAATTTGACGGCAAAGCCGCGGATGTCCCGTTCGGCGTCCGCCGCGCCGCGCTCGCCGGCCACGGTGGAAAAACGCGCGAACACCTCGGTCTTCTTGCCGACTTCGGCAAAAAGCGACGCCTTCGTGTACCGCGTGACGTCGTGCGTCACCGTGAAGGTTCCGTAGGCGCCGGAACCCTTGGCGTGCATGCGCCTCTCCGGGATGACCTCGCGATCGAAATGCGCCAGCTTCTCCTGAAACCAGACGTCCTGCATGAGCATGGGGCCGCGGGGACCGGCAGTCAGAGCATGATTATTGTCGGCTACGGGCGCACCGGTGCTGGTTGTCAGATAGTCGTTTTTATCAGCCATATGCTTTCTCCTTCTTTGTGCACCGAACGGTGCAGTGTACAACCATGCCAGAGACACTTCATGGGGAGAGCATGGCATATCGATTTCCTTTTGTAAACAGTAATAATTATCATTACTATTTAAAATAATTCATGATATTCTGACTGACAAAAGGTTGTTGGTACAATTTTGAATTACATTTTCAACATTCCCGCGTGGTTGCGAAGTCAGAAAAAACGGCGGACGGATCTTTCGAACAATCCTTCCCCAACAGACGTTTTTTCCTGCGAAGAAGGGTCGTATGAGCTTTTTCCTCTTTTCGGAAGCAAAGCATCCTTCTTCACACGATGAAGAGCTCGAGCGTCCCTTCCGAAGAAAGGACGTTTTCCGGCCCGGCTTCACTATCTTGCGGACATCATGCCGCAAGATATGGAAAAGCCCCCGGGCCATTCCGGCTCCGGGGGCAATCGCGCATCGTTTCGGCGGCGTCTCTCACGCGCCGCAGAGGCGTTTCACCTTTTCCAGGGGCAAACGCCTATCGTTCTGCCACGGCCTGAATAGCCGGGGACATGGAGTTTTTCTCCGCAAGCATGATGCTGGCACCGGGGTGGGTTGTGGCCACGCGCACCAGCGCATCCTGCGATTCCTGAAAGCTGGCATACGGACCTATGGCCATAACGCCGTCACACGTATGCAGCAGGGAGGCCGCGTCGTACAGGCCCAGGCATATGAGGCGGCGCAGCTGCTGCGCCACGGCGTCGGATGATACCTGCGTTTCTGCCAGCTTGACGAAAAAGGCCTGCGACCGCAACAGAGGATGTCCCTCTCTGTCTCCAACAATTTCGAGGGTCACTCGGGAAACGCCCGTCTCGGAAAGTCCGAGACTGTCGGCGGCCGCGTACGACAAATCGATGATTCTGTTCTTGGAATAAGGACCGCGGTCGTTGATGCGCACGATGACGCTCTTGCCGCTGTCCTTATGTTCCACTTTGACCAGGGTGCCGAGGGGAAGCGTGCGATGGGCCGCCGTCATGGCGAACATGTCGAAGGCTTCACCCGTAGCAGTTGACTTTCCGTGATGCCAGGGGCCATACCACGAGGCCACACCCGACTGGAAAGAGGCATCCTGGCCATAAGCCGACGGCAAGGCGAGGAACAGGCAGAAAAACCATGCTCCGGCCAGCGCCATCAGACTTCGGTAGGAAGATGATGTCATGCAGACTCCGGGTTGAGATGAAGTCACGCCGCCGATCCGTCTGCGATCCTGGCTGCGTGGAGCGGAAATCGCCCTTTTTCCTCTGCCCGCCGCGATCACTCCCGGAAGGGGGCGCGGCTCCGATGCGCGAAGGCAAGCCGAAAGTCCATCCTTCAGGGGACCTCGGGGAACGGAGGAAAACGACGGAAGAACGACACGCTCAAGGGCGTCTGTCGCCTCCCGTACACGTCTCATAGGGGTAAGAGTATCTCATCCGGCGAAAAATCTGTCAAGCAGGCCTGTATAATGCCCCGTTTTCTTCTATAAAACTATCATATTCCATGCTATGATACTGCAATTTTTCTCCGCCTTTTCCTTCGCCGCGCCGCCCCGCGGCTTGCGCCCCGGTGCCCGTCGTACTACTATGGAACCCCATTTTTAATGCCGCAGGTACCACCATGACACACCGTTCCCTCCGCTTCGATCCCCAGGACTACCAGCTTCTCGCCATGATCAACCGCACCGTGACGAAAAGTCAGAAAGGCCTGCCCAGTCTCATGCCTCAGCTCAGTCCGTCAGGCATCATGGAACTGGCCGTTCCCGTGGAACTGCGCATGGCCTCGGCCGTTCTCCGCCTGCTCGACACCCTCTCCCAGGGCAGAGCCGACGACAGAATCGAAGCCCTCGCCGCCCTGCGCGACGAAGTGCTCGTCATGGCGCGCACCTCGCTGCGCATCAATACGGGACGCGTGCTGGTACAGCTCATGAAGGAACTCGTGCGCGCACACGGCGACTTTGAAACCCAGCTGCGCCTCGCCCACGACTTCCGGCAGGCGGCCGGCGGACGTCATGCCGTGGTGCGCAGACTGCTGCACCGCTACTTCATGCTGGAAATGCCCGAAGACTGGAATCAGGCCGTGTTCGACAATCACGTGCACGACGCCAACACCAAGGGCCGCAAGAACGCCACGCATCTCATCATGGACGCCTGGCTCAAGGGCATACGCTCGCTCACGGTCATCTACTACAACTATGTGGCGCCCGAGGCCGCCAGCGAACTCATACGCGCCGCACGCATCATGGGCATCACCGTGCGCATAGGCCTGCTCTTCCACGCGCCGCATCTCGGCCGCCTGGTCGACCTCATCTGGATACCGCGCGGCTTCACCAACGATGAAGACTTCATCGCCTTTTTGTCCACGCCTGCCATGTCCACCCTCATGAACGAAGGCCGCGCCGCCACGCGATGGCTGGAAAAACGCATTCTGCGCATGCTCCAGTACTGGAACGACACGGAGCGTGCACGCCTTGAACCCATGCTCCACGCCATGCCGGAACCGCTGGATCCGCACGAGTTCATGCTCTTTGTGGGACACGGACAGGCTTCCCTGCTGCATCTTGCCGAATTCATTCATAAAAAGCTGTTTCCGCTGCTTGAGGCACGCGCCGTCCGGGTGCGCGAGGCTCTCGCCGAGCAGGATCTGCCTGAGGATGAATGCGCAAGGCTCATGCACGAGCTCGAAACGCTGGACACCTTCACCACGGAAACCGTATCCGCCAGGCTGAACGATCCCGAACTCTTTCCCGAAACGGCCTCGCTTCAGAATTCCTGCGACTCCACGGACTGCCCGGACCTGCTCAATCAGACGCCCCTGCACCTGCTCACCCGCCTGTGCGATCTCAAGAGCGGCTGCCGCATCACCCTGAATCTGGCAAGGCTCACCGCCGAAGACGTGCTCAATCTGCTCTGGGACTGTCAGGGCCGCATCACGCATCTGGAGCTGTTCAATCTCAAGGACTGGCAGAACGGCGATATGGAACATCTTCAGGCCATCAACGAACTGCAGTGCGCCATCAATGAAGGCAGCGTGCCGCGCCTCAAGCAGATCATCATCGGCATGCTCAGGGAAGCCGCTCCGGGCGCGCTTTCCGACGTTGCCGAAGAGGACGGCTTCAGCACGCCGCGCGGCAGCGCCACCCTGCACTCCGCGGACGCGCCGAAGTCTCCCCGCGTGCGCAAGCTGCGCATCATTCTTCAGAACATTCCCGTGCTCTGCGGCTACTATCAGACGGCCAAACTGCGCGCCACCATGGGCACCGATTCCACGAGCCGTCCCGGACACCGCTACGGCATGGGGCTCGCCTACCCCGAAACCCTGCCCCTGCGCGCCCGCAGGGAGCTGAACGATCCGCGCCGTTCCGCGCATCTTCTGCTGCCGCTGCGCACCGAGATTCTCGAACAGGTCACCTACAGTTCCGACGCGCCCGGAGAAGAGCCTTCACGGCTGGAGGCCTTTGTACGCAGAATTCCGGGTCTGCGCCACTTCGGCCAGACCTGTCACACCGAATGGACGCCCGTTTCGGAAAACACCGTGGTGTGCAACAACGGCAACTGTTCCATCGCCACGGCCGACGTGAGTTCCACGCGCGGCAACATCATCACGCTCGGCGGCACGGCCTCCCACCTCACGAACGGCTTCATGCCCGTCGCCCATCGGAGGGAAAGCCTGCTCGAAAAGTGCCACTACCTCGGCACGGGCATTTCCAACGCGCTCTGCGTCATCGTGGGATTCATTCCGGCCTTTCTTTCCTTCCTCAGCACGCAGGCGGGACTGCTGGCATGGGCGGGCGCGCCGCTGTGGTTCCTCATTTCCGGTCTGCGCAACATTCTGCAGGCCGTGCTCGGAAGCGGCGGACTGCACCGCTCTTCCGTGCTGCACTGGAAAAGCTACGTGAGCTGGCCGAGTCTCTACGTATCCCTCATGTACAACGGGCTTTCCGTGGTGCTGCTGGAACCTCTGCTGCGCTGCCGGATTCTGGAGCAGGGCATGGGCATAAACGCCGTCAACGCGCCGGTTCTCACCTATTCCATACTCATGGCGGGCTGCGGCGTCTACAAGGTGGCCACCCATGTGCTGCGCGGCTTTTCCAGCAAGAGCATTCTGTCGGACATTTTCTGCATTCTGCTCTCCCTGCCGCTGGCACTGCTGCTTCATGCGGCGCTTCTGCTCGCGGTCACGCTCGCGGGAGGCAGCCCGGAAACGCTGGCCGCCGCGGCGGTATTCGTGGTCAAGCTGGCCTCCGACACGGTGATAGGCATCGTGGACGGCATTGCGGACAGGGAACGCAACATCCGCAGACGCATGGCCGACTACCGCAGCCGTCTGCATGAATCCCTGGCACTCTACGGCAGACTCGAAGAACTCTTTCCCGAAAAGAACGTCATGGCCCTTCTCGCCAGACCCGACGCCCTGCCCCGCACGCTGAAGGCCATCGATCCCCGGCTGTGGCTGGACATGGTGATCAACGCACTCGATCTCATGTACTTCTGGTTCTATCAGCCCCGTGCCAACTATGCGCTCGACATTCTTCTGCGGCGCTTTTCAGACAGCGAACGTCAGGTGCTTCTGCGCATGCAGCAGATTCTCATGCTGGAAAAGGAAGTGAGCCAGCTTCTGGTGGACGGTCTGGTAGGAAGAAACTTCGCCGCGCCTCTGTCCTTCTATCTTGCCAGAAACGAAGAGTATCTGAAGCAGATGAAGGCCGTGTGCCTGCCTCAGGGCGTACAGAAATAACGCCCTCCTGCAGAAGAGGGAAAACGCATGCCTCGCCGGACGGCGCAGCAAACGTCTGCGCGCTGCTTCGCAGGGCGCACGGACAAACGAATCCGCCCGCGCCGCCCGCCCCAAAACAGCCGGGAACGCAGGCTACGCGGGCCAGTTGTCGAGACCGCCCAGTGAAGCGAGCGCCATGTAGAGAACAATGCCCGCCGACGTGGAAAGATTGAGGCTGCGGATGCAGTTTCGTATGGGGATGCGCACATGCGCGTCGGCCATGTCCTGCACGTCGCGGGGAAGCCCGGAAGATTCCGGGCCGAACAGAAGACTGTCCGAAGCGGAAAAGGTGAAGCGGTGCACGTCGCTGCCGCCCCGCGCGCTGGTGGCCACCAGTCGACGTCCCGCGCCGTCGGCCTGAAGATACGCTTCCAGAGAAGGCCAGGTGCTCACGTCGGCATACGGCCAGTAGTCCAGCCCGGCCCGGCGCAGGTGCCTGTCGTCGATGGAAAAGCCCAGAGGCTCGATGAGATGAAGGCGCGTTCCCGTACCTGCGCAGAGCCTTGCGATGTTGCCGGTGTTCGGCGGAATTTCGGGATGATACAGAACAATGTGCAGCATGGGTCCTTTCCGTAAGGCATGCGGGCCTCCCCTGCGCCCTGCCGCAGGCTTCCGCCCAAAGAAAAACGTCCGACGCTCTTGAGCGCGGACGCCACACAAGACGGCGGACCCGGAGTCCTGCCGCATCAGAAAAGAAAAGCGGAACAGGCGAGGCCTCCTCCGCCTGTTTTCATCAATGATGTCTGTTGGGAGACGTTTTCTTGATATAGGTAAGGGCGCAGATCACCGCGATGATGCCGACGAAGAAGAAAAGGAAGTCCATGAACGCTCTCCTGTGCTGAGAAATGCCGCCCCCTGCGGGCGAACCATGCCTTTTCACCATAACCGCAAGCGGCCCTTTGCGCAAGAGTCCGGGAAGGAATCGCCGCTCCCTTTGAGGCGGAAGCCCGCCTCCGCTGCACGGCACCCGCAACTTCGCAGCCGCGGCGGTCTCGGACGGACATTGGCGGCAGAGCAGATGCGCAATGTCTTTGCCCGGACCCGTTTCCCCAAAGCCTCCGGCAGTCCGGGAAGAATCCTTCCGCCCGATCTTCGGCAGCTCCGGCCGCCTTCTTCAAAAAAACAAAGAGCTTTCCTCGTTGCGGGGCGGGCGGCCATGCGCTATCATGCACACGTTTCAACTTTCAGAGGACAGGAAACCATCATGATACGAGTCGATCTCCATACCCACACCAATCATTCCCACGCCCGCGACAGCGTCCGGCAGATGTTCGAGGCCGGTCAGGAGAAGGGACTGCTGGTGCAGGGCTTTTCCGAACACTCTCCCCGGCCGGAAGGCTACGACTATCCCGAAGAGTACCGCGAGCATCTTTCCGCCACCTTCAACGACTATCTCGCCGAAGTGTCGGCCCTCAGGGACGAACAGGCGCCGAAGGGCATCACCGTGCTGCTCGGACTGGAAGTAGACTGGCTTGAAGACGAGGTGCCCTATCTGCGCTCCCTGATTTCCGCCCACGCCTACGACTACCTCATCGGCGGCATCCATTTTCTCGGCCGCTGGGGCTTCGATTCCTCCGCCGCGGACTGGGAGCCGCTGTCCTTTGAGGAACGCTGCGAACTCTACGCCCGCTACTACCGCACCATGAAGGCCATGGCGGAAACCCGGCTCTTCCAGATCGTCGCGCATCCCGATCTCATCAAGATATTTTCCGTGGACGATTTTCACCGCTGGCTGGACCTTCCCGGAAGCATGGACCTCGTGGGCGACGCGCTCACGGCCGTGCGCGACGCGGGCATGGCCATGGAAATCTCGTCCGCCGGACTGCGCAAGCCCTGCCGGGAAATCTATCCCGGTCCGAAGATTCTCAAGCTGGCCCGCGAGCTCGATCTGCCCATCACCTTTGCCTCCGACAGCCATGCCACGGAACAGGTGGCCTGGAACTTCGACACGCTGGCCCGTTACGCCGCCGCCGAAGGCTGGAAGGAAAGCCTCGTCTTCCGCCGCGGCAGAATAACGCCCATGCCCTTCGAGGCCGACTGAACAAGGGTCCGATTCCGCCGAACATCTTCCGGGGTACGTCCTTCACGGGCGTACCCCGTTTTTTTGGCCGTCGGCGCTCCTTGTGAGCCGTGCCTGCCGCCCCGTTTCAAAAGACCGAAGCGCAACAGGCCTGCCGTCCCGCCGCCGGAGAATCCGACCTGCCCGCTGCAACAATTTGCAACCATTCCGCCCTTGGCATGCCGCAAAAGCATGGTTATTCTCTCTCCATGGCCTTTACGACCGCAAATTCAGGAGCAAGTATGACCAGCCAACTCAAGACTCTTCTGCTCATGGCCGGCCTTTCCGCCGTGCTCATCGTCATGGGCAGCGCCCTCGGCGGCAGACAGGGCATCGTCATCGCCCTCGTCATCGCCGTCATCATGAACATCGGAAGCTACTGGTTTTCCGATAAAATCGTGCTCTCCATGTACCGGGCTCAGGAACTTTCCCCCAACGACGCGCCCATGGTCCATCAGATAGTGGACGAACTTGCCCGGAGAGCAGGCGTACCCAAGCCCCGGCTGTTCATCGTGCCGCAGGAAGCCCCCAACGCCTTCGCCACCGGCCGCGACCCGGAACACGGCGTCATTGCCGTGACGGACGGCATCATGCGGCTGCTGCCGCCGGAACAGCTGCGCGGCGTGCTCGCCCATGAAATGGCCCACATAGCCCACCGCGACATTCTCATTCAGACCGTGGCCGGCGTGCTCGGTTCCGCCATTACGGCCATCGCCAACATGCTGCAGTTCTCCATGATCTTCGGCGGCTCGCGCGACGAGGAAGGCAACAGCAATCCTCTGGCCGCCATCGCCATGATGATTCTCGGACCTCTCGCCGCCACCCTCATTCAGATGGCCATTTCCCGACGCCGCGAATACATGGCCGACGCCGCGGGCGCCGAATACTGCGGCGATCCTCTGGCCCTTGCCGGAGCGCTGAACAATCTGGACGCCTACAGCCGTCACATCGCCATGCAGGCCAACCCGGCCACGGAAAACATGTTCATCGTGTCGCCTCTCACGGGAGATTCCATGCGCCGCATGTTCAGCACCCATCCGCCCATGGAGGAACGCATCGCCAATCTTCAGGAAATGGCCCGTACCGGACGCTATCCGGGCTAGCCTGTCGAACGCCTTTTTCCGGGGCGGGGTCCGCATGATGCGGGCTCCGCCCTTTTTCGCATCATTTTCGCCTTGCATTTCCCACGGGTTTACGCCACCCTCTCCTCAACGTTCCGTCTTTTTTCCGCACAGGATTCCCCATGATGACACCTCTCTTTTCCGCTCCCGACAGCTTCGCCCGGCGCGGGCTGGATCTTCTGTTCCGCGTTCTCGACGACGTCATGCCCATGAACGGCTCCCAGAAACGCGACCTCGCCATGGCCTGCCGCGACCTTTCCGCGCTGCTCACCACGGAGCGCGACGGCCTCAGCCGCCCCTACTGGACCTCCCCGCGCCTGACCTCCGCCTATCTGCGCTATTTTCTGCCCTGGAATCTCGTGCGTCTCTCCGCGCTTCTGCCGGGTCTTTCCTTCGGCCGCATTCCCGAGGAACCGCTCATTCTGGACATGGGCAGCGGTCCGCTCACGCTTCCGCTCGCCCTGTGGCTCTCGCGTCCCGATCTGCGCAGCCGCCGCGTCACTCTGGTGGCCAGCGACACCACACCTCATATTCTGGAACTGGGACGAAAAATTTTCGACAGCCTGCGCGCCGAACTCGACCCGGAAAGCCCGTGGACCATTCGCACCATGCGCGCTTCCGTCACGCAGGCGCCGCGCCGCCTCTATGCAAACCCCGGTTCACTGTGGATGGTATCCATGGGCAACGTGCTCAATGAAATGGAAGAACGCCGCGCAAGGCCCGGCCATCAGATAGGCGACAGAATGCGCGAACTTCTGGAAAGCTCCGCCGACATGCTCTGCGAAAACGGCCTTATTCTTTCCGTGGAGCCCGGCACGCGACAGGGCGGACGCCTCATCTCCCATCTGCGCAAGAGCGCTCTCGGCGGCGTGGAGGAAGAACCAGAATATGAAGACCTCACGGCCTTCGCTCTGCGCGAGGAACAGGCCGGTCGCCGCCGTGACGAAGAAGACGACTGGGACGACGACATGGACGACTTCGGTCTGCCGCCCCTGTTTGCGCCGCTCTCTCCGTGCCCCCATGCCGGCCGCTGCCCCATGCTGGACAGAAGAACCACGGCCTGGTGCCATGTGAACGCTCCCGCAGACCACGCGCCCGCCGCCCTGCGCGAACTCTCCGCCCGGGCCGGACTCGACAAGGATTCCATCAGCCTTTCCTTCCTTCTGCTCCGCAGACTCAGCGAGGAGGAAGCCGAAGAGGTGATCATCAACACCTTTTTACAATGATAAAAAAAACCCGGAAGCCGAAAACTTCACCGACCCGGAACGTCCCCGTCGCGGCCGCGTACCGGCGCGCATCGTTTCCGACGCCTTCGTGGTTCCCGGCTATCCCGGGCGTGCGCGCTATGCCTGCTCGCCGCTGGGGCTCGCCCTTATTCCCGCCTCGTCGCACCTTCCTCCCGGTGCGCTCTGCGAAGCCTGGACCACGCGCGAAAAGGACCTGAAGTCCCGCGCCGTCATCCTCTCTCTGGAAGAGACTCCCCGCCGTGAGCGCGAGGAACGCCGTCCCCTTGCCGGTCGGCGCGACGACAATTACCCCCGTTCCGACAAAAAACGCCCCTTCCCGACCCCGTTCCGGGAGGAGAGACGCGAAGGCACCTCCCGCAGACGGGAGGATGCCCCCTCTTCCAGAACCGACAGAAAAAAAGCCTTTTCCCGGGAAAACGACCGGCCCTCCGGCCGCCGATCCCGGAAAAACTGAAGGCTGCGCCGCATTCCGTCTTTTTTTTCGGGACGCGCGGCCTTGCCTCTGGCTTTTTTTCACAAAAGGAGCATACTTTCTGCATCCGCTTTCAGGCGAAATTCCTGTAAGGAGATCTCCCCATGAACTCTATTGTCGCCCTCGTCGCCGCCGTTGTCGTCATCGCCATCATTGCGGTCCTCATTCTGAGCAGGAAAAAATCCTCCGATTCCAGTGCCGGCACCCCACAGCAGGATGAAATCAAGGGCGATCAGGAACTGTACCAGCTCGGAATGAATCCCATTTCCGAAAAGCCCATCATGTACGCCCTCACGACCTGCCAACACTGCAAGAACACCAGAAAGTTCCTCGATGCCAACAATGTCGACTACATTGTCATCTATCTGGACGAGTATGCCGGCTCGCAGCGTTCCAATCTCATGGAAAAAGTGCGTACCTACAATCCCCGCGGAACGTTTCCCACCATTCTCGTGCCCGGCGGCAAGGTTATTGTGGGATTCCGCAAACAGCTCATGCAGGAGGCACTGATTCATGACCCCGGAACAGCTGCTTGAACGTCTGGCAAAATGTGCCGAATCCAAGGGATACTACCTTCACGCCGACCATGACCACTGTCTGGGCACGGCGGAAAGCCTGCTGGCCAACAAGGAACGCTACGGATACATGTGCTGCCCCTGCCGCCTGGCCTGCGCGGACAAGGAACAGGACAGCGACATCATCTGCCCCTGCGTGTACCGGGATGCCGATATAGCCGAATACGGCGCATGCTTCTGCTCCTTCTACGTCTCCAAGGAACACAAAGACGACCCGGACTTCTTCCCCGAGGTGGAAGAAAGACGCGATCCTTCCCGCGGTCTCTAAGTCCTTTCGAAAACGCTCTCCCGGCAACGTCCGGCGCACTTCCGCGTGACTTCCGTTCCTTCCGCTGCGGCGGCAGGGCCTTGTTTCCGGCCCTTTCCGCCTCTGCGGAGAGTCCCGAACGTTTCCCGGCGAAAATTCCACCGCTAGCTTTTCCGCATCCGCAAAAATTCGGCCGTGCGGAAACCGGTTTTCTTCCGATGTCGCGCGCTTTCTGCCAAGCGGCTCCTTCCGCTCCCGCAGGAAGAATCCGCAGTCTCTTCCGTGCTCTTCCGCGTCCTCTTCGAAAAGGCGGCGTCTAACATTCCGTCCTTTTGCGACACGTTATAAAAACTAAAAATCCTTGCCCGACCGTGCGGCGCATGACATACTTCTTCAAAAACAGAAAAAGGAGCTGATCATGCGCTGCGCTTTTGTTTTCACCGCCGCTCTGGCGAGTTTTCTTTTCTGTTCTCCAAGCTTCGCGCTGGCCGCCGACGATACCGGCTCCGGTACCCCCAGACTGCTCAAGGTGGTGGCGCTGAGTCGTCACGGCGTCCGCTCCCCCACGCAGTCTCCCGCAACGCTCTCCGCATGGAGCTCCCGCATCTGGCCTGCGTGGAACGTTTCGCCGGGCAGTCTCACCAAGCGGGGCGCGGATCTCATTGAAGGCGAATGGACGGGACTTCGTGAAACGCTGGCCTTCGACGGTCTGCTTCCCGCCTCGGAATGTCCGCAGGCAGGCAGCATCTTCATCTACTCGGACAGCGAACAGCGTACCCTTGCCACGGCACGGGCCATGCTGGAAGGCGTGGCTCCGGGCTGCGGCATGACCGTCCTTTCGGGAGGAGAGGTTTTTCATCCCGTGCAGCACGGACTCATGGACGCTCCGGCACTCTCGCCCGGAGAAAGGGCCGAACTCGAAGAAGACCTTTCCGATGTCCGCTCCGACATGGACAGGCGCCTGGCGGAGCTTTCCGCACTGCTCGGTCCGGCCTCGCCCCGCCTCTGCGAACCGGGACAACCCGGCTGCACGCTGAGCAACATGCCCACCACGCTGCATTACCCGAAAGCCGGCTCGCGGGAAGGCGTTTCCCTGCGCGGCTCCCGGTCTGCAAGAAATGCCTCGGTCCAGGCCCGGAAGGGCTTTTCCCCCAGGGCAGCCATGGCCTCCCGCAGCTCGGGGGTCAGGGCCTTGGAGGGGGATTCCTCCACCAGCTTCTGGTTCTTCCGCTGGATGGAGCAGTCCCGCTCCCCCAGGTGGATCACATTGCCGTGGCGGTCGGCCAGGATCTGAAACTCGATGTGCTTGGGGTTGAGGATCAGCTTCTCCAGATAGAGCTGCCCATCTCCAAAGCAGGCCAGGGCTTCCGCCCTGGCCTCCTCGAATTTGGCGACAAGCTCCTCGGGCTGATCCACCCGGCGCATTCCTCTGCCTCCGCCGCCGGCGCTGGCCTTCACCAACACCGGATATCCGATTTTCCGGGCAATCTCTACCGCGTCCTGGGCGGTCTCCACCGGCCCGTCCGAGCCGGGCACCACCGGGACGTTGTGCTTCTGCATCAGCTCCCGGGCGGCCGCCTTGTTGCCCATGGCCTGAATCACCGCCCCGGAGGGGCCGATGAATGCAATCCCCAAGTCGGCGCACCGCTGGGCGAAGTCCGCGTTCTCCGACAGGAAGCCGTAGCCGGGGTGGATGGCGTCGCACCCCGTCTCTTTGGCCACGGTAAGCAGGGCGTCCACATTCAAATAGCTGTCCGCCGCCTTGGCCGGGCCGATGCACACGGCGTTGGGGGACAGCTGTACGTGGAGGGAGTCCGCGTCGGCGGCGGAGTACACCGTCACCGCGTCCACCCCGATCTCCCGGCAGGCACGAAGGATGCGCACCGCGATCTCGCCGCGGTTGGCGATCAACACACGCTGAAACATTATACCCTCCGAACCCGGAACAGGGGGGCGTCATAGCCCGCCAGACTTCCGTTCTCCACCAGGATCTCCTCGATCACGCAGTCCATGGGGGCGGGGATCTCGCTCATCATCTTCATGGCCTCCAGGATGCACACCGTCTGGCCCTTCTTCACCTGGTCGCCCACCTTCACAAAGGGCTCGGCGTCCGGGCCGGCGGCGGCGTAGAACGTGCCCACCAGGGGGGCCTTAATGTACTCGCCCTCATCCTGAGTCCCATTCTGGGCCTCAGACTGGGGAGCGGGAGCCGCCGGGGTCTGGACAGCGGAAACCGCGGCCACAGCCGCCGCGGGAGCGGCGGCCACAGCCACGGTCTTGTCCAGCTTCAGGCGAGTCCCATTCTGCTCCAGCTCCAGTCCGGTGAGGGAGGAGCGCTCAAAGCGCTCCATCAGCGCGTAAATGGATTCCAGATCCATGGAACAGTCACCTCATTTTAAAATTTTGAATTACTCGGCCTTGCTCTCCAGAGCCTCCAGATAGCGGACGATGTCGCCCACGGTCTTCATGTTGGGGCGGTCGTCGTCGGCGATGGACAGGCCCAGCTGCTCCTCCAGAGCGATGTTCAGCTCCACGGCGTCCAGGGAGTCGGCGCCCAGGTCCTCGGCCAGATCGGCCTCCATGGTGACGTCCTCCATCTCACAGCTCAGGGTATCCACAATGATATCACGTACTTTTTCAAACATAGGAATTCTCCTCTCAAATCTTCTCTCATGGTCCTTCCAATATTTTAGTTAAAATTTTTTAACTAAATATTTCAAGCGTATTGTAACAGGTTTTACCAGAAAGTCAACTGGGATTTTTCACAAACAACATACAACCGCCCGTTTTTTATTTAGCTTCCGGGGGAATTTTCCCGCAAAAAACGTCGATTTTTCCAGAGGCAGGGGCAAAACACACATAATCTGGAATCCGGCGCCGCTCTGGGCGGACAGGGCGGGCTCCCCGCCTCAGTCCTCCAGCATCCGGTACCCGATGCCCAGCTCGGTGAGGACATATTTGGGCTCGGAGGGGTTCTCCTTGAGCTTGCGGCGGATGTTGGCCATGTTCACCCGGAGGATCTGGTTGCTGCTGCTGCCGTAGGGGCCCCACACGTGCTCCAGGATGAAGTCGTAGGTGAGCACCTTGCCGGCGTGGATGCACAGCAGCTCCAGGATCTTGAACTCGTTCTGGGTGAAGTGGACCTCCTCCCCGTCCAGGAGCACCTGGTGCTTGGCGATGTCCACCGTCAGGTCCTTGATGTGGTAGACGTCCTTCTGGGACCCCTGGCTCAGCCGCAGGCGGTCGGACCGGCGCAGGGTGGTGCGCACCCGGGCCAGCATCTCGGACACGCCGAAGGGCTTGACGATGTAGTCGTCCGCCCCCATGTCCAGGGCCTTCACCTTTTCCGACTCCCGGTCCCGGGCGGAGATGATGATGACCGGGGTCTCCTGGGGCAGGCCGCTGAGCTCCTGAAGGATCTCCATGCCGTCCATGTCGGGCAGCCCCAGATCCAGCAGGACCAGGTCCGGGCTGTGGGAGAAGAACAGGGAGAGCCCCTCCTTCCCGCTGAAGGCCGGAATGGATTTATAGTCGTTGGCGTTCAGCGCCCGGCAGATAAAGTTGCTGATGGTGCGCTCATCTTCGATGACCAGGATCACACGTTTCTCATTCATCCTTTGTTTCCTCCATGGGAAGCCCAAACCGGAACACCGCCCCGCCCTCCGGGTCGTTCCCGGCGGCGAAGAAGCCGTCGTGGGCTTTTATGATACTTTGACACACGGACAGGCCGATGCCCATCCCCCGGGACGAGTCCCCGGACAGGTTGTCCTCCAGAGGCCGGCCCAGCTGCACCGCCTGGCTCACCTCCGGGGAGATGCCCCTGCCCCGGTCCCGCACCTCCACCACCGCCCAGTCCTCCTGCCGGAACAGCCGCAGGCGGATGTGCTCCCGGTCCCCGGAGTGGCGGATGGCATTCTCCAGCAGATTGACGATCACCTGCTTGATGAGCATGGGCTCCATGGGGAGATACAAAATATCGTCGGACAGCTCCAGGGCGATGGGGCAGTCGGGAAACCGGCGGCGCATGGTGAGCAGGGCGTCCCCCGCCACCTCCTCCAGCATCTCCTCCTGCTTGTTCAGG
>ERZ779866.1734-NODE-1734-length-21216-cov-2.871603_pt1 | contig 21216 bp, 22 predicted proteins | sample MGYA00511248_ERZ779866 | MGnify/ENA primary metagenome ERZ779866 (study PRJEB29588, sample SAMEA2155758) | human gut metagenome | biome: human gut; feature: human-associated habitat; material: faeces | place: Denmark | collected 2008/2010 ... | reverse complement strand
CTGCGAAGCTAAAGATGGCAGAGCTGGAGGAGTGGCGGCAGTGGTCGTTGTCTGCCTTTTCGGATTCTATTTTTATTCGCCTGGATGGGATGTTTGTTTTATTGGTCCACGATTCGGATCAGAAGGATTATGCGTCAGTATCGAAACTAGCTAAGGCCTATTTGAGCGCTTGGGAGGATTATCAGTCCCGGAATTTTGATTTGGAGGAATTGCTTCATTCTACTATACGCCATGCTTCCCTTCAAAGCGAAGTCTTTGTTCGGGCTGCCGGCTTAGAGGCTCTGGGCCGCCTTGGGCGGCATGAGGAGGCAGCGGCGCTGCTGGCGGGGGAACACAATTGGGCGGCATTAAATCCTAAAGATGTCCGTCGGCTATTGATTGGCTCGGCTTGGTCCGCAGGAAATAAGGACATCCAAATTGCAATAGACAAAGCGGCAAAGGCTTTGTTGTCCCTACCGGAAAAGAAGCGGCAGAGCTGGAAAGCTTTCCAGACAGTGGCGGACCAGACCTTCTGTGATCAAGGGGCGATAAATGATCCAGATCGTCCTTGGCGGATGTTTCGTCATCTAGAGGGCGATTTGGGCTTGGCTGTGCAGATTATGGACTGCGCACAGGCCAATGAGGCCGAATTCCTTCTATCTCAAGTATCAAAATGGGAGGATTTTCCGGCCTGCGTCCTGCTTCATGCTCTCCTGTTAGGGGCTGCACTTCCAGACGGTGTGTGTGTCCTAGGCTTTGGGCTGCGGCAGGAAAAGATTACTGCTATGGCACAGAGAGATCCTGATTTCGCCTTCCATATGGCGGTTCGGCGCTGGGAGCCAGCGAATACTCTCTCAAAACTCCAATTCCAGTACGATCTGACCGCTGGCGCGCTCCAATTGATTGCTCCCCTGCGGGAAGCTGGTGAGCGGAAGCTCTGTCAAACCCTCTGCAATAAGCTGTCAGATCTGGCGGAGGGGCTCTTCTCTCAGCTCTACAGTCCACAGCTTTTGGCTAGTCCGGAGGACTGGGGTGTCCTGCCTGGGCTGCACCAGTTTGGCCTGTGGCTGTGGACAGCCGAGCAGGCACAAAAGCGGGGAGATATTGCTGGGTATGTTCACGCCCTGCGGTGTGGCCTGGAACGGATGCCACAAATGAAAGATATGGTGGAGTTCTTGTTGAATCGGGCAGAGGCAGAGGAAAAAGATGTACCCGAACTGCGGAAATTAGCGGATCAAGTTAGGGATATTCTCTCTAAATTTCCACCAGATGATCCTGCGGTGGCCGCCCTCAAGCAGAGTGACATTTATCGAAAGGTTTCCTATCTGATTGAGGGTACACCGGCTCCTGTATTTGGCGCGGTGACACAGTAAGGGAGAGCGTGACATGAAAGTTGTCATTCTGGCAGGTGGTCTAGGCACCCGAATCAGTGAGGAGAGCCACCTCAAGCCTAAACCCATGATTGCCATTGGCGATCAGCCGATTTTGTGGCATATCATGAAATACTACTCCGCATTTGGCTTTCAGGAGTTCGTAATTTGTTGCGGTTACAAAGGCTATGTCATCAAAGAATATTTTGCGGACTACTATCTACACCGCTCTGATGTGACCTTTGACTTCACTTTGGGAAACCAGATGACGGTCCACAGCAACGTGGCGGAGCCTTGGAAGGTGACACTAGTGGACACGGGGCTCAACACTCAGACCGGGGCCCGGGTCAAACGGGTAGAGAAGTATATTGGGGCCGAACCCTTCATGCTCACCTACGGAGACGGGGTCAGCGATGTAGACTTAAATGCACTGCTGGCGCAGCATCGTTCCTCTGGCAAAACCGTTACTCTCACTGGCATCCAGCCTGGGGGACGCTTTGGGGTACTAGACTTGGATGAAGAACACAACGCGGTCATCGGCTTCCGAGAGAAAGCCAAGGAGGATGGTGGCTGGATCAATGGCGGCTTTATGGTCATGGAGCCAGAGGTGTTCCGGTACCTCAAAAATGATGAGAACTGTATCCTTGAGCGGGAACCCCTGGAGGCCCTGGCGGCTGAGAACAGATTGGGAGCCTATAAACATGAGGGCTTCTGGCAGTGTATGGATACCCAGAGGGATAAAGGACGGCTGGAAATGTTATGGAAAGGAGGAGACGCGCCATGGAAGATATGGGAATGGTGACGGTCTCCGTCCTGATGCTGACTTACAACCGAGAAAACATGGTGGCTCGGGCCATTAAAAGTATCCTGACCCAGACCTTCCGGGATTTTGAGTTTATTATTGTGGATAACGGTTCCACCGACCGCAGCGGTGATATTGCCGAGGAGTATGCAGCCAAAGACTGCCGCGTACGGGTAATTCATCGGGAAAGGGGGACCATTGGCGCGGGGCGGAATACCGCTTTAGATGCCGCCCGTGGGAAATACCTCACCTTCATTGATGACGACGACTGGGCAGATCCAGATTTTTTAGAATTTCTGGTTCATTTGATCGAGGAAGATCAGTCGGATGTAGCCATTTGCGGTGCTGCTGATCGAGCCTTTAATGAGAAGATGATTATGACCGCCGAAAGGGCCGTTATTGAGCTCATGTGGCGGAAGAAGTACAGTGTGGCCTTCCCCACAAAACTGTTCCGGCGGGAACTGATGGAGTCACTGCGTTTTCCAGAGGAAACAAAATATGACGATATCGCCCTGATGTATCGGCTTTTGGCACAAGCAGGACAAGTGGCCTACCATGGACTTCCAAAGTACACCTTTTATCGACACCCCAATAATCACTCGGCTTGGACTACCGACCACAGTAAGCTGACACCAGAGACCTTAATAGAATATTTAGACGTTTACCGGGCCCGAACCAAGTGGCTGAGTGCCCAATTCCCTGGGCAGGCAGATACCTTCCAATATTTTGAGTGGTCTTTTATGATCTCCATGGTGGAGAAGATTAATAGGTTTAGGCTCTTAAATTGCGAACAGCAAAGAGAGGATATGGAGGCAGTACTTTCTGAAAATCGATTTTCCTTTATTCATCATCCACTTATACAACCCTTTGAACGGATATGGATGGACCGATATGTTGACCAGACAAACGACTATGCAGATCGAAATGGAGTAAAGTAATGTATGGCTATTAAACATGCGTTTTATGATGATGACAGAGCTTATCTGCACACAATTTTGCCATTGGATACTCCGCTGTCACTGGGAATTGATACTTCGACTGTCTGTAACTTTCGGTGTAAGTATTGCGCACAATCCGCACCTGAAAAGTTTTCTGAAATCAACTTTTCTCCAGAAATTATGCGTATGGAGACGTTTGAACGGATTGTGGAACAATGCGGAGAATTTCCATCCAAAATAAAGAAGATTCATTTGGAATGTAAGGGAGAACCTTTGTGCAATCCCAATATTGCGAAAATGGTAAAGTTTTTAAAACAGAGCAATGTGACAGATTGTGTTCAAATTATTACTAACGGAGCCCTATTATCATCAGAATTATCAGATGCGTTGATTGATGCCGGTTTGGATATTTTGTGCATTTCTATGCAGGGTATGTCGGAAGAAGCATACTATAAGACCTGTGGTTGCAGGATTGATTTTCAACAGTTTATCAATCAGATTAAATACTATTTTCGGCATAAAACGCACGGAAAACTTTTTATAAAAAATGTCGATGTGGCACTAAACGGGGAAGATGAGAAAGAGCTTTTCTTTTCTCTCTTGAGTGATTATGCGGATAGAATCTATATAGAAAAAATAGCAAACTTGTTTTCTACCATTGACTATAAAAACATAATTCAAAAGGATGAGGGTATCAATCGATACGGAGAAAAACTGTATAAAGCCCAAGTATGTGCTTTCCCATTTTATTACTTGCTGATTTTTCCTAACGGAGATATTCGTCCTTGCACGAATATCATATCTTCAGCGAGACTGGGGAATGTTTACTCAGATACACTTGTACGTGTCTGGAATGGTAAGATGCGCCAGGCTTTCTTGAAGATGCAACTGGAACACAGGCGTTTTCTGCATCCAGTTTGCAGAGAGTGTCATAGGCCCTATGAAAACCTCCGTCCGGAGGATCGTCTGGATGGTTATGAGGACATGCTCTGTGGGAAGTATGGGTTTTGATAGTGTAATGGTGGATATGCAAGTTAGATTTCTTGCCCTGGAATATGACTTCGAGAATATTTTATGGCATGGCTCTCCTTGGACGAGAGCCATTGATTTTAGAATGGTACATTGTTTATAAGTTGTGACTATGGGGGGCAATTTGTATAATGGATTATTATCTTGAACCACCCAAAAACATCCCCATTTTGGGAACCTATGATCTGTGTGTCCTGGGAGGAGGCTGTACTGGGGTTTTTGCCGCGGTTCGGGCGGCGCGTCTCGGGGTGCGTGTGGCTCTGATAGAGAGGAACGGCTATTTGGGAGGCATGTCTACACAGGCTGGTATTAATGTCTGGCACAGTATTTATGATTTTGCATTTGAAAATCAGATTATCGCTGGACTGACCTGTGAGGTGTTAGATGCGCTTCGGATACGAGGAGATTTGATTGAGAGAAAAAAACAGCTCAATATGTTTATTTTGAATACAGAAGAACTGAAAATTGAGTTAGACCGTTTGGTTATACGTGAAAAAATCGATGTTTATTTTCACAGCGTCTATGCTGCGCCTATTTATCATACTGCATCTGCACTAAAGGGCATCTTACTTGAAAATAAGGATGGTCGTCGCGCACTTTTAGCTAAAATCTTTATTGACGCCACTGGGGATGGAGATCTATGCAGGGATATCCATATACCGAAGAATGTAAATCTGGATTTTATGAATCCGCCGACAATGTGTTGCAGGATTTATAAAAAGAAAGACTATCCGAGACTGATCACGGACCTGCTTCGGGAACATGGAGAGGAGTTTGGTCTAGAAGATGATTGGGGGTGGAATACAGATATTCCAGGCATCCCTCAAGAGCGATTCCTCGCTGAAACGCATGTACTGCGGCTACCCTGTATCTCCGCAGAGAACATTACAAGGGCCGAAGTGGAGGGGCGGGAACAGATTAGGGCAATAGTAGACCTGCTGAGAAAATATATGCCTGATGGAGACCCCGTCAGAATCAGTGCGATTGCGGATACTGTAGGGATCCGGGAGGGAAATCTATATCATACAGAGTATTGCTTGAAGGATATAGACGTCCTCGGAAGCGGTGAAGCTTTTTCAGATACGATATTAAATAGCGCCTATCCAATGGATATCCACCATGATAATGCTACAGGGTTAACGATGCGCTATTTGGATGGAACAGAAAAAATATGTAACCGTGCAGGCGTTCATTATAGGCGGTGGAGAAAAGAGCAGGAAATTAATCCTATTTATTGGAGAGCACCCTACCGCATGATGCTTACGCATAAGATGGATAATGTGTTAGTGGCCGGACGGATGATCTATTGTGAACACGGTGCATTTTCAGCGTTAAGAGTTAGAATTAACCTCAACCAACTAGGAGAGGCAGCTGGAGTTGCTTCCTATTTGGCTCTTTGTGAAGATAATAATGTAAAGAAAATTGATGTTGGTCGGATGCAGACATTATTAAGACAGGGAGGATCTATTCTGCTATAAAAAGGAGGGGAATGCCATGATAGGTAGCGGGTCAGAAGCAAAATGCGCTGATAACACCATGGATGAAATTCAGCGCGCTGAACAAATTGCAATCTATGGTGCTGGTGTAATAGCGCAGCATACTTATTTACTGATTAAGAATTTATTTCACAAAAAATTTTTAGGATTTTGGGTATCTGAATGGAATCCATCGGATGTTAAGCAGGCTATGACGAGGGAGATGTATCATCAACCTATATATGGGCTTAGGAAAACACCAATTCCAACCGGTACGCTGACGATCATCTGTGTTTCTCAGAAATATAAAGAGGAGATTGAAAGCACCTTGTCCCGTGAGTCATATCCAATTCATTTTATCTACCTGTCCACTGAGCTGCAAAATCAGCTCTTTATAAGCTATTATCAAAAATATTTTTGTTCACTGGGAATTGACACCTCAAAGGAAATTTTGTGCCTTTCCTCCTCTCGTGGAGTTGAAATCACTATAAAAAATCCTTTTCGTGCACCACTACGCGATCAAAATTCCTGCTTTACAGAACTGGGAACGATAATACTTCCATTTTGTATGGAAGAATTGAGTATGTGTAGCGAGACGCCATATGAATATGGGCCGGTCTCCCTCAGCGCGTTTCAAAAGGGCGTCGTATTTGACTTAGGCGCAAACCAGGGGTATTTTTCAGTTATAGCAGCTTCGATGGGACACACTGTTTACGCATTTGAGCCTTCTCATCGTCTGATAGAAAATTTGCAGTATTATGAAAGGAAATATGCCCCGTTCCTTCATGTGGAAGAGGCTGCAGCTTTCAATCAGGATGGAATGGCAGAACTGTTCGTTGACAAAAATTCGGACGCATCTAATTCCCTGATTATGCAAACAAACGCAGACCATACACAGTGTGTAAGAACAGTAACGATTGACACTTACCGGAAGGAACATAATTTAGAAAGGGTATCGCTAATTAAGGCAGATATCGAAGGAGCAGAAAGAGACATGCTTATGGGGGCGAAAGAGACGCTTCGGACATGTGCACCGTTCTTATCAATTTGCACGTATCACCTGCCTGACGATCCAGAAGTGATTCGGGAGTACATTTTAAGCTGTAATCCTGCTTATAAAATTATCCAGAAAGAGAAGAAACTTTACGCTTATGTTTCCCGTTGATAAAGAGTATGGAAGGCTGACAGTGGGAAAAAATGAGTAAAATATATTTTAGAACAATTGCCTATAATGCAGAAAAAACGCTAAAAAGGTGTGTAGAAAGTGTACTTAACCAAGCACACAGAGAAGATATCGTCTATTATTTATGTGATAATGCCTCAACTGATCATACTGGGCAGATGATCCGGGAATACGCGGCACAGGATCACAGAATTCGCGCCTTTTTTAACTTGGAAAACCATGTTTGGACCAAAGAGACAGAGGAGGTCTTATTATTTCCACTCTCTATCGCTCCAGAAGACTATTTCTGTACTTTGGATGCGGATGATGAATACTTTTCTGATTTTTTGAAAGTGATGCTCCCGTTTATGCAAGGGAACCAGTTAGATATCGCAGCCTGCGGCATTAAAATGATTGACCAGCGGACGTCAAAGTTTACATATCGACAGTTTTCAGAAGATATCGTTCTAACACACAGCACATTTGCAAAATATTTTCCTTCCTATCATGCTTTTATGAGAACTACATGGGGTAAGTTATATACGGGAAGGGTAACACAACATATGTATACACTTTTGACCCTTCCGGCAGATATACTTTATGGAGGCGATACACTTACGGTATTTTCAGGATTGCGGTACGCAAGAAAAATAGGAATCTGTTCTAAAGTGTTACATCAATACTTTATTTCACCAAAATCACTCTCATGCCAGTATGATTCCCGCCGCTTTACCTCTGACGTTTACCTGTACAATGATGCTGTGGACTTTCTTAAGCCATATGGGCCCATTTCTCCCTATAATCAAAAATTCCTTTATGCTGTTTACGCCAACGCGATTCGGGACACCGCCGGGGTTATCCAGAATGCAAATCTGACCCCGGCAGAAAAGCTCCACGAATATGCTGCGATTGCCACTCATCAGATTACCCAAATGGCCTACCGTTGCCAAGATGTGGCCTGTCAGCAGAGCAGGGAAGTTCTATTGGCACTGGTGTGTTCGGAGGGGTTGAAGCTGGCAGTGGGGGAGGAGGACGGAGACTTACAGCGGGCTCTTCAGACTTTGCTGCCTTTTTGCGGCCCAGCGGTTACAGGAAAAAACCTGCCTGTATTTCTGTCAGAGGAAATTCAGGAGAAATTCCTTAGGGATGATCAGAATGGAGTAGTAGACGCTCTGCTAGACCTACTCCCGCGTCTCCCAGACCCTCAAGGGTACGGATTGGGTACCGCTATAGGGAGGCTGGCGGCGGACAAGCTTCTCCTTTTTCAGATTGATGATCTTGCCTTTCTCATGAAGTATCCAAATCTATATCGGCTGGTTGGGAATGGAGAAGCCGAAAGGGCCTTGGACCAGATGACTGGAATTCTACTTGGGGGGCAAGTCCTCCAGGCGGAGGAGACCTTTTTGCACCTCTATCTCAATTTGTCGGCACAACAGGGACAGGAGAGGGCCTTCCTGTTCGGTAAAATCCAGTTGGCCTGTTTTTACTGTAAGAAACGGCGTTGGGCAGAGGCGCGAGATTCGCTGGCCGAGCTGGAGGAGATGGGGGCCGGGAACATGGAAGAGGTCCAAGCGCTACGGTCGGTGCTAGAGGGGGGAGAGGCACTATAAAGCGTTATTTGCTCTATGGGTATGGCGGGGCCTATAATCACGGCGCGGAAGCAATTGTGCGGATGACCGTACCCCTGTTGAGGCGAGATGATGCACCAATTTTTCTTTCCACCCACTTTCCAGAACAGGACCGGGAGTTTGGTGTGGACCGACTGGTAGACCAGCTTATCCCAGCGGACTTTTCCTGGATTACCAAGGAGCGCCAGGCGGAGACTTTTGAGGAGAAAGAGCACTGGGCCCGGCATATGTACCGGGATGCACTAAGGCAAATAGACAGGGATACAGTCTGCATCGGTATTGGTGGGGACAACTATTGTTACCCTAACTGGCACCGGCAAAGCCTATTTCACAATGTCGCAAAGGAACGGGGGGCAACTAGCCTTCTATGGGGGTGCTCTATTCAGCCAGAGATGATTGAGGAACGAATGGAGGCGGTCCTACAAAGCCATGACCACATCTATGCCCGAGAGAGCGAGACCTACAGGGCATTGCTGGCCCACGGAATTTCCAAGGTGACTCTGCTGCCGGATCCGGCGTTTTCATTGGCGCCCAGCTTCACCGTTATGCCGGCTGGCTTTGTACCAGGGAATACGGCGGCCATTAACCTTAGTCCTCTGGTTGTTCGACGCTCAAAAGAAGTTCTGAGCTGTTTCGCTGACGCAGCCCATCACCTCCTACAGAATGCTGAAGCTTTGCTTCTCATCCCTCATGTTACGATGCCGTCAGATAATGATTATGAAGCCCTGTCAGCTTTGGAACGATGTCTTTCTCCTAAGGATCAAAAGCGAATTTGCAGGTTGGATAGGCCACAAAACGCGGCACAACTGAAATATGTGATCTCACAATGTGAAATATTGATTTGTTCGCGAACACATGCATCCATTGCCGGCTATTCTTCTGGCGTTCCCACCTTGGTTCTCGGATACTCTATAAAGTCTGCAGGGATTGGGAGGGATTTAAAGATGGAGCATTGGGTATTGCCGTTAGAGGAATGTAATAAACTTCCAGAGATGGCTGTTGGACTTTGGAACAAACGCTTGCAAATTCGGAATTCACTTATTGATTCTATGGGGACATATCAACGCCAATTGACTACCAAAGTCTTCTCGCTTGCATAGTATGTTGACTTTGATGTGCCATTGACCAGGAGAGCTGTATTGCTATGATCAGGTCTGTTTGAGTTGTTCTTTCTGTGCATTTTCTGTGCATACTAGACGCTCACCTGGAGAGTGTCCCTATTTCGCCTCTTACCCAAACTTGCCCCATTCCTATAAGGCTCTTTACAGCGCTTGCGAATCCGCACGGCCAGAGGCTCTTGCCTCTGGCCTTTTTTAATAGGTGTACTTTACAGTTTTCAGGGGAGCGTTACCGACCTGTGCGGAAGAAAGAAAAAACTTTAGAAATCTGGTCTTGTCCTATGCATACCTTGGAAGCAAGGGGGCGTGTAGGATGAGGGAGCGGATTAGGCTGGCCGAGGTCACTGATGACAAACGTATCACGCAGGAAACCGACCCAGCTTTTTGGTCTATGCTCCAGCGAGCCGTCCTGCTCGGTCTGAAAGAGCAGGGCATTCTCAGCGAGGAGCAGTACAGGCACGCGGCAGAAATCCAAAAAGGGAAGGGGAAGAACACACTATGATCTATGTTGCGTCATACTGTAGGGTCTCTACAGAGAAGGAGGATCAGATCAACTCCTTTGAAAGCCAGCAACGGTATTTTCGGGAGTATATCGACCGCCAACCGGAGTGGGAACTGTACCAGGTATACGCCGATGAGGGTATCACTGGCACCTCGACCAAGAAGCGAACTGCCTTCAATCAGATGATTCAGGATGCCCGCATAGGGAAGTTCCAATTGATCCTTACCAAGGAGGTCAGCCGGTTCTCCCGAAATATCCTGGACACCATAGCCTACACCCGGGAGCTCAAAGCTATGGGGGTAGGAGTGGCTTTCCTCAACGATGGCATCAACTCCCTGGAGCCAGACGCCGAGCTGCGGCTATCCATCATGGGTTCTCTGGCCCAAGAGGAGAGCCGCAAAACCTCCAGCCGAGTGAAGTGGGGACAGACCCGGCGGATGGAGCAGGGAGTGGTCTTTGGCCGTTCCCTGCTGGGCTATAATGTAAAGGGTGGACACCTTACAATAGAGCCAAGGGGCGCAGAAATTGTTAGACTTATTTTCCATAAGTATGGGGTAGAAAAAAAGGGGACCACCACCATCGCCCGGGAGCTTAGAGATGCAGGGTACCGAACCCACAGTGGAAATGTAAAGTGGAGCAATACCCACATTGTCAAAATATTAAAAAATGAAAAGTATGTGGGGGATCTCATCCAAAAGAAAACAATTACGCCAGACTATCTCTCTCATATCAAAAAATATAACCATGGAGAGGAGGAGTTGATAATACTCCGGGATCACCACGAACCCATTATTGACCGGGAGTTGTGGGATATGGTACAGGTGGAGCTCAGGCGCCGGAACCGGAAGGGAGCCTTGGGAACTGGACACTCCAACCGCTATATCTTCAGCGGCAGGATTAAATGCGGTGTGTGTGGGGCCAGCTTCGTATCCCGGAAAAGGAAGCGGAAAGATGGCGGCTTCTGCCGCCGATGGAGCTGCTACACCGTTACCAGAGAGGGGAAGGCCCATATAGATCCTCAGGGGAACCAGGTGGGCTGCGACATTGGATGCACACTCAGGGATGATCTTGCCATGAACTTACTCAAAAAGTCGCTCCAGGCTCTGAATCTGGATCGCGAGGAAATGATCCACAGCGTCACCGCCATTGCTCTGAAGGCGATCCAGGCAGGGGAGGAGGGGAACATTGAGAGCCAGAAGTCCTTGGAACTGGAGCTGGAGCAATTGGCCAAAAAGCGGGAGGCCGCTCTGGATGCCTTCTTTTCCCAGAGCATCACTAAAGCGGAAATGCGGCAGATGATAGAGCGCTACGACCGGGAGAGCGCCCAGCTCCGTAGTCGGCTCACTGCCGCACGGACCAGAGTAGAGGCGACCTTTAACAAAGCCAACCTGGAGCTGGATATCCGGGCAAAAGCATCTGCCCTACTCCTTGGAGAGCGAGCCAGCGAGACCTTCTATAAGACTATCTTGGACCAGATGGTGGTCTATCCGGACCGGCGAGTGAAAGTACGGCTGAACCTGCTGCCCCGGACCTGGACCTTTGTACTAGAGCGGCTGGAGCAGAGGACCCAGAATACCCCCTCAGTACCGATGTCGGTGAGCAGAGCTTTCAGCTCTGGATAAGGCATAGCATAGCGCTGGCTCAGATAGCGCAGGGAGGCACCCAACTCTCCGTCAGGCCCACCATACTGGCTGATAATAAAAGAAGCCAGCTTAGGATTCGGTGTTTTGATCTTAACGGGATATTGCAGCTTTTTCTCGTAGGAAAACATCTTATTTTGCACCTCCCTCGGGATAATTCCAGGGCCAGGGCTCCTTAGGCCAGACATAGGTCTTGCAGTCAGCCGTCTCACTGCGGAACACAGGGCCATTGGCGGAGACGTAGGACGCCCGGGCATCCTTCTCCATGGCGCTGTACTGGCGGAAGAGCTCAAAGGCCTCGGCGTCGGAGGGGTGGGTGTCCAGATAAAGGGCCAGCTCCTGGACCACAAATTCTAAGGCCTGTAGTTCGGTCAGCGGCGTCTGGGGAACACCGGCGGCATCCGCCTTGGCCCGGAAGGGGAGATTCAGGCCCGGATAGAGGGTGCCGTTACTCAGGGCGTCCATTTGCTCATAACGTTTGGGGCTGCTCTGCTGGAAAGGGACATAGGGAACCGCCAGGGGGGCACACTCTGGTAAAGTGCCGCAGCCATCACCGCAAGGCGTGGGTTTGGTTCCAGTTTCAGGATACAAAATGGGATTCCTCCTTCTGTGATCTCGAAGGGAACCGCGTTAGCAAGTTTCCCCTCTGTTCTATCTTATGCGACAGGAGGCGAGTGGGAACCAGGAGGAGGGGACAGAGGAAGGCAAACCCTTGCACATGTCCCAGAGGCTGTGCTATAATAAAGCTAGGCAGAGCGATTGTGGCCTTCCGGGACATATTCGGCATGGCCCTCTCATAGAGTGATCAGGAGAGGGGAGACGACGATGAAAAGTACTGTCCTGGTCCGTGCCATTTCTATCGCGGTGACGGTGCTTCTGGCCATAAGCACCGGCTTTTTTCTGTTTTATGAGGGTGAGTCAGTCCCAGCTATGGCCCGCCCGGGACGTTTTTTCAGCTCTACTGTGGTAATTGACGCCGGTCATGGCGGGGAAGACGGAGGGGCAGTCTCTCAGGCTGGACATGTGGAGAGCCAGGTAAACCTGGCAGTGGCACGTCGGCTTGACGCTATTCTGGGACTTTATGGCGCCGATGTGGTCATGCTTCGGACAGAGGATATCTCCCTCCATGACCCGGAAGCCCAAACTTTGAAAGAGAAAAAGAACTCCGATCTCCGAAACAGAGTGGCCCGGATCGAATCGGTACCGAATGCCACAGTTATCAGTATCCATCAAAATACCTATAGTGGAAGTGCCAGATACCACGGTGCTCAGGTATTTTATGCGGATGAAACCAGCAGCCTGGGGCTTGCTCAGTACACCCAAGAGTTATTGCGGCAGGCTCTGGACCCAGACAACGGCCGTCAGGCCGCCAGGTTGCCTAATACAGTCTATCTTATGAATCATATTAGCTGCCGCGCCATCTTGGTGGAGTGTGGGTTTCTCTCCAATCCGGAGGAAGATGCCTTGCTTCAAACTGGAAGTTACCAGACGAAGATCGCTGCAGCGCTGGCCAGTGCCTATCTCAGCTATCAGGAAAACAGTTTACAAGGAGAGAGCACGCTTGAAGGCGAAGACAGTCTTTTACTGTACGGAATGCGGGAATGAAACGCCCAAATGGGTAGGAAAGTGCCCCGCCTGTGGGAGCTGGAACACAATGGTGGAGCAACCAGCAGAAGACAGAAAGAAGGGAGGCCAGGTCTCTGTAGTCCGAGGTGGCGCAGGTCATCCTCCTATGGCCATTACTGAGATTGAAACAGGCGATGAATTGCGCTTTTCTACTGGATTATCTGAGCTAGACCGGGTTTTGGGTGGAGGAGCGGTACAGGGATCTCTGGTCCTGGTAGGCGGCGCTCCAGGCATCGGAAAATCTACATTGATGCTCCAAATCTGCCATAATCTCTGCCAGTTTTCTAAAGTACTTTATGTTTCAGGAGAGGAGTCCCAGCGCCAGATCAAACTTCGGGCGGAGCGGTTGGGGGTACGGAGTTCCTCCCTATACCTAATGGCCGAGACCGATCTCAGGGATATTTTAGAGGCCATTCAGACGCTCCAGCCAGATGTGGTCATTGTAGACTCTATCCAAACTGTGTTCAGCGGTGAACTAACTGCCTCTCCGGGCAGTGTGGGGCAAGTAAAAGAGTGCACCATGGCATTGATGCAGTTAGCCAAAGGAGAGGGTATTACTGTCTTTGTCATTGGCCATGTAAACAAAGAGGGTTCGATTGCAGGACCAAAAGTGCTTGAGCATATTGTAGACTGTGTGCTCTATTTTGAAGGAGAGTCTCACATGTCCTACCGCATTCTGCGATCGGCCAAAAACCGCTTTGGAGCCACCAATGAGATCGGTGTTTTTGAGATGGCAGATGGCGGTTTGACGCAAGTTCCTAATCCCTCAGAAACGTTACTGGCTGGACGCCCTTTGGATACGCCAGGCACCTGTGTTACCTGCGTGATGGAGGGAGTGCGGCCAGTATTGGCAGAAATTCAAGCCTTGCTGGCTCCTAGTGCTTATGGAAATGGTCGTCGCACCAGCAATGGCTTTGATTACAACCGGGCCATGCTGCTGCTTGCAGTATTGGAAAAAAGGGGGGGCCTTATGGTGGGTGGCTGTGATGCCTATCTAAACGTCATTGGGGGCCTTAATTTGGACGAGCCAGCCGCCGATTTGGCGGCTGTGATTGCAATGGCCTCCAGTTTTCGGGACAAGCCTGTACCTGGAACTCTGGCTGCCATCGGTGAAGTGGGGCTGACTGGGGAGCTTCGCTCTGTTAGTGCACTTAGCCAACGGCTGTCCGAGGTACGGCGCCTTGGGTTCAACCAGTGTCTGATCCCTGCCAGAAACAGCAGCAAATTGATTGAACCAGCTGGGCTCCAATTGATTCGAGTACACAACATTCGAGAGGCCCTGGCCGCTATTTGATAATTTGATAAATGGATCAAATTAAGGGAGGAGGTATGGGCGGAGAGCTCAAAGTAAACAAAATAAAGATTTTGTTTACTTTGGAGGGGGGTCCTTCTGATAGAGTTTCTGGTGCCAGTGAACTATGACGGACTATCGAACGGAAGCGCCTCCGATTCTGCGGGATTTCCTCATTTACCATGAGACGATTCAAGGACATTCCCGCAGAACGGTGGACGAGTATTTTCTAGATCTTCGGAATTTCTTTCGCTTCATCAAGATTGAAAAAGGGTGGCTGCCACGGACGGCTGAGTTGGATCACATCTCAATCGATGATGTGGACTTGGATTTGGTATCTTCGGTCACAATCACAGATGTATACTCCTATATGGCCTATCTGAGCCGGGACCGCGCCCGGCATCCGAATAGTGCCAGTACCGGCTATGGGCTGGGAGCTGCCTCGCGTGCTCGTAAAATTGCAGCTATCCGCTCCTTTTATAAATATCTCACAGTAAAAGCCAAGCTCCTCCGGGAAAACCCCATGCAGGACTTGGATACGCCCCGTCTGAAAAAGTCCTTGCCGCGCTATTTGGATCTGGAGAGCAGCATTCATTTACTGGAATCTATAGATGGACCTTATCGTGAGCGAGACTATTGTATTTTGACTCTATTTCTCAACTGTGGCCTGCGGATTTCGGAACTGATCGGCCTTAATCTGACCGATATTCGAGAAGACAACTTACGGGTTTTGGGCAAGGGGAATAAGGAGCGGGTGGTCTACCTTAACGATGCGTGCAGAAACGCGCTGGACAACTATTTAGCTGTCCGGGGCGGGCAGGAAATCATCGATAAAAATGCCCTGTTTCTCAGCCGACTGCGTAAACGAATCTCCAAGGCGGCGGTGGAGAAACTTGTCAAAAAGCACCTTGCGGCCTCTGGGCTGGATAGCGCACAGTACTCCCCTCATAAACTCCGTCATACTGCGGCTACCTTAATGCTTCAAAATGGGGTAGATGTCCGGACGCTTCAAGAGGTCCTGGGACACGATCATCTGAATACCACTCAAATCTATACCCATGTCGACAATGCTGAACTGCGTATTGCTGCAAAGGCCAACCCATTAGGAAAACTGAAAGCCAGAAAAACCACAAGTAATACCGCCAGAAACTCCGCAGCTCATGAGGACGCCGACATGTTGGGACGGAAGGATAGAGACGGCTGTTCATCAGAGCCTTCTGGAACATAGGCCCCAAGTATGTGCAGAAATCGGATTTCCTGGAAAAAATATGTACTCAAGGGCCGCCAGTCCGCATCATAGGAGTGGGCGGCAATTAGGGTATTTTCCAGTGTGGGTGGCACTCCCATCGCTACAATGATAGGGGTGTGTCCGAAGACTTCTCCGTTGAAACGGAGCTGGACAAAATCTCCGGGTTCCAAATTGTCCAGGGTGGTCTCCAGACCAAACGGGCCGGCGGTCTCTTCCCCCCTAGTGATAAAATTGTAAAAATAAGGAACACCTGTCCAAGAAGGAGATTTATTATTGGCATCGATATAATACCATCCATAAGTAGGTGTGAAATTCATGATCCCGGTTCCGGCATAGAGGCATTGGGAGGCAAAATTGGTGCAGTCGCCACCCAGCTCTTCATAGTCATAAAAATTTGGATTGCGGCTGTGGGCCCAGCGGTGGGCGTAACGGACCGCCGCTTTCCGGTCATATGGGATAATAGAAGGTGGCATGGTGCGGGTCAGTCCTTTCCATCCGTACTGCTCCATGTTATGCGGCCCTATCCCGGGAGGATACTGTTGGTGAAGGAGGAGAATGGTCTTGGCGCGTTATCAGGCTGTCATTTTTGATTTGGATGGAACCCTTTTGAATACATTGGAGGACTTGGCGGACAGCGCCAACTATGCATTAACTGTTCATAACTTTCCACAGCGCTCTTTGGGGGAAATCCGCCAGTTTGTAGGTAATGGAGTTGCGAATCTGATCCGGCGTGCGGTGCCTGCTGGGACTACCCCTGAAGCGATAGAGCGCTGCCTGACAGACTTTAAGGCTTACTACCTGACCCATATGAAAAAGAAGACTGGCCCTTATGCCGGTATATTGGAGCTGCTCAGGGCCCTGCAAAATCATAACTGTTTCACTGCGGTGGTCTCCAACAAATTCGATGGTGCGGTTAAGGAACTATGTCGTGATTACTTTGACAGCCTCCTCCCTGTCGCTTTGGGCGAGAAACAGGGCATCCGGAAAAAACCAGCCCCTGATCTGGTATTGCGCTGTCTGGAGGCTCTTCAGGTTCCGGCGGACAGCGCAGTCTATGTGGGGGATTCCGACGTGGATATTCAGACCGCTGCCAATGCGGGGCTTCCCTGTATCTCTGTCACCTGGGGCTTCCGGGACCGTCCATTTTTAGTAGAGCACGGGGCATCTGTTCTGGTGGATACCCCCCAGGAACTGCTGGAGCTCCTCCTGTGACCTCTCCCCGTTCCTTCCAAGCATAACAAAAAGGCGGTGAGACCTGTTTCGATCCCACCACCTTTTTTCTCTTTTCCGAATGAAATTTGTTAAGCCTTATGGTCGCAGCCCAGTACATCTACGATCTTGTGCGCCACCAGTTCTTTGATGGCGGCCCGGGCAGGCTTCAGGTACTCCCGGGGATCAAACTTCTCCGGATGATCCTGGAAAAATTTACGAATCGTGCCTGTCATGGCCAAACGCAAATCGGAGTCGATGTTGATCTTGCAGACAGCCAGAGAGGCTGCCTTTCGGAGCTGCTCTTCTGGGATGCCTACAGCATCGGGCATTTTCCCGCCATTCTCGTTCACCATCTTGACATACTCCTGAGGCACAGAAGAAGAACCGTGTAACACGATGGGGAAGCCGGGCAGCCGTTTAGAAACCTCTTGTAGGATGTCGAACCGCAACGGAGGCGGCACCAGTTCTCCCCTTTCGTTACGGGTACACTGGTCAGCAGTAAACTTATAGGCTCCGTGACTAGTGCCGATCGCAATCGCCAGAGAATCACATCCAGTTTTGGAGACAAACTCCTCTACTTCTTCTGGGTGGGTGTAGTGAGACTCCTCAGCGGAGACCTTTACATCGTCCTCAATACCGGCCAGGGCACCTAGTTCGGCTTCCACTACTACGCCGTGATCATGGGCATACTCCACCACCTGTTTGGTAATGGCAATGTTCTCCGCAAAGGGTTTTGAAGAGGCATCGATCATAACAGAGGTGAAACCACCGTCGATACAGGACTTGCAGGTCTCAAAATCTGGGCCGTGGTCCAGATGAAGCACAATGGGGATATTGGGACACTCAATGACAGCGGACTCCACCAACTTCACTAGGTAGGTGTGATTTGCATAGGCGCGGGCTCCCTTGGATACCTGGAGGATCAGGGGAGCACTCAGGTCCCGGGCAGCCTCGGTGATACCCTGTACGATCTCCATATTATTGACATTGAACGCACCGATAGCGTACCCGCCATCGTAAGCCTTTTTGAACATTTCTGCAGAAGTGACCAGAGGCATATGTCTCAACTCCTTTTACATTTCTTATATTATTTTAGACAAAGAAACCACTAGAGAATCGCCATCTCTTCTCTTTTCTAATTTTACCAGCAACAGTTGATAAATGCAAGAGGTTATGATATGATATTTACGCAGAATAGGCTTTCAGATGAAAGCTTTTCCCAAAGAGATGAATGGTATGATTGGAGGACCAAACATGAGCGAACTTCGAGGCGCGTGTATCATTGGCCAGTCTGGCGGCCCCACTTCTGTGATTAACGCCAGCGCTCAGGGAGCCATCCAAGCGGCTCTGAAAGCTGATTGCATCACAAAGGTGCTGGGCGCTGCCCATGGAATTCGGGGCGTTTTGGATGACAAGCTGTACGACATGGGCCAGGAGGATCCCCGGGAGCTGGAACTGCTTCAAAACACACCCTCCTCTGCATTGGGCTCTTGCCGTTATAAGCTAGCTGATCCGGACCAGGATGACACCGATTATAAGCGTATTCTGGAGATATTCAAAAAATACGATGTGCGATACTTTTTCTATAACGGCGGAAACGACTCCATGGATACCTGTAATAAGATTTCTAAGTATATGCAGAGGGTAGGCTATGAATGCCGTATTATGGGTATTCCTAAAACCATTGATAACGATCTCAATGGGACCGACCACTGCCCTGGCTTTGCCAGCGCTGCCAAATATATCGCTACCTCCTGTATGGAAGTCTGGCATGATGCTCACGTTTACGACACCGGAATGGTGACTGTCATCGAGATCATGGGGCGTCACGCAGGCTGGTTGGCCGGCTCCGCTGCTCTCGCCACTTGGGCTGGATGTGGGCCAGATCTGATCTACCTCCCGGAGGTGGACTTTGATTTGGACCAATTTATTGCTGATGTTACTACCATTTATGATAAAACGGGAAAGTGTATGGTGGCAGTCTCTGAGGGCATCCACTATGCTGATGGCCGCTTTGTTTCTGAGGCGGAGACATCCGCTACTGACGGCTTCGGTCACGCCCAGCTGGGCGGCCTGATCAAACAACGCACCGGAGCCAAGGTCCGCGGCATCGAGCTCTCTCTGCTCCAGCGCTGTGGAGCGCATTTGGCCTCTCATATCGATGTAGAGGAGGCCAAGATGGCTGGCCGCGTTGCAGTCGAGTCCGCAGTAGCCGGTGAGACTGACAAGATGGTGGCTTTCTCCTGCACACGTGAGGCCGGCAAATACAATTGTACGCCAGTGCTGCAGCCACTGGACATTGTGGCCAATTTTGAAAAGAAGGTACCCCGCGAGTGGATCAATGCTGCGGGCAATGGAATTGAGCAACCCTTCATTGATTACGTTCTTCCTCTTATCCAGGGTGAGCCTGACCGGCCAAAGGAGAATGCCCTCCCCCGCTTTGCCAAACTGAAAAAAGTCTTGACCACTGATCTTTGACCAATCAAAAGAGCGCCGGAGCATCATTTCATGTTCCGGCGCTCTTTTATACCCTGGTGATAAGAGACAGAAGCTGCCTGGCAGTAGGGACAGCAAAATACCCCGATCTGCGGTTATTCTCCACCTCTCTGGTCTGGTTCAGGAAGACGGAGCGCCATGTCTTGCGTCATTTTGGCAAGGAGTTCAGTCATATTAGTCCACGCCGGTGAGGGCTCGCATGACGGTGTACGTCTGCTCGTCAAGCCCCTTTTTCATCTCTAATGCCTCGTTGATATCATAGTCTACATAGGTGTCTCCCTGGACACAGACCACTCGATTTGTTTTACCTTCGGCCAGAAGCCGCACAGCTTCATATCCCATGTATGTGGCCGAAACACGGTCTCGGGCGGTAGGGGCTCCTCCCCGCTGGACGTGACCCAGCACAGTGACCCGAGTGTCTAGGGAGGTGGCTTCCGTGATCTTTTTCGCCACATCATAAGCACTGCCGACCCCCTCGGCCACGATGACCATAAAGTGGGTCCGCCCTCCTAACCGGGATTTTCGGATCGGTTCGATAACATCCCGTTCAAAGTCGACCTCCCGTTCCGGCACTAGAACACAGGTGGCGCCGCAGGCCACTCCAACATACAGGGCGAGATGCCCAGCGTGGCGCCCCATAACCTCCACCACGGAGCACCGTTCATGGGACTGCATGGTGTCACGAAGCTTGTCGATAGACTCTAGGGCGGTGTTGCAGGCAGTGTCAAAGCCAATCGTGTAGGTGGAGCAGGCAATATCGTTGTCAATAGTACCGGGGACCCCTACTACGGCAATACCGCGCCGGGAGAGGGCCAAAAGGCCCCGAAAAGTACCGTCTCCACCGACTCCCACCAAGCCGTCAAGCCCCAGCAGCTTACAAGTGGCTACTGCCTTTTCCTGACCAGCTTCTGTCTGGAAATCTTTGCTGCGAGCAGAATAGAGCATAGTGCCTCCCCTGCGGCTCAGCCCACTGACACTCTCGAAATCTAGGGGAACAAAATCGCCATGGACCAAACCATGATATCCCCGGCGGATACCGATACACTCGATGCCCATATGGATCGATGTGCGGACCACCGAGCGAATGACAGCGTTCATGCCCGGGGCATCTCCCCCGCTGGTAAAAACTCCAATCCTGTGAACTGCGTTAGACACGAATGGCACACTCCCTTCTCTCTCCATCATTTTTACACTTTAAGGTCTATATCCGCACCCTGGAGGGCCTCCGGATACTTGTCCAATACTGGATAAACATACTGAGTCAGAAATTCCGTCACCTGTTCCGGACAGCGGCCAATATAACGCTCTGGCTCTAAATGAGCGGTAAGCTCCTCCCGGCTCATGCCAAACAAAGGGTCTGCAGCAATGAGGTCGATGAGATTATTGTCCAGACCCAGATCTTTTACATTTCGGCCGGCCTCCTGGGAGAGCACCCTGATTCGCTCATGGAGCTTTTGTCGGTCCCCTCCCCGCTTCACGGCATCCATCATAATATTCTCCGAAGCCATAAAAGGAAGCTCCTCCAGGATATGGCGAAGGATGACCTTCTCATGAACGACCAATCCAGAACAGACATTCTCGTAAATGTTCAAAATTGCATCAACCGCCAGGAACGCCTCCGGAACCGAGATGCGCTTGTTGGCGGAGTCATCCAGTGTGCGCTCAAACCACTGCGTGGCAGCAGTCACGGCAGGGTTGC
>ERZ779866.1730-NODE-1730-length-21245-cov-3.751203_pt1 | contig 21245 bp, 17 predicted proteins | sample MGYA00511248_ERZ779866 | MGnify/ENA primary metagenome ERZ779866 (study PRJEB29588, sample SAMEA2155758) | human gut metagenome | biome: human gut; feature: human-associated habitat; material: faeces | place: Denmark | collected 2008/2010 ... | reverse complement strand
ATGCAGGTGCGGATAGTCGTCAATGGCTAGAATTGGGGATACGTTCCCAAGAAACTGTGCACATATGTGCGCGGTAGTTCATAATACGCTAAACTCTCTGGTGTTTAGTTTTTGTGATCTGATAGCTAAATTAAAAACTCCCTATGGATTGGTCACTGTTTCTCGATTTGTTTACCAACGCCGATCGATTTTTGACGACGATCGCCACTGAATACGGTATCCTCATCTACATTGTCATGTTCCTTATCTTCTTTATGGAGACAGGGATTGTGATCATGGCGTTTTTACCCGGCGACTCTTTGTTGTTTGTCGCGGGCGCGGTTTCAGCGACTGGCGCCATTGACCCATGGATTCTCACCGCCGTTGTGACCCTGGGAGCGATTACCGGCAACACGACAAATTATTACTTAGGCAGTTGGCTAGGACACAAAATTTATGATGGTTCTATTTCTTGGATTGACCAGGAAGCCCTGAATAAAACACATAACTTTTACGTCAAACACGGCGGAAAAACCATTTTTCTCGCCCGTTTTGTCCCGGTTGTGCGTTCCTTTGCTCCGCTAATCGCCGGCGCCGCTTCTATGCGTGTTTCGCGATTTGAACTTTATTCCATTTCCGGTGCGTTTGCCTGGGTTTATGGCCTCATTTGGGCCGGTCATCTTTTCGGCAACATCCCCTTGATTCGGAACCACCTCACAACCATTTTGCTCTGTGGCATCGCTTCGGCGTTGGTTCCGACCATCATTCTGGCAACCATTAAATTTTTCAAGCGTCGTTTCAGTCAAAACACGACGTTGCAATAACGATAAAGGGTGACCGCGCGATCAACGGTTGCCCTCTTTTTTAGGCTTCGGCCCTTAAGGGAGAAACTTTCATGGCTCAACATTGGGATGCTTACATCGCTATTTTGAAAAAAGAGGTCCAACCGGCTCTCGGTTGCACGGAGCCGACCTCGATTGCTTACGCAGCCGCGCACGCCGCGCGACTTCTCGGCACAGAATTTGAGTCGTTACGCGTTGAAGTAAGCGATAACCTATACAAAAATGCCATGGGGGTCTTTGTGCCTGGCACCGGCAAAATTGGATTGCCAATCGCCGCGGCAGTTGGTGCCTTGGGTGGCAACCCCGACGCCGGGTTGGAAGTGCTTGCCACTGTCCGCAATGAACATGTCAAACGCGCCTTGGAACTCATTGAACAAGGTCGAGTTCAGATTGAACGGGCAGACACGCCAGAATTCATCTTTTGTCGAGCAATCGCCCAGGCTCACGATACAACGGTTGAGGTGACGATTGCCGGCCACACCGACATCGTTGAAGAAAAGAAAAACGGCGAAGTGATTTTTGAAAAGCCTCGTGCGATCGCAACGGACACGGAAGGCAACTCGAGCGTTCAGGGCAACGAAATCACGCTTAAAAGCGTCTATGACTTTGCTCACGAAGTTCCTTTTGAAGATATCGCTTTCATGCTTGAAGCCCGCGATATCAATATGGCGTTGGCCGATGAAGGTCTGGCGCATGAGTACGGTTTCGAATTAGGTCGCACGATCAAAGAGCAAATCAAGGCCGGGATCTTAAGTGAGGACTTAGTCAATGACATGGCGGCATACACGTCAGCAGCCTCCGACGCTCGCATGGGTGGCGCGACGCTACCGGCAATGAGTAATTACGGTAGCGGCAACCAAGGCATCACAGCAACCATTCCCGTGGTGAAAATGGCTCAGTTTGTTGGCGCTGACGAAGAACGCTTAGCCCGCGCGCTAACTCTGTCACACCTGGCCGCTATTTACATTAAATCTCATTATCCGTCTTTATCCGCATTTTGCGGCAATACCGCCACATCAGCGGCAGTTTCAATGGCTTTGGTCTACCTCAATGGCGGCAGTTATGAACAAGGCTGCATGGCTATCAACAATGTCATCAGCGACACAGCAGGCATGGTCTGTGATGGCGCCAAATCAACCTGTGCCATGAAAGTTAACACCGCTGCACAAGCCGCTTACAAGGCTTGTTTCTTGGCCTTGGCTGGCCACGGAGTCGTCAACCAAGGGATCGTCGCCGACGATGTGGAAAAAACCATTGACAATCTGGGCGACATGATCTGCAAAGGTATGCAACAGACCGATGTGAAAATCATTGAAATCATGCGCAATAACTGACCGGATGTTACTAGACCGGGGCCAACGAATTGGGTTGACGCCCCGGTCTCGTTTCGGTGACTTCACGGGAATGTTCAAGCGATTCCCATAAAACCATTCAAGCCATACTTGAGCTTATGTCACTTTGTGGCATAAAAGGGATTTGCCGTCATTTCCAGATATTGTTCGCCTGCCAACTTGGGATATTTTGCCTTAACGGCTGCGATAAAACTTTGTTTATCTGCGCTATTTTGGGCAATGTTTTTAACCACTTGCACATAAGCAATTTTTGTATCCAAGGCGCTTGCCCCTTCAGGCGCATGATCGCTTGAGAAAATAAGTTCAACACCTGACTTTTTCATTTGTTGTACGATATGAACTGATCACAATGTTGGGCTCCCGCCAAAATGGAATGCGTATCGGCGCCCAACATATGGATATACGCCGCTTTGAGCTCCAGGAAATAGATGATGTTGCCGGCGCCATCTTCTTGCACATCAACAGTGACGGATGCGATATTGGATTTTCCCAAGGGAAGGGTCTGTGTGATTTTCGCCCAAGACGCGTCAAAATCTTTTCCGTAGACCGGAATTAAACCGTCAACGATCGCTTTTGTCGCTCCAGCCTGCATGGCCTGCTAGGCATTTTTAGATGCATAGGTCTGTGTGTTGCCGTACCAGGCTTCGCCGGCATTCAAACCGGCAGACGGATGATTGGAAAAAATCACCACGTTTAATGGCTTTTCAAGACCATTTAAGTAATTTGTCCAAACCTGAAAGTCTTTTGTAAAAGCCGGCGATTCAACACCCACCAATCCTTTGGCGGTTTCAATGGCTAAAACGGAATCTTGCATGGGATCGGCCGTTTCAAACGCATGAACTCTAGTGCCATCGGGATAAGCGTAAACAAATACCTCACCGGAGCCTAGCGGCGATTTTTGCGCGTTCGGCGCGCAAGAACACTCTTTGACTAAGCACCAACCAGCGCAACGAACGCAATTTTAGACTTTAGAGACATTTTCTTTCTCCTATTTGGTTAGGTGTCGAACTAAATAATTAAAAAAATTCGCTGTGGCAAAAGTGAGTACCTTAAATTTATTTTTCTAAACAGAGGCAAACTTTTTCCATTAAATCTTGCAAAGTGGCGATTTCATCGGCCGTGAGAGCCACTCGGATTTTGTCATCCATCTGATCAGAGATTTTTTCGAATTTTTCCCGACAATCTTCACCCTTTTTCGTCAATTGGACAAAATTGGAACGAGCGTCCATTTCATTGACGACACTAGTGACATATCCGAGTCGTTTGAGCTTATCGACCAAAACGGAAATAGTTGCTTTGCTTCGATGAGAATAGCGCGCAAGCTCAGTCATCGTGGTTCTGCCATGCTTATAAAGCACATTTAGCACATCGCCATGCGCCAGATCGATATCATCCATGCCAACCTGATGCATCGCTACAATCAAATGTGTCCGCAAAGCGCGCGACTGACGTGATGTCAGTTGCCCTATCAGGGTGTGCTCTGTTTTTGTCGAAAATGAATTGCTCATACAAAACAAGGTTACTCAATAATTACAGCGCACATTATAGTTCGATATCTAACTTTTTCAAGAGAAACCCAAATCTCTGAACCGAATCAAACGGACCAACCCGCTGGATTTTTCTCCAACGGGATGATCCTATCGCTTTTTGATCTTTATTGAGAATTTAAACGAACACACTGATTAATCAGCGCGTTTTTCCAAAATTTCAATAGCAGGCAACACCTTGCCTTCAAGGAATTCCAAGAAGGCGCCGCCACCGGTTGAAATATAAGAGATTTTGTCTTTGATACCGAATTTGCTGACTGCCGCAACCGTGTCACCGCCGCCGGCGATGGAAAACGCGCCTTTTTCAGTGGCCGACGCAATGGCTTGAGCCATCACTTCAGTGCCATGGGCAAAGGGGGCCATTTCAAAAACGCCAACCGGACCGTTCCAAACAATCGTGCCGGCTTTTTGCAAGATTTCGCCTAACGCTTTCGCCGTTTCTGGGCCGACGTCCAGAATCATCTCATCGTCCTGCACATCGTCAACTTTACAGATGCGATGCTCTGCCGTCTCAGAGAATTCTTTAGCGACAACGACATCGGCAGGCATTGGCAACGTGGCATTTTTCGCTTCCAACGTCTTCAAAATATTCTTGCATTCTTCAACCAAATCGGGCTCTGCGAGCGACTTGCCAATCTTGTAGCCGGCAGCCAAAAGGAAAGTGTTTAAAATGCCACCGCCCACAATCAATTGATCGACCTTTTGTGCCAAGTTATTCAAAATGGTCAGTTTGGTTGACACTTTGGAGCCACCCACGATCGCGACCAACGGATGCTTAGCTTCTTCAACGGCTTTGGTGAGCGCTTCAATTTCTGCCGCCATCAAGGGGCCTGCGCAAACGATATCAGCATATTGGGCCACGCCATAGGTTGAAGCTTGAGCGCGGTGAGCGGTGCCGAACGCGTCATTGACGAAAACGTCGCACAAGGCGCCGTACTTCTTCGACAGCTCCTCTGAACACTTTTTCTCTCCAACATTGCAGCGGCAATTTTCAAGCATCACCACTTCGCCTTCGGCCACTTCAAATCCGCCATCAACCCAATTGTCAATCAAACGAACCGGCGAACCCAAAAGTTCAGACATGCGTTCGGCAATTTTTTGAAGACTGTCAGCAGGGGTCTTTTCACCTTCCTTGGGTCGTCCCAAATGGCTAACCACCATCACGCGGGCCCCAGCGTCACGGGCCATGCGAATCGCCGGCACTGACGCCACCAAGCGGGTCTCATTGGTAATGTTGCCGTTGTCATCACGAGGCGCATTCAAATCTGAACGGATAAAAACACGTTTGCCTTTCAAGGCGCCGGACTTAACTAAGGATTCGAGAGTTTTTACTCGCATGTCTGTTCCTTTATGTGGAAAAATCAAACGGATCTTTTAATTATAGAAAAGGATCCTTAATCTAGGGAAAATTGCACAGAGATGTAGAAAATTACCAGAGATTCCCTATTGTTGTATAGAAGTCTTTTTTGTAAAGTGAATAAATTCCTTCAATCATTTTTACTCAATATAGGATTCAACGTCATGGCTCAATTAGATGTGGTCAAAGTATGGGAAGACCTGCATAAAACCCCGGAACTTGGTTTTGAAGAAGTCCAAACAGCCGCTTATATCGCCAAAGCGCTCAAAGACATGGGCTATGAAGTCACCGAAGGCGTCGGGAAAACCGGTGTCGTTGCTTACGCTCGCGGCCAAGAACCCGGACCTTGCGTCATGCTTCGCGCAGACATGGATGCCTTGCCGTTTGTGATCGATGGCAAGAAAACGGCCATTCACGCTTGTGGACACGATGCTCATAGCGCGATGCTGTTGGCTGCCGCGAGCGCACTGGTTGGCAAAGTTAAGCGCGGCACCTTAAAACTTTTATTTCAACCGGCCGAAGAAACCCTCAAAGGCGCATTGTCGGTCATTGAGGATGGCGTTTTAAATGATGTGGACATGGCTTTCGGTCTTCACATCCGCCCGGTCCAAGACGTCGCTGACGGTCAAATGGTCGCGGCCCTTTGCCATAGCGCAAGCGGTTTTTTCCGTATTGAAGTCAAGGGGCAATCGGCGCACGCCTCTCGTCCTCATTTAGGCGTCAATTGCGCAGAAATTCTTGCCGCAATTGTCATGAATATCTCGCAGTTGAAATTCAATCCTGCTCAGACCTGGTCATGCAAGTGCACAAAAATTGATGTGGGCGGCGCGGCAGTTAACGTGATCCCCGATCACGGCTATGCCATGTATGACATCCGCTCGCAGACTAATCCTTTGATGAAAGAAATGCTCGATAAAGTTCGTCGCTGCGCTGAAAACACGGCGGCCGCCTTCGGGGCTACGGCGACAATGACGTTCCCGGGAGACGTGATTCCAGCCTGCGAGTACGACGATACCCTCGTGCAAGAAGTCGCCGATTGCATCCGCGAAGTGGTGGGAGAGGAAAATCTGGTGATGACCTGCGGCGGCGGTGGTGAAGATTTCCACTTCTTCAAACAATTTAAACCGTCGCTGCAAGTTGCCTACTTTGGCGTTGGATGTGGTTGTGAGCCTGGCTTGCATCATCCACAAATGCACTTCAATCCCAAAGCCTTGCAAAATGGCGTTGACGTGCTCGAAAAAATCGTTTTACGCCATTTAGGCTAAAAACCCAAGCCTGGCCGAAAACACTGAACAATCGGTCAGGCTTTTTTCAGCCTCAAATGTCTATTTTGCTTTTCAGTTCAATAAATGCCTCTTATTAAACGAAAACAAATTGATTAATAAAATATTTTTATCAACAAACCCCTCAACAAATTAGGTTGTTTGTACACAATCAATCATTTTATTCAAGCTTGCAAGATTGACAGCTCCGCCTATGACTTTAGATTTGGCAAGATGACAACGACTCATATTGCCACACCAGCAACAGTAACATCGACAACGACGCTGCAGTCATGAGAACGGATAACGGTAAGGTTCTTTATGTAATGCTCGTTTTCCTCAGTATTGACAAACGTTTCTTATCAGCTTTAAATGAAAAACTTGAAGGCCTGTTTTAAGCATTTTTCATAGAGGTTTTCCATGTTAGGCATTTGTATCGGTATTGCGGTTCTAATCGTTGTGGGTTGGGCCATTATCAAAGGGAAATACGCTCCCCTCATTTTATTTGCAAGCGGCATTTTCATGCTTGCCTGCTCCATTTTCTTAGACACAGGCTCCTTTATGCCGAAAAAGGCGTTGCCGACCGGCAATGACTATTTAAATATTGTCGAATTCCTTCGTTATTCATTCTCCAATAACCTCGGCAATCTCGGCTTACTGATCATGTCCATGGTAGGCTTTGCCTCCTACATGACGCACATCGGCGCCAATGACGCCTTTGTGAACATCGCCATTAAGCCCTTGTCTTTTGTGAAGCACCCGTACTTCCTTGTCTTTGTCGCCTTCCTGCTTGGCAAGGCGGTTTCGATGGTGATTACTTCCGCCACTGGTTTGGGTGTTTTGTGCTTGGCCTTGATGGGACCGGCGCTGGCTGCGCTCGGCATGAATAAAAAGACAATCGGTGCGGTTTTTGTCACCTCGGGTTGCGCCTCGTTGGTTTTATTAGGTGGAACGACAGCGGCTTCGGCAAAAGCCTGCTCGTTGAGCATTTTGGACTATGTCTTCCTCTACAAGATTCCTGCCGGTTTGCCCGTGGTTTTCGTGATGGGTATCGCCCACGTCTTCTGGCAACGCTATCTCGACAAACGGGAAGGTTGGAATCCTGAAGAACACAAGGGCGAAACACTGGTCTTTTCCGAAGACGTTAAACGTCCGAGCACCGCTGCTCCCAAAATTTACGCTATTTTGCCCTTCCTGCCGATGATTTTCGTGCTTCTTTTTTCACGTTATTTCATCGATACGATCAACTTGCACATCACGACAACCATGTTCCTGTGTGTCTTGATCGGCATGTTCTGCGAAACCATTCGTTGGCGCGGTGACATCGCCAAGTTAAGCGCTGGGCTAAAAGTCTTCCTGCAATCCATGGGTAAGGCGTTATCGGGCGTGGTGGCGCTCGTGATCGCTGCCGGTGTCTTTGCCTCCGGCTTTAAAGCCCTCGGCATGGTTGATGCATTGGTGAGCCTCGCCTCAAGCGTGGGCGCTGGTGCCATCGGCATGTCGATTCTCTTTGTCGTGATCACCACAACGGTTGCCATCATCGCAGGTTCCAACGGTGCCTCCTTCTATCCGATCGTTGAAATGGTGCCAAAGATCGCAAAGGACATGGGCGTTAACCCTGTGATGCTCGTTCTGCCGATGCATCAAGCCAGTACGATCGCTCGCCCGTTGTCTCCCGTGGCGGGTGTTGTCGTGGCCATTGCAGGCATGCTCAACATGAGCCCGCTGGAACTGGTCAAGCGCGCCTCGGTGCCTTGTATCGCCGGTTTGATCTCGCACCACATCTTTGTTTTCCTGTTGGCTTAATACTCGACTTGTCAAGCGCTTTGTTGAATAGGTTTCAACAAAGCGCTTTTCCTATTGAATCATCCTTTTTAAGGAGTTTGAGATGGCAGATTTAAACGATGTTCTTCAAGCGCCGACCTGGACGATGGATGACGCCTATGTTGATATCGGTTCGGCACGTTATGAAGAAAGCATGAAAGCGCTTGCCGACTGCGTGAAAGCTTTGAAAGCTGTCAATGCGATAACCCGTGAAAATGTTCAGACGACGCTTGCAATTTATGATCGTGGCGTCATGCTTCACTCTTCGCTCACTGCCTTTGTGAAATGCTTGGGCGCGAAAGATTCCAACGACGATCGCGTAGGAACAGAGAATTCCAGGTTGGCAGGGCTATTTGCAGAACTCTCGCAAGCCAGCGTCGATTTATTCAAATTTGTGCAAACACTGCCCGATGATGATGAAATTTGGACAAAATCGCCGCTTGCTGACTGGCACTTCGAAATTAAAGATCGCAACGGCCACTGGATGAATAGGCTTAGCGCAAGCGACAAGGCTTGGTATCAGGAAATTGAACGTCAGTGCTTTACCCCCTTGAACGATTTATTCAAAGTGTTGCAAAAAGGGGTTGATTTCGAGGCTGAAAACAGTCGCGGAGAAAAAGAACGGATTAAAGCGGCCAAGCTCGTCAGTGTCATCAAGGGCAATCCCGATCCGGTTTTACGCAAAAATGTCTTCATCGGGTTAAATCAATCCTACGGAAAGCGCGCAGAACTTTATGCCGGTCTTTTGAACCAGTTGCATGGCTTGCGTTTAGTCGGCTTTAATCGCGCGGGCGTCACGCCGCTTGAGGTTTCGCTTCATCAAAACCGGATGAGCGAAAAGGCTTTAATGGCCATGCGAAGCGCCATTTTGAAGCATATTGAAAAAATCCGCGAATCCGTCACACTCAGGGCCCCCTATTTCGGTGGTGAAAAACTCGCCGTTTATGATTTGATGTGCCCAGCACCCAAAAAAGGTAGCGTTCCCGCTTTGATCCCCTATGCAGAAGGCATTGAGACCGTTAAAACGGCCCTAAGTAACGTTTCCCCTGAATTTCGCGAATTCATTGATATGATGTTGAAAAATCGCTGGGTGGAAGCAACCGTTTCAGACAACAAAATCGGCGGCGCGTTCTACTCGCGTTTCAATGAATTCAAGATCCCTCGTGTGTTCACTTCCTACATGGGCAACATCACAACCATCTTGCAGCAAGGTCATGAATTAGGACACGCTTTCCACTATTGGATGATACGAGACCTGCCAACGGTGCAAACGGAATTCCCCATGACACTCACCGAAATGGCCAGTACGTTCGATGAAGCCGCTATCCGACTTTATCTCTTGAATCACGCTGAAAGCACTCAAGAGCGTTTTGAAATCTTGTGGCAGGAATTGCGTAGCGTAGCCAACTTCCTCATGAATACCATGGTCCGCATGGACTTCGAGTTGGCTTTCCTTAAACAACGTCAAAACGGCGTGGTTTCCGCCAAACGCTGCGTGGAGTTGATGCGCGAAGCTTGGCACAACTGGTATGGCGACAGCACTGAAGGCGCTGACGATTACCTCTGGGCTTATAAGCTTCACTATTACAAGACCGATCAATTGATTTACAACTACCCGTATAGTGTCGGCTACTTGCTTTCTCAGGGCTTAATTTATGAATTTAAGCACCGCAAGGAAAACTTCATGCCGTTTTACAAAGCGATGTTGCGTGACACCGGTCGCTTAACCTTGGACGAACTCGTTGCCAAGCACTTCCAGGCGGATGCAACCAGCGAAAAATTCTGGGAGCAATGCATGGAAGCCCCGTTAGACTTCGTTGATCGCTTTAAGAATCAATTTAGAAAATAATTAAGTTTCTTTAACTATGGAAAATCGGCGGTTCTGCCGCCGATTTTCCTTGTTTAGCCAGTAAAAAATAGCAAGCGTCAATCTCGCAAAATCACCGGTTCCGGCTCCAGCGTCACACCGAACAGATCGTTGACTTTGCCCCGAATTTGTTCAGCCATCTGCCAGAGCTCCTCGCCACTTGCCTTGCCGTAATTGACCAACACCAACGCCTGTTTATCGTAAGTGCCGGCGTCTCCTTCGCGAACCCCTTTTAAACCGGCTTCTTCAATAAGCCAGCCAGCTGCCAACTTTTCCATGTTCCCAGCCATGCGATAGTGCACTATGCTCGGGAATCGTTCAAGAAGGGCTTGAAACACTTCACGCGTTACAACCGGATTTTTGAAAAAAGAGCCTGCGCTGCCCAAATGTTCAGGATCAGGGAGTTTGCGCTTTCGAATCGCCACCACTTGATCAAAAACCGCTTCTGGCGTTGTCTGCTGAACGCCCGACAATGCCTGGGCCAAATCGTCATAACTTAAATTAGCTCGCCAGAGTTTAGGCAAAGCAAAAGTCACCGAAACGACCACCCAATCCCTTGCTTGAGGGGTCTTAAAAATGCTATGGCGATAACGAAAATCGCAATCGACCGCCTTAAGCGTACGCACTTCATCAGTCGTTGGATCATAGATGTCCACTTCTTTCACGAATTGCGCCACTTCGCTACCGTAGGCTCCGATATTTTGAACGACGCTGGCACCAACACTACCGGGAATCAAGGCCAAATTTTCCAACCCCGGATAGCCTTCACCAATCATCCGTTTAACGGTTTGATGCCAGTTCTCACCGGCGCCGACCTTAATGTAAGTCGACATCTGGGATTCGCCAACCACTTCAAAGTCCATGATGGCCATGTGAATAACGACACGGTGGAGCGCTTTGCAGACAATCAGTAAATTGGCTCCTGCACCCAAAATGAAGGGCGCCAGCCGATTGGCACGGGCAAAAGCCAACGCCGCTTTAAGTTCTCTTAAATCATGAACCGTCGTAAAGTAGTCAGCCGTGGCCTCTACCCCCATTGTGTTGTAGGGTTTTAAATTAACGTTACGCAGCATGTTATTCCAACCGTTTTTCAATGGCGGCAAGAATACTTTCTTCATCCAAGCCGTTTTCTTTCATCAACTCTTCAACAGAGCCTTGCCCGACGAAATGATCGCCAATACCGAAAAGCATCGTGTCCACATCGACGCCGTGGCTAGCCAACACTTCCAGCACTCCACTGCCGGCTCCGCCAGCGATGACACCATCCTCGGCGCAAACTAGCAAATCATGCGTCTTTGCCATTTGAATAATGCAATCCACATCAAGCGGCTTAACAAAACGCATGTCCACCAACGTCGCGTCCAAATGATCTGCAACGCCCTTTAGTCGAGAAACCATCAAACCAAAAGCCAAAATCGCAACACGGGCGGATTTTGTTTGAGATTGCCGCAAAACACGCGCCTTGCCGATCTCAACTGTCAGCAACGCCTCGGTTTGCTCAATCCCCGGTCCTTTTCCTCTGGGGTACCGAACTGCCGCAGGGGTATCCATCCGATAAGCCGTCGTCAACATCATGCGGCACTCATTCTCATCCGAGGGCGCCATAATGGTCATGTTGGGGATACTTCGCAAATACGCCAAATCAAAAACACCATGGTGAGTCTCACCGTCTGAGCCCACCAACCCGCCTCGATCAATTGCGAACATAACAGGCAATTTTTGAATCGCCACGTCATGCAAAATTTGGTCGTACGCTCGTTGAGCAAAGGAGGAATAAATGGCGACCACCGGTTTGACGCCGGCGCAGGCCAACCCTGCGGCAAAGGTGACGGCATGCTGCTCAGCGATCGCGACATCACGGTAACGATCTGGGAAACGCTTCTCAAATTCCACAAGGCCAGAGCCTTCGCGCATTGCCGGCGTAATCGCGTAAAGCCGATTATCGACAGCAGCCATATCACAAATCCAACGGGAAAAGACTTCTGTGTAAGTCGGGTGTTTCGGATCAGGAGCCTTCTCAATAACTCCCACTTCGGGATCAAAGCGACCCACTCCGTGATAAAGCGTCGGATTGGCTTCCGCAGGCGCGTACCCTTTGCCTTTCTTTGTGACCACATGCAACACCATCGGTCCGTCAAGCGCTTTAATATTTCTGAGAATAGTCACCAAACTCGCAATATCGTGACCATCCACCGGACCGAAATAGTTAAGGTCAAAGGCTGAGAACAAGGTGGATTCCGGCGCGACGAAGTTGACCGTTCGCTGCTCCATGCTCTTAAACAGGTTCCACAGTTTCGGGACTGGTTTCAATGCGCGCTTTGAGAGATTTCTCGCGCCCATAAAAGCGCCTCCGGACACCAGTTTAGCCAAATGGTGATTCAGAGCGCCAACGGATGGCGAAATGGAACAGTCATTGTCATTGACGATAATTAAAAGCTTAAGCCCCTCTTTATAGGTTCCCGCATGATTGAGCGCCTCAACAGCCATGCCGCCTGTCAGAGCGCCGTCGCCAATCACAGCGATATGCCAAGCTTCTTTGTCGCCGCGCAAAGCATCAGCGACTGCCATGCCGAGCGCTGCGGAAATAGAGGTGGAACTATGCGCGGTTCCGAATGAGTCGTGCTCACTTTCATTACGCTTGGGGAAACCCGACAATCCTTTATATTGACGAAGGGTGTCAAAACGATCGCGCCTGCCGGTGAGTATTTTGTGCGCATAGGCTTGATGACCGACATCGAAAACAATCTTGTCTTTCGGCGAATCAAAGACATAATGAAGCGCAATCGTCAAATCCACAGCGCCTAAGGAACTCGCCAAATGGCCTCCGGTTTTTGAAACTTTCTCAACCATGAAGTCGCGTATCTCTTGAGCGAGGGCTGGAAGCATTTCAACAATCAGCTTCTTAAGATCTGCTGGAGAATTGATTCGATCTAATAATGCCATAGACGCTCCTTCGGCCTAGTGATCACGGCTTAAAACATAGCGAGCGATCTCTTCGAGCCGCACCGTTTTTTCTTTTGAAGCCCCTATTGACGCAAGCGAGTCAAGAGCGATCTCGATTTGTGAATGAGCCATTTCGCGGGCTTTCTCAAGCCCTAAGTGCGACACGAAAGTGGGTTTCTCATTGGCCGCATCCTTGCCGGCGGTTTTGCCTAGGACTTCGGTTTCGGCCGTCACATCCAAGATGTCATCAATGACTTGAAAAGCCAACCCCACGCAAGCCGAGTAATTCGCGATCGCGCCGATCAGCGCCGGCTCGGGCATCGTTTGACCTGCGTACAACCCCATTAAAGCTGATGCGCGAATCATCGCCCCTGTCTTCATTCTGTGCATTGTTGTCAGCATCGATAATGTCAAATCAGAATGCGCGGCCAAGAGGTCCACCGCCTGCCCACCGCACATTCCTGCCGGTCCCGCAGCAGAAGACAATAGCTTCACCAGCGCGACGGTTTGCTCCGAAGTCAATCCCGTTTGCGTCAGCTCAAAAAACGCCTGCGCCTGAAGAGCGTCGCCAGTGAGCATTGCCATCGCCTCACCGTACTTTTTGTGCGTAGTTAGTTTTCCACGACGCAACGTATCGTTATCCATGCAAGGCATATCATCGTGAACCAACGAGTAGCTGTGAATGTACTCAACCGCCAGGGCGATCCGATCAAGGGCTCGTTCATTAGCGTCAACCAAAAGCCCCGAAGCGTACACCAACAACGGCCGAATCCGTTTGCCGCCATCAAGCACCGCGTAGCGCATCGCCTCGTGCAACTTCCAGGGCAACTTATTGTCTGGGGGCAATGTATCGTACGCCACAACCTCAAAATGTCGAGCTCGTTCCTCTGACCATTGCTTAAAATCGCTCACGGCAGCTCCTCTTGCTTCAAATCACTGGGGTTCACAGGTTTTAACTCGCCGTCCTCCAGTTTTTGAACCACTTGAGCAGCTTCTGTCAGAAGAGTCTCGCAGCGGTCCGAAAGGGCTTTCCCGCGCTGATAGGCCTTAACACTCTCTTCTAAGGTCAAATCCCCAGCTCGCATTTTCTCAACAATTGCCTGCAACTCTTGCATGGCTTGCTCATAACTGAGCTTTTGAACGTTTTTTTCACTCACCATAATGATGCAAACTCAATTCAATAACTTGTTCATTTTAGCGGAAATCTCTCTCGGTTCCTTTCTCTAACGCAATAGTCGCTCTTTTGAGCATTTCAATGAAACGTTGAAAAGGTTTTTGGGCTTTTCATTTGGAAACGATTATTATTGCCCAATTGTTTAAAAGGCTATGAACTATGAAATCGTTGTGGATGCTATCGGCCTCTTTTCTATTTTCTGCGATGGCCGTGATTGTCAAAATGGGGGCTGAAGAATTCGGCTCGTTGGAGTTGATTTTTTACCGTTCGCTTGCCGGTGTCATTATGCTTTACGGCTTTATTCGCGCCAAAGGCTACACCATTGCGACTCCCCATTTATTCGGGCACTTTAAGCGCAGCTTCATCGGCACTTTTTCCATGTCGTTATGGTTCTTTTCGCTGACGATGCTGCCAGTTGGCACGTCCATGACACTAAACTACACTTCGCCCCTTTTCATGGCTGCCTTCATGATTATTTTTGCCGTTATGCGAAAGCAAGCGCTCAATTGGGGGCTCATCCTTTCAATTCTCTTAGGTTTTGCGGGGGTCTGCCTTGTTCTTCAGCCATCTTTTGAAAGCGGTCAGGAGCTCGGCGCCCTTTTAGCCCTTTCGTCCGGTTTTTTGGGTAGCATCGCCTACTGGCAAATCAAAGAATTGGGACAACTTAAAGAACCCTCTTGGCGCATCGTCTTTTACTTTACGCTCTTCGGTACCTTCTATGGCTTGATTGGTAACCTTCTATTTGAAGGAGGCCTGTCGCCAATTACCAGCAGTAACGTGATTTATTTGATTGGCATGGCTGTCTGCGCGACACTTGCCCAGGTTTCTCTCACCATGGCTTTTGGGCAAGGCAACGTCTTACTGTCATCTTGCCTTCAATTTTCGGCCATTGTTTTTGCTGAACTGATGGGATTGTATTTCTTTGGAGACGCACTCTCACTGACCACCGAATTGGGCATTGGCGTTATCATGGTCGCTGGTGTCATCGCGACGGTGCTGGCTAAAAAACAGCAATAGAAGTCTAATTTTAGAAAGTCGTCAACGCCGATTTTTTAAAAGAATCGGCGCTTATACCTTCTATCATCGCGGTCATCATCGTCGCGATCGTCATCATCACGATCGTCGTCATCATCGCGATCGTCATCATCGCGATCGTCGTCATCATCGCGATCATCGTCATTATCACGATCATCGTCATCATCACGATCATCGTCATCACCTGCCCAAACACGAACGGGAGAGATGCTGAGAGCTCCGAACGCCAACAACGCTAACAAAAGATTTCTTTTACTCTCGTCCATCTCAATCTCCCAAATGAGTTAGTTTTCTTTGAATTTCTCAAAAAATGAGACTGTCGTCAATAAATTTTTCTTCCAGTCTTCAACAGACTCAAATTTTATTTTAATTTGTAAGGAATTACCTTTGCCCAATTTTCATATCCTTTTGATATTTATAAAAATATCATCTGACTAAGACATTTTTTCATTTCGACGGAAACATTTCGTTGCCTCCCTACGCATTTGTATACGGCTTTTGGGCAAGCAAATCATTAAAGTTAAACACGTAGAGAGAAGGCACAGCAGTCCTCCTACAAGGGAAGAGAGAGAGTTTAAAGCCGGGATCGAGCAGTCCCGGCTTTTTTTTCTGCTCAGAAACTACGATTTTGCCGAGAGGGCGCGTTTTAAGAAAAAGCCAAAAACAAAGCCTAAGACTGTGACAGCGATGCCCACCATATAAGCTTGATCGAATTCCCCATAGCGACTGTAGAATAAATTCATGATGTAAGGACCAATCATGGCTGTTGAGGAAAAGCCTACAACCATCATCCCGTAGTTAGCGCTATTGTGAGCCGGTCCAAACTCTTCCGTGGTAAAACTTGGATAGACTCCCATGTAGGCGCCGAAGGCAAGCCCCAAGGCGACAATCGACATCAAAAACAAACCATTATCACCAGGCGCGCAATCCCACAAAATCAACATGCCGAGAAAATTTAACAGTTGAGCCAAAAATAGTGTTGGAACACGGCCGATATAATCAGAGAGCACGCCAGCGATAAAACGACCACTCATGTTACCGACAGCAACCACGGACACCACCATTGCGCAGGCCGCCGGCTGATACTGCATCTGAAATTGCGCAATCATCGCCGCATATGAAATCGCCATCATGCCCGCCAAAGCTCCGCACACGCCCATCCCCCACATGAACCAAAAGCGCTTTGTTCGCATCATTTCTGTTGTGCTAAAACTCTGAATGTGCCCGTCAACCGCTTTTTTCGGCACAAACCCCGTGGGCGCGAAACCCACTGGACAACGAGTACTTAGCGCGCCACCGGTGACCACAATAACAATGAAAGCTATGCCGAGCATGAAAAATGCGTGCTGAACGCCCCAACCGTTTAAGAGAAAAACCGCCACAGGAGGAATGATCACGGAACTTGCGCCATACGCAGCCATGGCTAAGCCGCTCACAAAACCACTGCGATCCGGGAAAAATTTCAGCAGATTACCCGTTGTGGAGGAAAAAGTGGCTCCCATGCCCAACCCGAACACGGCGCCATAAACCACAATGACCGTGATGGCGTTAGTCGCAAAAGAACACCCGATAAACGCCCCTCCCATCATCACGCCGCCTAAAATCATCATGGGCTTTGGACCGTAGTGATCGCTCACCCAACCAGCAATCAGCATCGCAATGGGTGAACAGCAGCTTGCCAAGCTAAAAGCAAACGCGATATCCCCAATCTCGCCATTTAAATGCTCGGCAAGCGGTTGAGCAAACACGCTCCATGCGTAATTGGCACCGGCACAAACCAAAATGAAACAAGCCAATAAAAAAACCATCCAGCGTTTTTTATCAAGACGGCTGTCATTGACTAGTGGCTTCATGGAAAACTCCCTTCCTAACATGCGAATTAAACGGACAAGGCTTGCCCAAAGCAAAGCGCGGACCTTCTCATTGTACCCATAACTTTCAACCTGCCGAAAGCGTCATTTTGGAAATAACAAAACCTCCCGACACCTTCCAAACTCTCCATAAGTTGCTTCATTGAAAGATATTTATTGCAAAATGTTAGAGGCAATCAAATCTTGAATAAAAGATAATCGATTGTTTTATCGATTTTTTCTTTCCAAGAAGCCTTTTTTTTCGGCTCATCCAGAAACATTTCGTTGCTTCCTCAAGCAATTGTTCACGTCTTTTCGACCGCGCTCTGTTTAAAGTTAAAGGCGTGAGAGACGAGCACAGCTGGTCCTCCGGAACAAGAGAAGAGAGAGAGTTGGGGCCGGGACAAAATCCCGGCCTTTTTTTCGCACATTATGCGAAAAATCCGTACCATTACCAAGGATTCTTTCGCTTTGGGAACGCAATCATGCAAAAACTATTGATCACATTACTAGGAATTTCTGCGATGGCATTGACCGCATGCTCTGGCAACAGTGTTGAAGACAAATTGGCAGGTAAAGCCGTATCAAAACTTGAAGGAACATCTTGGCAACTTGTTGTTGCTGATGCGCCAAAGGTTAATGACTGCGAGAATCTGCCGCCTGTCATGGACTTTTTGGATGCGAAACGTGTTTCCGGTAACTTGGGCTGCAATCTATTCAACACCGAATATCAACTTGACGGGAAAAAACTCACGTTTAAAGACGCGGCGGTAACTCGCCGGATGTGCGCTCCGGAAGCGATGCAAACGGAAGCAAAACTCTTGAAAGTCCTTCAAGAAACCCGTTATGTCACGCAAAATGAACAGGGCTTGATGCTCTGGAATGAAAAAGGCGAATTGCTCGTGCAGTATGAACCCGAGAAACCCGGCGCTTGCGAGTAATCACCAATCTTAAAAAAGAGGTGCCAAACGGTCGCCGTCGCACCTCTTTTTTCTATCCACTCTGATTAATGAGCGGACTCCCAACTTTCCCCTACACCGACCTCCGCTAAAAGCGGAACCTTCAACGTTGCCACGGCTTGCATTAATTGAGGCAACCTTTCTTTGACACGGCTAACCTCATCGTCAGGAACCTCCAGCACCAATTCGTCGTGCACTTGAAGAACCAGAAGACTCTTTAGCTTCTCGGCTTCAAGCCAGGCCTGAACAGCGATCATGGCTTTCTTAATCAAGTCGGCCGCTGTCCCTTGCATCGGCGCGTTAATGGCTGCTCTTTCGGCCGCGGCACGGACTTGGGCGCGGGAACTTTGTATGTCGGGCAGCCACAATCTGCGACCGAAGGCAGTTTGCACATAGCCCTGACGGTGAGCAAGCGCCCGCGTCTCATCCATATAGGCCTTGACTTTCGGATAGCGAGCGAAGTACCGATCGATATAAACTTTCGCGGCCTGAGGCTCGATTCCCAGGTTAGAGGCCAGTCCAAAAGCGCTCATCCCGTAAATGAGGCCAAAATTAATCACTTTGGCCATCCGACGTTGATCCGGCGTGACTGCGTCCACAGTCACCCCGAACACTTCCGCGGCCGTCGCGCGGTGAATATCCAAACCGTCATGAAACGCCTTTAATAGTCCCTCATCACCTGATAAGTGCGCCATGATGCGAAGTTCAATTTGCGAGTAGTCCGCCGAGATGATTTGTTTACCGGATTCCGCTACAAATGCTTCACGCACCTGACGGCCTTCTTTGGTGCGAACCGGAATGTTTTGCAAGTTCGGATCACTTGAGGCCAAACGTCCCGTCACAGCGGTTGTTTGTCCGAAAGTCGTATGCACCCGTCCCGTTTTGCCAAAAACCATCATCGGCAGTTTGTCCGTGTATGTGCTTTTGAGCTTGCTTAAACGACGAAATTCCAAGATGGCTTTCGGCAACGGATAATCAAGCGCCAATTGTTGCAACACCTCTTCACCGGTGCTGTAACCGCCAGTGGCAGTCTTTTTGGTCTTCGGTGGCACCGGCAATTGAAGCTCTTCGAATAAAACATGTGAGAGTTGCTTAGGACTTGCCAAGTTAAAATCGTGACCGACCATACTTCGGCATTGTTCCTCAATCAGAACAATTTCATCACCCAACGCGTCACTTTGCGCACTCAAGCGCAAAGAATCAATTAAAACACCGTTTCTCTCCATCTTGAAAAGAACGTTTTGCGTGGGCAATTCAATCGTTTCATAGATCGCCTTTAACCCTTCATCGGAGTTGACGCGCGTGGAGAGCGCATCATACAAATCGGCAATGGCCTTTGTCCTTTGAGCCATGAAGGCGGCAGCTTCTTCAACCGTTGCCTCGCTTGCCTTACGCGCCTTCACCCCTTTGCCTAAAAAGTCTTCGTGGCTTGCCACATCCGCCTTTAGCCAACGCAAGGCGAGATTGGCAACATCATGCTTCATATGGGCTTCCAACACGTAACTGAGTAACGTGATGTCCTGCGTTTTGGCAGAAAGCGAAAAATTCGCGTTCATGAGCGCATGACGTGCGAATTTTGCCTCACAAGTGACTTTTACGTTATCGCTGTCAAACCATGCTTTTAAAGCGTCGATTGAGATATTCGGTCCCGCCTGGTGCGCCAACGGCAAGTAATACGACGTCTTCTCAATTTGCAGCCCGATACCGACCGCAACGGCGTGCATTCCATCAGTTTTGTCCGCAAAAATTTCGAACGCAACCGGCGAGTCGGTTCGATTAAGTTCGGTTGACAACTCCTCGATAGTCTCATTGGTCACAATGACAACTTTATCAGTTGTCAGTTTTTGTAGAGCCGTCGTCGTATCCTCCTGAGCAATGGATGCGAACAAATCCAAAGTATCTGATGGCTCTTGCGTTTTTTGGATCTTCTTTTTCTCTTTGCTCTCCCGATCGACCTTTTTCTTACTTTGTTGCATTTCCCAACGGGAATAAAACTTTTGCAAAAAAGCCCGGTCCTCCTCAACGAAACTCAGAGAGGAAATACCACCGGATACAAAGGAGGATAAATCGGCATCGGTTTTAATCGTCACAAGCGCTCGAGCCGTTGGTAAAAAAGGCAGGCCTTCGCGCAAATACTCCCCCGCCTTTCCTTTGACTTCGGCGGCGTGAGCAATCACTTCATCTAAAGAGCCGAAATCGTTAATCCACTTGGCTGCAGTTTTCGGTCCACACTTATAAATACCCGGGACATTGTCAACCGCATCCCCCATCAATGAGAGGTAATCAATGATGCGATCGGGACTCACCCCATACTTCGCCTTAACGCCTTCCGGATCCAGTACCTGCCGCGTCATAGTGTTGATGATGACAACTTGGTCATTGACCAATTGACTCATGTCTTTATCGCCTGTGGCAATAAAAACCTTGATGCCAGCTGCTTGAGCTTGTGCGGCAAGTGTTCCAATGACATCATCGGCTTCAATGCCTGGCACCTGCAATAGCGGCCATCCCAGGGCTTTAATCATTTCATGAATCGGTTCAACTTGGCTTGCCAAATCCTCAGGCATCGGCGGACGATTGGCCTTATAGTCTGCGTAAATATCATCTCGAAATGTTTTACCGTGCGCGTCAAAAATACAGGCCGCGAAATCCGGTTTCACCATCTCGCGAATCATGTGAAGCATGTTTGCGAAACCCTTGATGGCGCCTGTCGGTTCTCCAGCGCTCGTCCTTAAATCTGGTAAGCCATGATAGGCTCTGTAAAGATAATTGGATCCGTCAACTAAAAGGGCTGTTTTCATTTCCATATCGTCCGTCACTTGATCAGGTCCGAAACAATAGCAAATTTCTTAAGACAAAATAGACTTTTGGCATGATCTTTTTCAGCACAACGAAAAATGTCATACCTATTTTCAATTTCAGCGCTCAACGCCTTGAATCTTTCGGTAGAATCGTTCACTTCTGCCCCCTATAATAAAAGTTAAGGGCAACAAAAACGAAGCGAGTTTTATTATGCGCAAAAGTTTATTTTTACTTTCCCTCCTGAGCCTAGCGCTGGCTCAAGCCGGCGTTGCTTCAGCACAAAGTAACGGCAGCATGCAGCCGCCTCAAATTTCAGAGCAAGCCGCCGAGGCTGCATATAACAATGCTCAAAAGCCCAAGCGGGCTCCAAGCGGTTACGACAAATTGGCTAGAGAAAGTAATCGCTATGCAGCAAACCCTGACCTCGCGCCGTCAGAAGCCGACTATGCCAA
>ERZ779866.1725-NODE-1725-length-21267-cov-9.290590_pt1 | contig 21267 bp, 18 predicted proteins | sample MGYA00511248_ERZ779866 | MGnify/ENA primary metagenome ERZ779866 (study PRJEB29588, sample SAMEA2155758) | human gut metagenome | biome: human gut; feature: human-associated habitat; material: faeces | place: Denmark | collected 2008/2010 ... | reverse complement strand
TTATCTTGCCATGGCGGACATAGATCAATTTCGCCCGGAAGACCTTGAACCTTACAAACCGGGGTATATAGACGGCATACGCGTTGTGTTTTACAAACACCAGATAGAGAAAGCGCTTGTGATGTGCAAAGCCGTTGCGGATGCTGGGTATAAACTGTTCGTACAGCCTATGGTCACGATAGATTATACTTTGGATGAGTATAATCAGCTGATAGAAAAGGTAAAAACGCTCAAGCCTTATGCCGTGTCTATCGTGGATAGTTTCGGCTATATGAGCAAGGGCGAATTGTTTAAATATTATCAGTTGCTTGACGCCAATCTTCCCAAAGACGTAATAATCGGTTTTCACTCACACAACAACATGCAAATGGCTCTGATGAATGCCGAAGCGTTGCTTTCCGATAAACGCGATCGAGAGATCATCATAGACGCATCGCTTTATGGCATGGGCAGAGGCGCAGGGAATCTGCGTCTAGCCAAAGAGCCACGAACACGAACGGACAGTGAGCCGCCCTCGGGCGGCTTTTTTCATGCCCTCGCTCCGAGCGACACCCTCGGTACCTTCTGTTGGATTACCAGTCAGAACGACACTGCTCCAAAACTATCAGCCTTAGTTTTGATGTGATTCCATAGTTGGATTACCAGTCAGAACGACACTGCTCCAAAACCGCAAGGGTGCGAAGCAAACTTGAAGATCGCTTCAGGCACGTTCGCTTCAAGACGGATCCCCTGCGGTGGAAAGACTATAGGGAGCTGCGGGCTTCGGCATCTTCGAGCGCGGCGCTTGGCGAGGTCCATCTTGAGAGGGGCGAGTACGCGCGCGTAATGAGCGAGCTTGCCACCTATGTCCCAAGAATGGGCCTGGATGAAGGTACCATAGTCAAAGCCATAGGTGATTTCGTCTACACGGTCGAGGTGAAGGCTCATGATTACAGAATCGTCGGTAGGAGGCGCATCGAGTGATTGCGCACCCGCTTCATTGGATGAAGCGCTTTCCCGGGTGAAAACGATAGTCAAGGACGACGAGTTCGCGCGCGGCGTTTTGCTCATGCTCGGGACCGCCGACAACATCGAGAGATTCATCGGGTATCTTGACTGCGCCGATGCCGAGGGCGACGAGAAGACCGGCGTGCAGATCGTGGCCAAGGCTCTGGAGGAGCCCATCCGCCAGATTGCCGCCAACGCCGGCCTGGACGGCTCCGTGATCCTGGAGAAGGTCCGCACCTCCGGCAAGAACGGCTTCGGCTTCGACGCCTACAAGGAGGAGTACTGCGACATGATCGCCAGCGGTATCGTGGATCCCGCCAAGGTGACCCGCTCCGCTCTGGAGAACGCCGCCAGCGTGTCCGGCATGGTGCTGACCACCGAGTCCCTGGTGGCCGACAAGCCCCAGCCCGCGGCTCCCGCAGCCCCCGCTCCCGATATGGGCGGCATGGGCGGCATGTATTAAGAGACGCCGCAAACCGTTGAAATTGCTTGATTTTTTGGATGCGCAAAAGCGGATTTACGCCAAACTTACGCCACTTACGCCAAAAATCCAAGCGCATGATCCGGTAACAGAAATCGGCACCTGCCTCAAAAAGCAGGTGCCGATTTTTATGATTTGCCCTTGCCGGTGCAGGAGGCGGGGATCATGGCTTGACTTGCTCCGCAGCTCAATACGCCGGGTCCTTCAGCTCCCGGCGGATCTGCGGGAAGGCCGCATCCTCGCCCTGCTTCTTCAGCAGCAGCAGCCACCGGTCCAGCAGGTCGCTGGTCTCCTGGTTGATGAGAATGTGTCCCTTGGAGCCCTGGTAATAGTCATAGGGCGATGCATCGGTATATTTTTCCCCTTGGTACACCCGGCAGGCAGCGATGCGGTCGCAGAACATCTCCGCCACATAGCGCTTGGGCATTTTGCACCCGCCCATGTATACGCTGCCGTCCGGCCGCAGGCAGTAGTCGATCCAGTACTCAAAGTGATGGCGGTTGCGGCCCTTATGATGCAGCCACGACAGGCTTACGCCGTTTTCCAGGCGCTCCTGGTCGTTGGGACTGCGGTATCCCTGGTAATACTTGGCGCTGCGCCAGAACTCCGTGGGGCTGTATTTGCTCAGATCGTGGGTCAGTCCCTGCCACACCAGCCCCAGCCGCAGGCAGTAATGCCGCACCAGCCGCCGGTGGCGGCCCACCGTGCGCAGATGCTCACGAATATGCATGCGCCGTCCCCCCTTTTTTTCGCTTTTCCTATGATACCACAAAAGGGCTCCCGGCGCAAACGGCAGACTTTGGCGAAATGACGAAAAATGACGGGATTTTTCTACGGCAGATTTTGCTTTTTATTCACACTCCTGTCATAGGTCTATGTTATAATCATAACAAAGAATCAAACGAGAACAAGGAGGCGCATCTTTTTCATGATGATCGAGAAGAGCGGCACCATCCGGCTGAAGGATATCCACATTCCCCAGGGGGGCACGCCGGAGCAGCAGGAGCTGGCCCAGGGCATGGTACGGGTGAATCACCTGTATCGCAGCGCTCTGAAGGTCGCCGTCACCCAGCTGGAGATCCTGGACGAGGAATTTGCCAGCCTGTACGACCACTCTCCCATCCACCATATCGAGTACCGCATCAAAACCGTGGACAGCATCGTGGAAAAGCTGAAGCGCCGGGGGTTTGAGGTCACCATCGACAATATCTATGCCCACATCCAGGACGTAGCCGGCGTCCGGGTTATTTGCAACTATCTGGACGATATCTACTATCTCCGCAGTCTGCTGGCCCGCAATGAGAATTTCAAGATCATCCGGGAGGTGGACTACATCCAGCAGCCCAAGGAGTCCGGCTACCGAAGCCTGCACCTGATCTGCGATGTGCCCATCGTGATCTCTGAGGGAATGCTGCACCTGCCGGTGGAGATCCAGCTGCGTACCATTGCCATGGACATGTGGGCCAGCCTGGAGCATGAGCTGCGCTATAAGTCGCAGCGGGACTTTTCCCCTGACGACGCAGCGCGCCTGCGCCTGTGCTCCGACGCCATCAGCGAGATCGACCGGGAAATGCAGGATATCTACCAGGGCAGAGGCCCGGAATACCACGCATAGAACCCCGCTGCAAAAAGAAATGTACTCCCCCATGCAGGACGATGCCGTCCGCATGGGGGAGCAAGTTTATGCCGCCTGGGCGGCGTTACGCCTTGGGCTGCTGCTGGGTGATGCAGTGGATGTTGCCGCCGCCGAAGGCGATCTCCCGGGTCTGGACCCCCACGATCTGGCGGTCCGGGAACATCTGCTGCAGCTGCTGGATGGCCAGCCGGTCGTTTTCGTCACCGTACTGGGGGGCGATAACGGCCCCGTTGACGATGAGAAAGTTCATATACGAGGCGATGCTGACCTCGCCGTTTTCCCGGGGGGCGGTGCCCTCCACGGCGTCGATGGTCTCTGCCCCCTCCAGATAGCAGGGCTTTTTCGTCAGGCACAGCTTGTGCACCGTCAGGCGGCGGCCCTTGGCATCGGTGGCCTGGCTCAGGGTGCGGAAGGCGTCCTGGGCCGCCTGATAGAAGGGGTTCTCCGGGTCCTCGGTCCAGATGCAGGCCACCTCGCCCGGGGCCACGAAGCAGGCCACGTCGTCAATATGGCCGTTGGTCTCATCGGGGTCGATGCCGTCCCGCAGCCAGATGACCTTCTCGCACCCCAGATAGCCGCAGAGCTTTTCTTCAATATCCCGGCGGCTCAGCTCCGGGTTCCGTCCCGGGGACAGCAGGCACATCTCCGTGGTCAGCACAGTGCCTTGACCGTCCACATGGATGGACCCGCCCTCCAGCACAAAATCGTCGGTGCGGTAGCTGTCCACCCCCTCCAGCTCGCAGATCTTCCGGGCCACCAGGTCATCCTGATCCCAGGGAAAGTACAGCCCGTCGTACAGGCCGCCCCAGGCGTTGAAGGTCCAGTCCACTGCCCGCAGACCGCCCTGGTCGTTTTTCACAAAGGTAGGGCCGCAGTCCCGGACCCAGGCGTCGTTGCTGGTCATCTCCACCACCCGCACGTCCTCCGGCAGGCGGGCCCGGGCATTCTGAAACTGGTCGGGATTCACGCATACCGTCACCGGCTCAAACCGGGCGATGGCCCGGGCTACGTCAATGAATGCCTGCTGGGCGGGCTTGGCTCCGCCGCGCCAGTTATCGGGCCGCTGGGGCCACAGCATCCATACGCCGCTCTGCTCCTCAAATTCCCCGGGCATGCGATACCCGTCCTGCCGGGGCGTGGTTCCTGTGATTCGTTTTGCCATAGCTGTTATCCTCCTGATATGGGGTGATGCCGCCGCCGGACGGCGATGAGCAGCTCGCCCAGCAGCACACTGATGATGGAGCCCACGGTAATGGGCAGAATGGTGGCCAGCGTCTCCCGGTCCGTGGACAGGGGGACGGCGGTGAATACGATGGACAGGGCGATGAGCACCATGGGGACGTAGGCCAGGCATTTGAGAAAGCCGTCGCCTCCCGGTACCCGGAAGGGCCGCTCCGCATCCGGGAACCTTTGCCGCAGGGTCAGAAACGCCGGAAACACCGGCAGATAGCTCAGCAGCAGCATCACCAGGTTCAGGGCGAAGAAGCTCCAGAACAGGGAGGAATCCGGGCTCACCGCCTGGATGGCAGCTCCCAGCAGACACACCGCCGAGGCTACGATCCCGCTGACCAGCGCCGAGCCCACGGGCATCTGGTTGTCCTTCCGCCGCCGGGCGAACACGGCGGGCATATCTCCCCGCTCCGCGGCATAGGCGGCGGTGGAATTGACGCCCATGGACCAGGAGATCATGTTGCCGAACAGCGTTATCAGAAACAGCAGGGCCACAATACCCACCAGCACGCCGCCGGTGGCGCCGGTCATCAGGGATACGGCATCGATGAGGCCGGAGTCCACACTGATGTCCCGGGTAGGCACGGCGGCCCCGATGCCGAAGGCCGAAAACAGGTAAATGGCCGCAATGACGATGCCGCCGGCAACGATGGCCTGGGGGATCTGCCGCCGGGGGTCCGCCATGCTGCCGGCATAGGTGCATACCACCTCAAAGCCCAGAAAGTTGAAGATGATGACGGAGATATACGACAGACTGTCCAGGTCGAAGGACGGCAGGAAGGTCCGGGCCGTCATGTCGTTGACAAAGCCATTTTTCGCCACATACACGATGCCCAGCACCCCCACCGTCACCGCCAGCAGAATCTTGATGGCGGCGCTGAGGTTCAGGATGATGATGCTGTCGCACACCGGATAAAAGGCCACCACGGTGACGATCCAGATAAACGCCAGCTGGATCAGCAGGGACCACACCGGCCCCGGCTGCCAGCCGAACACATACCCCAGCAGCTCCGGACACATGACCGCCAGGGATGCCATCCACAGAGGGAAGTTGATCCAGTAGTACCACGAGGCCCGGGCGCCCCAGCGGGAGTCGGGCCACGCCGTGTGGATCCAGTCGTACAGGCCGCCGTCCCCGGGAAAGGCGGTGCCCAGCTCCGAGGAAATGAGCCCATAGGGCAGCAGAAACGCCGCGATCATGAACAGCCACCAGAAATACTGGCTGTTGCCGATGGACGCCACCGGCGCGGCGGCCTCCGCCACAAACACCACGCAGATGACGGACAGCACCACGTCCGCCAGCCGAAATTTGCGTTTTTCCATGTCAGCTCAGGCCCCGGTCCGCCATAAAGCGCTCCAGCTGCTCCCGGGCGGCAGCCATCTCCAGCTCCGTGTGCCTCTGGCGGCACTGAGTGAAGTATACCAGCAGGCCCCGCATGGCCGTCAGGCGGTTGCCGGCCTGCTCCCAGCACAGGGAGGCGGCGGAGTCGGCCACCTCGTCGGTGACGTCCTCACCCCGGGTGGCAGGCAGGCAGTGCAGGAACTTGCACCCGATGGCCCCCAGGCTCATCAGCTCCCGGTTCACCTGATAGTCGTGGAACACCTCCACCCGCTGCTCCTTGGGCATCTCGTTTTCATACAGGCCGTACCACACGTCGGTGTAGATGAAGTCCGCGTCCCGGACGGCGCTGCGGTCGTCGGTGACCAGGAAGCTGCCGCCGCTTTCCCGGCAATTGCGCTCCATGATGGCCTGATGGCCGTCGGTCAGCTGGTGGCCCTTGGGGCCGTAGTGGACGAATTTCATGCCCAGATGGGTGGTGATGAAGCCCAGGGACGCGCACACCTGGGTGCCGTCGCCCACGAACACCACCTTGCAGTCCGACAGCTTCTTGCCCCGGGGCAGGTTCTCCGCCATGGTGCACAGGTCGCCGATCTCCTGGGTGGGGTGGTTATAGTCGGACATGCCGTTGAGCACCGGAATGGAGCACGCCTCCGCCAGGTCCACGATGGTGCGGTGCTCAATGACCCGGGCCATGACCACGTCCACCAGATAGCTCAGCACCCGTCCGGTGTCGCCGATGGTCTCGTGTCCGCCCAGCTGGATCATGCCGGGGCCCAGATACTGGGCGTGGCCCCCCAGCTGGCTCATGGCCGTCTCAAAGGACACCCGGGTCCGGGTGGAGGACTGCTGAAAGATCATGCCCAGGTTCCTGTTTTTCATCAGCGGCGGGTAATAGCCGCCCCGGATGGCGTCCTTGATGGACAGGCTCAGCTGGATCATGTCCAGCAGCTCCTTCGCCGAAAAGTCGTTGGTGTCGATAAAATCCTTGACCATATGGTTTCCTCCTGCAAGAAATAGTTGGAAAATTTCCGCGTTCGGCCTTATTATGCGCCCGATGGCGCGTCTCTATGCAAAAAAGCCGCCTCTCGCTCCGCCGCCGTGAAAATGACGCAGGGAGGATTATATTTTCTTGCGGAATCGGCAAATTTACTGTTGCAAAAGTGCGAAGAAGGGCTTAAAACAGATTCTGAATCAGAGCGCCTGAAAACGTGCGGGGGAGGTCTCCGCAGCCCCTCGTACAGGGCAATGGAAAATCACATATAAAGGAAAGGAATGAACAAAATGAACCAAACGCAAACACGATCTCCGCGGAAGAGATTGCTGTCGCTGATTCTGGCGGTGATTCTGATGATCGGGCTGCTGCCCATCTCCGCATTCGCCACCTCGGCCAGCGCCCAGGCGGGCGAGGACAAGGCCGCGACCCAGGACAGCGAGTTCCTGCGCATTTTCCACCTGGACTGCGGCAGAAAGTATTTCACCGTCGATCAGATCAAGCAGATGATCGACTACGCCGCCGAAAGCAACTATACCCATGTGGAGTTAGCCTTCGGCAACGATGGCCTGCGCTTCCTGCTGGACGACATGTCCGTGGAAGTGAATGGCACGACGTATGCCAGTGACAAGGTCACCAGCGCCATTAAGCAGGGCAACAAGGAATTTTATGATGCCGGGACCAATGAGCTGACCCAGTCCGAGATGCAGCAACTGATCGACTATGCCCGGGAGAAAAAGATTGGGATCATCCCCATGTTCGATGCACCGGGTCACCTTCAGGCGGTGATTCGTGGGATGCAGGCACTGGGCCTGAATGTTGTTTACACTACGCCGACTACGAGCGGCACCAGCGTGAACTGGGCAATTAATCCCACGGACACGGCAAGCCTTGCCTTCGTAAAGGCACTGATGGAGAAGTATGTGGCGTACTTTGCAAAGTACGGCTCCAGCAAGTACTTTAACATTGCGGCGGACGAGTGCGGCTTTGCTTCGATGTCCACGGAGCAGTACACGGCATACGCCACCTTTGTCAATAGCCTGGCCGCTATGGTGAAGGGCTATGGCTTTACTGTCATGGCATTTAACGATGGCTTCTATTATCAGAATAAGACCACGACCGAGGATTTTGATACGGATATCGTTATCTGCTATTGGGATGCCAGCGCCAACAAGTATGCTCCTGCGTCTGCGCTTGCATCGAAGAACTTCCGCATTATCAATACGCACAACAAGTGGTACTATGTGATTGGCAACGAATCCACCGGCTGGTATGGCGCGGAGTGGTCCAAGAGCAATATGACGGGCCAGTACAGCAAGTGCAATGTGACGGACGGCGACTATCAGACAAACTATGGCTGCATGAACGCCATCTGGTGCGACAATCCCAGTGCGAACGTGAACATGGCCAATGTCGAAACGCACATCAAGACGCTGGCTCAGCAGACATGCAACAAGTCCTTCTTCACCGAAGTGACCACGACACCCACCGGCCCCGACCCTGTCGAACCGACCGAATCCAAGACGGCAGCGGATGCGGAGCTGAAGGTCAGCGTAACGGTGAATCTGAAGGCCGGCCAGAATCTGACGCTGGCTGTCTCCAAGGCGGAGAATTCCCAGGCCGTTTTTGACCAGGGTGTGGAATTCGTCGCCTATGACGTGACTCCCTCTGTGGATGGTGAGCCCTATCGCGGCCAGGGAACTGTCACCCTGCCGGTTCCGGCGGAGTGGACTGCCCACAAGGACCGGATCGGTGCTTATATCATCACGGATGGCAAGACCGTAACGCTGACCGAGGTTACGGTGGCAGATGACAAGGTTACCTTCACCGCCCCTCATTTCTCGGAGATGGGCCTGTATCTGGCGGCGGAGAGGACAGACCCTGATGTCACGGAGAATCGCACGGTTACCGTCACTGTTGGCAAGACCTACAGCAACACCATCACGGGCGCAAGCTACGCCGGGGATACCTATGTCACCGAGAATCCCGATATTGCCGCCGTGACGGTCACCGGCACGGACGAGCAATTGTATAACCAGAAAACGGTCACGGCGGGGAACTTGGCGAAATACGAAAGTAGTTGGACGAAAACTGACTACTACTACACGGATGATAATATTAATTATTATCCGGTGTACGGCAAGTATGAGACGACGAGTTGGTGGTGGGAAGAAACTACTACCTATTACTGGGGCTACTCTACTACAGATTCCGCAGCTAATGTGACGGAGATTGGTAACAGTACGAATTACAATACGAAGGTCAACGTCTACACCAAGAGCAGTGATCCTACCCCGGCATCCACCACGGTGACCTTCACCGGTAAAAAGGTCGGCACTACATATGTGACCGTGGGGACCGTCCGGTATACCATCAATGTCGTCGCCGAGAACTTGGACAGCGTGAAAGCGCTCCCCATTCAGCTGTGGATCACCAACAACACCATCCAGGTTGACGAGACCCGTTTGACGAAAACTGGCTCTGGCTGGGGCGGCGACAGCAGCCTTGGCAATGCCAATTACGTTAGCGTGGCCGCAGGAAGGGCCTATGGTGAACAGGGCGTCACGCTGAAGGAAGCCATCGGCTTGACCGAGCCCCTTGCCCGCTACGAATATGGCGGCACGCGATTCATCACCGCGCGAGATAGTAAATCCCCGCAGAACCTGGTGCTCTGGAGCGGCCGTATCCATAATTCCGGAAATATTCAGCAAGTATGGGGGGCTGACTACTCCAATTCCGGAGCCGAGTTCAACTACGTCCGCTACTGGGGCGGCGAATGGGCGGTTTCCAATGACCGGAAAGAGTGGACGCCGGTAACCGGCGAGGGCTCCACCGGGACTTACAGCAGCTGTAGAGAGCAGCTGGCGGCCTATTACATGATTCGCACGGAAATCACCAAAGAGGTCACGACGGACATTGCAGACTGGGGCGAACCCAAGAGCGGTAATGGGTACGCAAGTCAAGTAAATGGCGATTTTGTCCTTCTGGACTTTGCTGTGAAGTACGAGAATGGCAATCGGGTACCAAGTGGGTTCCCGGTAGATGAGACCATGGCGTTCCACTGTGCCAGCGATAGTTCAGCAGTCGGTACCCTGAATGGCGTGAAGTACCGCAAGCTGAATAATTTCCGCGGCGTGAATACCAGCGACTATGAAATCTACATGGTCACTGTAACCATGACGAACGATAACGCCTCAACTAAGCTGACTTCTAGTACGGCAAAGTACGGCTATACGTATGACGGCACAGAGCAGATCGTCTGGGCCATTGACGAAAAGACCAAGACAAACAGCAATCTGGACGCGTATACGTCAATTTCTGGTGCCAAGAGCGATTATTCCGGCTGCACGATCGGCGGTGATCCCTATGTTCGCGGTGTGGAGATTTATAACAAACACGGCGCCCTGATCACCTACTACATTCGCGCAAAGGTAAAGACGGATTCTCTTAGCGTCCACTACGTTGTGCAAAACACTGGTGAAGAGTTCTATAAATACTTTATTAATGTTAATAACGAAGCCGGACATGACATGGCGTTCAAGGACGGCATTCAGCTGAACAATCCCTGGAAGGGTGAGCTTCGCAACAGCGAAGTGGTGAATGCCGAAGGCAGAACGCTGACCATCACAGCGGACCTGACGAATTTGCCCATTGACGCCCAGTATCGCTATAGTACCTATACGTGTGTGAAGGTCGAAACGAAGAAGGTTAATGACGTTAATAAGGAAGTCTGGCTGTATTACACATTTACCAGCAACGCGACGTTTGTGGTGGATTTCGGTCTGACGCTGAAAATTGCACCTGCGGATGTCAGTGCCAACCTGAGCGGCGCTCTTATTAAGACAGTGCAGATTGCTCACAGCACGAAGTATGCGGACCTTTCAGTTGACGAGAACAACAATATTATCTATCGCTTGACCAAAACCATCGACGGCGAGGATAACATTACCGTCAGATACACTGGTACCAATGCCAGTACGGACAAGATTGGCGAAGCCAGCTTCACCCTCACCATCATCCCCGCCAGCAATGTGTACTATGAGGACAGCCTGGCCGCCTTTAAGGACGGCACGGGCGCGGCTAAGGACGCAAAGTGGAGCATCGTGGACAAGGACGGCAACGAGACTACGGAGGGGACTGCCCCCACCCAGGCCCTGGAGCAGCTGGGCAGCAGCGGTGTCTACGGCTACGATAAGGCCTATAAGGATTCCTCCATGCTCTCCATGGGCACCGCCCACAAGGTCACCGTGACCGCAGACATGGCCAATACTGATACTTGGAAGGCACAGCCTGCCTCCGCTTGGCCCACCGCTCAGTTTACCTTCAAGGGCACCGGCTTCGACATCATCTCCCTGACCAATAACAAGTCGGGTACGATTTTCGTTGATGTCACGAATACCGCAACGGGCAAACAGTACAACTATGTGGTCAACAACTACTATGGCTATACCTATCAGAGCGGCGAGTGGGTTGTGGATAAGAATGCGTCCGATACGTTGTATCAGATTCCCGTGATGAAGGTCGACGGACTTGACTACGGCGAGTATAATGTGGTCATCAAGGTAGCCTATAACAAGTTCTTTGACACAGCCGAAGCGAAAGAGTACAGCTTCTGGCTGGACGCCGTTCGCATCTATGATCCCATGGGTGAGTATGCGGGCTACACCGAGGATAACGAGGGCTATCCCCAGTACATCAAGCTCCATGACGAAGTGGTGAAGGGGACGGCGACGCCCAATGGGAATGCTCTGTTCATCGACGGCGCAGAAAAAGCTACCATTCAGCAGTATACCAACCTCGGCCCCAACAACGAGGTCTACCTGATGAAGGGTCAGGCCATCACCTTCAAGCTGACCGGCACTGATGTTGGCAAGATTGCCAGCGTACAGATCGGCGCCAAGGCCCCCAAGGGTGCTGTGGAACTGAAAGTGAATGACAGTGTGGTCGTGGAAAAGCTCTCCACTGCCACGGAGATGTACTATGACATCACCACACAGGTTACCGGTGATAATAATTATCAAGTGACCATCACCAACACGACCGGCAATATCCTGTCCCTGACCAATCTGAAGATCACCTATTCTGCAAAGGGTTCTGTGAGCCTCGGCACCCTGAATACCCAGGAGCAGGAGAGCGCCGTCAGCATGGTGCGGGCTCTGTTCACCGCGCCGGTGGCCACCTTCAGCCCGGAGACCTTTGAGGCCGACTGGGGCCGGGCGGTCCGCGCCGGTAAGCGGGCCACCCTGACGGTGAAGACTTCCGCGGACGTGGAAAGCATCACGGTGGACGGCCAGGCCATCACCAGCTATACTACCCGTACCCAGCGCACCGGCTGGGGCTGGTGGTCTCCCAAGGTTACCTATCACGTATTCACCTACACCACCACCGCTCCCGCCCAGACCACGGACTACGCAGTCTGCGCAGTGAATGCGGAAGGGACTGCCAGCGAAGCGGTCACCGCCACCCTGACGGTGAAGCCCACCACCTGGTGGAACTGGTGGTTCTGAGAAAGGAGCAATCGAAACCATGAAATCCTATGTATCCCCCATCGTCAGCTTCGAGAGCTTCGAGTTGAGCGCAAACACTGCCAATGCATGTGGAAATAAGACGCATACGCCGACCAATCACACATGCGGCGTGGATGTCCCCGGTGTCGGAATGGTATTTTTGAACGAAGTTGAGGACTGCAAATACAAAGGCAGCGACGGCGATCATAGCGTTTGCTATGACATACCGTTTGATTCGACCCGTCTCTTCAATTCCTGACCCAACTGAACACCCTGAAAGAGCCCTGCCCCCATGGGGCGGGGCTCTTTGCAAAGGAGCAATGTATGAAACGAACCATCAAGTGCGCCGCCCTGCTGCTGGCCCTGGTGCTGCTGTGCGCCGGGTGCGGGAAAAAGCAGCCCAGCCAGCCGGACGAATACGGCCTGGCCCCGGAGCCCTCCAAGCTGGACGGTGTGGCCATCGGCAATGACCTGGAGATCGTCAGCACCGGGCGCTACGCCGGCCTGTTTGTGGAGGACGGCAGCGACGAGACCGTGTCCGACGTGTTCTGCATCCGCGTGAAGAACACCGGCTCCACCGGCGTGCAGTACGCCCACATCACCCTCACCCGGGGCGGGGAGTGCTACGAATTTGACATCACCACCCTGCTGCCTGGGGAGACGGTCCAGGCCCTGGAGCTCAGCCGCCAGACCCTGCCGGAGAAACCGGCGGAGCTTACCGCCGCCGTGACCACCTATGCCCCCTTCAGCGAGACGCCCTCCATGCACGACGACGTGCTGGAGGTGGCCGCGTCCCAGAACGGTATCACCGTTACCAACCGCTCCGACGCCGCCATGTCCCAGGTCTATGTCTACTATAAAAACGCCAGCGGCGACCTGCTGCTGGGGGGCATTACCTATCGCGCCGGGCTGACGGACCTGGGCCCCGGCGAGACCCGGACCTGCTACGCCGGGCACTACAGCCAGGACTCCAGCCGCCTGCTTTTCGTGACCTATGCCCCGTAAGCTGTACCGCTTCGGCGGCATGACCTTCGTCCTGGAGGCGGATTCGCCCATCGCGGACTCGCCTATGTGCGAGCCCTTCCGGGTAGGGGCGGGAGAACCGGCGGACCATACCGTCCGACTGACCTTCAGCGACCGGGTACCCGACCCGCCTCAGAACGCCCTGCGCCAGGGACCGGTATACCGCTGGTACACCGGCGGCGCCCGCTGCACCCTGCAGCGCTACAGCGCTCCCGGCAGAACGCCGCAGTTCACCTACGCCGAGACCCGCCCCGGCCATACGGACCTGGTGTTCGCCGAGAGCTACCGGACCGGTGCGTCGGCCCGGGTGGTGCTGGAGTCGGCGGGGCTGTTCGACATCCTGGCGGATGCCGGGATGCTGGTGCTGCACAGCGCCTATATCGTCACCCGCCAGGGGGAGGGCATCCTGTTCTCCGGCCCCAGCGGCATCGGAAAAAGCACCCAGGCCGCCCTGTGGCAGCGCTATGGGGCCGCGCAGACCGTCAATGGCGACCGGGCCCTGGTCCGGCCCGACACCGGGACCGTCAGCGGCGTCATGTATGCCGGTACCTCCGGCATCTGCCGGAACGTCACTGCGCCGCTGCGGGCGGTGGTGCTGCTGCATCAGGCCCCGGAGAGCCGGGTGACGGATATCCGGCCCCAGGAGGCCTTTGCCCGGGTGCTGAGTCAGTGCGCCTATCACCAGTGGGACCCCGCCTCCGCCGCACGGATGACGGAGCTGGCGGCCCGGCTGGTTACCAACGTACCCGTCCGGCAGCTGGACTGCCGGGCGGATGAGAGCGCCGTCCGGGCGCTGGAAGAAGCATTAAGGAGGACCTGAAATGGAATTCAGCAGCACGGAGCCCCGGCTGTCATCGTACCTGCACGCCAGGGCCTGCCGGTCCGGAACGCCCCTGGCCGGGAATTTTGAGCTGACGGCCCGGTGCAACTTCAACTGTAAAATGTGCTACGTCCACCTGACGGCGGAGGAGCAGCAGCGCCGGGGCCGGGAGCTTACTGCCGACGAATGGCTGGCCATCGCCCAGGAGGCCCGCAGCCGGGGCATGCTGTTCCTGCTGCTGACCGGCGGCGAGCCGCTGATCCGCAAGGATTTCCGCTATTTGCTGACGGAGCTGAAGAAAATGGGGCTGTTGGTGTCGGTGAATAGCAACGGGTCCCTTATCGACCGGGACTGGCTGGACTTTTTCCGGCACGAGCCGCCGTTCCGCTTCAACATCACCCTCTACGGGGCCAGCGATGCCGCCTATGAGCGGCTGTGCGGCCGTCCCATGTTTGCCCGGGTCACGGAGAATATCCGGGCCCTGCGGGAGCTGGGCGTGGGGGTAAAGCTGAACGTGTCCATGACGCCGCACAACGTGGCGGATATGGCGGAAATTTACCGCATCGCCCAGGAGCTGGGCACCCCCATGCAGCTGGCTACCTACATGTTCCCGCCTATCCGGCGGGACGAGGCGCTGGTAGGCAGCAACGACCGGTTCACCGCCTGCCAGGCGGCGGAATACAGCGTCCAATGGGATCGGCTGCGGCTGACCCCGGAGCAGTTCCGGCAGCGGGCCCAGGCCATGAAGCAGGGCCTCGCCCTGCCGTCGGAGGATGATGTCTGCGACGGTACACCCGGCGAGGGTGTGGCCTGCCGGGCCGGGCGCAGCGCCTTCTGGATCAACTGGCAGGGCGGCATGACTCCCTGCGGCATGATGACGCAGCCGCTGTTTTCCGTGCCGGAGCTGGGCTTTGCCCAGGCATGGGAGCGGACCAGGGCGGCCACGGAGCGGATCCGTCTGCCGGGGGCCTGCGCGGGCTGCCGGCTGAAGGAGATTTGCCATGCCTGCGCCGCCATGTGCGTGACGGAGACCGGACATTTCGACACGAAGCCGGAATATGTCTGTGAAATGACCCATGAGACGGTCCGACGGACCATCGAGGAGGCTGAAAATGGAAATTCGTAAGCAGCTGGTAAAGCGCAATATCGCCGGGGACGTGATCCTGGTGCCTATCGGCGATGCATCCCTGGAGCTCAAGGGCCTGGTGACTCTGAACGAGACCGGTGAGCTGCTGTGGGACAGGCTGCCCCAGGCGGCGGATGCGGCGGATCTGGCGGCGGCGCTGCGGGCGGAGTACGATGTGGACGAGCCCACGGCGCTGCAGGACGCACAGGCGTTCCTGGACGCCCTGCGGCAGCTGAATATTGTCTGAAACGAACCCTCCGGCTTCGGGCCGGAGGGTTCGTGAGCCTGTCAAGAAAGTAGGATTGCCTCCGGCTTTGGGCCGGAGGGTTCGTTTTTGCGCGGCGCCGATTGTAATACCCAGCAGTTTGTGGTAGAATCGGTTGAACAGCGTTTCGGATATTTGGGCAGACTCGGAGGGAGTGACAACGTGGACAGAGAAGCATTTGACCGGAAATATACCCGGCGCCTTAACCTGCAGCAGACGGAAGCTGTCCATGCCGTAGACGGCGCGGTGCTGCTGCTGGCGGTGCCCGGCAGCGGGAAGACCACCGTACTGGTGACCCGTCTGGGCTACATGCTGTGCTGCTGCGGCATCGCCCCGGATCAGATCCTGACCATGACCTATACCCGGGCTGCCACCCGCGAAATGAAGCAGCGCTTTTCCCGGCTGTTCGGGGATGACTGCCCGCAGATTCCGCAGTTCCGCACCATCAACGGCGTCTCCTCCAAGATCATCTCCTTCTATACCCAGGACCACGGAAAGGGCCAGGCCTTCCCCCTGATAGAGGATGAGGGCGCTCTTGCCAGGCTGGTTTCGGACCTGTACCGGGAGCTCAGCGGTGAATATGCCACCCAGAGCGTTACGAAGGGGCTGCGCAGATGCATTGCATACGCAAAGAACATGATGCTGAACCAGGAGGAAATCAGCCAACTGGACACGGGGTTCGAAAAATTCCCGGAGCTGTACAGCCGGTATAACCAAACCCTGCGCAGGCAGCGCTGGATGGATTATGACGACCAGATGGTATATGCCAAAACCATTCTGGAGCGGTATCCCCATGTGCTGGCCCATTTTCAGGAGGCTTTTCCCTATATCTGCGTGGACGAGTCCCAGGACACATCCCGGATCCAGCATGCCATCATCAACCTCCTGGCCCGGAAATCCGGGAATATTTTTCTGGTGGGCGACGAGGATCAGAGCATTTACGGCTTCCGTGCCGCTTATCCGGATGCGCTGATGCAATTTGAGCGCACCTATCCCGGAGCCCGGGTGCTGCTGATGGGGGAAAATTATCGCTCCACTCCGGAGATTCTCCGGACAGCGGATGCATTTATCCGGCGGAACCACGACCGCCGCCCCAAAACCATCCGCCCCACCAGGGCCTCCGGCGCAGGTGTGCACCTGGTCCGGGCGGCGGACCGTGCCGCCCAATACGCGTGGCTCATTCACGCGGCGGCGCACTCCGACGGACAAATCGCCGTCCTGTACCGCAACAACGACAGTGTCCTGCCGCTGATCGACCTGCTGGACCGGCGCGGGATACCCTATCGCTGCCGCCAGACGGACGACACATTCTTTACCCACCGGCTGGTCACAGACATTCTGGATATCATCGCTTTTGCCCATGACGGGCAAAATGCGGAGGTATTCCTGCGTATCTATTACAAGGTGGGCGGCGGGATCTCCAAAAAAGAGGCGGAGTTCGCCTGCGAAAAAAGCGCCGCCTCCGGAAAGCCCATTCTGCAGGAGCTGCTGCGCTTTCCGCAGCTGCCCACATTCGTGCGGGACAGCGTGACCGGCCTGATCAGCCTGCTGCCCCGGCTTTTGACGGACCCGGCACAGCGCGGCCTGGACTGCATCTGGCAGGAGCTGCGCTACCGGGACTATGTGGAGCGGCAGCAGCTGGACGGCAACCGGTTTGAGATCCTCCGCCTGCTGGCGGCGCAGGAGCCCAGCCTGGACGGGCTGACGGACCGCCTGGCGTACCTGCGGGACCTGGTGACCCAGCCCCCGGCGGCGCCCGACGCCGGCGTGCTTTTGTCCACCGTGCATTCCAGCAAGGGGCTGGAATACGACACCGTATATCTGCTGGATGTGCTGGACGGCATTCTGCCTGCGGCCGACCCCAAGGAACCGGAGGATCAGAAGCTGTACCAGGAGGAACGCAGGATCTTTTATGTGGCTATGACCCGGGCGAAGGATCATCTGTTCCTGTTCTCCTGCTTGGACCGGGAATCCTCCTTTATCCGGGAATTGCAGAAGGACTTGCCTGTGGAGACATCGGAGGCTGACGACGTGTTCGGCTCCGTGGAGATCGACCCCTGCGGAAAGCCGTATCACCACGCCCGGAAGGGCCGCGGAACGGTTCTGGCCTGCTGCCGGGGACGGTGCCTCGTTGAATATTCCGGCGGGGAGATGCAGCTTCTGACCGTGGGTGAGATGTACGACCAGCGAAGGCTCCTGCAAAGGCTTCCGGAAAAGCCCGCCGTCCGGAAAGAGGGGGTCTCGGCTGCCGGAGCGATCGCGGGGCGGAGCGTGGTCCACACGGTCTTTGGACCGGGGCGTATTACGGCCTACAAGGACCCCGTCGTTACCATACGCTTTCCGAAGTTGGGTGAAAAACACTTTATCCTTTCGGAGTCCATAAAGCGCGGGCTGCTGCGCTATGAGGACGGAGGGACCGGATGAAAGGAGAGCACTCTGCCATGCCTGATGCCGCCGTTGCCCACTATCACCTGCCGGGGCTTTTTGAGTTTTACGATTTTTACCGGGCGTTTTTGCCGCTGTACCGGCGGCACCGGGAATATTTTTACGATTGGTGCGATATTGCATCTCTGTATGGCGCGCCGGAGGGCTGCCTTTGGGGCGGCGGACGGATCGGGTCCGGGAACTGCGATCCCCGGGACGTTCTGGCTTTGACCCGGGAGTACGGCATTTCCGCCCGGCTGACCTTCAGCAATTCCCTGCTGCGGCCGGAGCACCTGGCGGATCGGGGCTGCAACCGGCTGTGCCGCCTGTTTGCCGGAAGCGCGGGTCCGCAAAACGGCGTCATCGTCCACTCGGAGCTGCTGCTGGAGCACCTGCGCAGCGTGTATCCGGAGCTGTATCTTGTTTCATCCACCACCAAGGTGCTTACAGATTTTGCCGCTCTGCGGCAGGAGCTGGAGCGGCCGGAGTTTCGCTGCGTGGTACCGGATTTTCGGCTGAACCGGGCCTTTGACCGGCTGGATACCCTGCCCCGGGCGCTGCGGGACAAGGTAGAATTTCTATGCAACGAGTGCTGTGATTTCGGCTGCCGGGAGCGGCGGGCCTGCTATGAGGCTGTCAGCCGGGAAAATCTGGGAGAGGGCGGCCCGGTCCACCGCTGCGCATCCCCGGACGCCGCCGGAGGCTATCGCTTTTCCCGGGCCATGGAGAATCCCGGCTTCATCGGGGTGGACGACATCCGGAGCACGTATCTGCCCAAGGGCTTTTCCCAATTCAAGATCGAGGGCCGGAGCCTGGGCAGCGCTCTGCTGCTGGAGTTTCTGCTGCACTATCTGACCCGGCCCCCATACCACATTCATGTCCGGGAGGCCCTGTATCTGGACAATGGGCTGGACCTGTTCTGACCGCAAAAAATACTCCCTTGTGCCGCAGCACAAGGGAGTATCAGCTTGTTCAGATCATTATTCCATATCCACGGTGATGTTGTCGGTGCCGTGCCGCTCAAATTCTCCCAGATATTCGTCCATCCGGCTCATGACCTCGTCATAGTTCTCCTCGGTAATAGGGGGATCGTCCATGTCCCGCAGGGCCAGCTCCTGGGCCAGAATTTCAAAGAACGTGTTGTCCTCATAGGCCATGATGGCCTCATGGATGCCGCCCTCGGCAAAGGCCCGGGAGGGGATCAGCTCCCCCTGATACAGCTCCGTCAGCCCCGCCATGCCGTGGCTCAGGCAATAGGAAAAGATCAGGCTCTCCACCTGGTCATACTGCCGGATGCGGTCGTCGCCACGGGTGGAGTTAAGCACCCAGTTGCCGATATACACCAGGTCCAGCAACCGCCGGAATTGTTTCTCTGTCAGCTTGATCTCCATAAAAAACACCTCCATCTGGCCGGAGCGCTGCGTCTTTATGCACAGTATAGCAGACTCAGGCGGAAAAAACCACTGAAAATACCGGGGAAACTCCCCAAATTTTGACTTGAGTATCCGGTCGTTCCATAGTATAATTGATTAGTTATGAGAATCAGGAGGTGGATGTATGGATACTCGCCCCATCGGGGTTTTTGACTCGGGCCTGGGGGGCCTGACGGCGGTGCGGGAGCTGCGGCGTCTGCTGCCCTCTGAAAACATTATATACTTCGGCGACACGTCCCGTGTGCCCTACGGCGGGCGCTCGGCAGAAATCCTGCTGAAATACGCCCGGCAGGACGTGCGCTTTCTGCGCACCTTTGACATCAAGGCCATTCTGGTGGCTTGCGGCACCGTGTCCACTACGGCGCTGCCCCAGCTGCGGAAGGAGAGCGACATCCCCATCCTGGGCGTTGTGGAGCCTGCGTGCCGCCGGGCGGCGGCCGTGACCCGGAACAAGCGGGTGGGCCTCATCGCCACCGCCGCAGAGAGCGGGCCCATCGCCGCCAGCGTGCCGGATAACGGCGGGGTCTACCTCGTCTCGGCCTTCACGGGCCTGGGCGCGCCGCACTGGGACATGTATGCCCGAGGCACGATGGTCGGCCTCACCCGCGGTACGACCCGTGCGCACATAGTCCGCGCCGCCATGGAGGGCATCGCCTACCAGGTGAAGGACCTGCTGGACGCCATGGAGCTGGACTCTGGCCGGACGCTTTCGGTCCTGCGCGTGGACGGCGGCGCCTCCGTCAGCGATTTCCTCATGCAGTTCCAGGCGGATATCCTCCGCAAGCCCATAGACCGCCCGCGCATGGTCGAGACGACCGCCTTTGGCGCGGCCTTTCTCGCGGGCCTTGCAGCGGGGCTGTGGAGCAAGGTCGAGGAGATCGCCGCGCTCCGGCAGTCCGAACAGGTTTTCGAGCCTCAGATGGACGAGCGCGCGGCGGAAAAGTATCATGGCGAATGGCTCCGCGCGGTGGAGCGTGCCAAGAAGTGGGAGACGTCAAAATGAGCGAAAGCATCTTAGTTGTAAAAACCGGTCTGCTTGCCGGCATAATATCGGGAAAAAACGGTCTCATCCGCGGCCGCGACGCCGAAATATTGGACATCGTGAACGAGCATCACGAGTTCCGCCCCCGCCCTGAGATGGAGGAGGACCCGTCGTACCGGCAGATCATCCCCTACGTCGTCCTGACGCGCGGGGAGGAGGTCTTTGTCCTGCGCCGGCTCAAGAAGGGCGGTGAAAAGCGCCTGCACGGCCTGCTGTCCATCGGAGTCGGCGGGCATATCAACCCCGTGGACGAGGCAGGGCGCGGCGAGGCGCTCATGCGCGGCCTGCGCCGCGAGGTCGAGGAGGAAGTCGAGGTCGAGCGGGAGCTTTCGCTCGTGCCGGTGGGCGTGATAAACGAGGAGACGAACGAGGTTGGCAGTGTCCACCTGGGCTTCATGTTCCGCATGGAGGTCGCGGGAGAGGTGCGCGTGCGCGAGACGGAGAAGCTGGAGGGGCTGTGGGTGCCCAAGTCGGAGCTGCCCGCCCTGCGCGAGCAGCTGGAGGGCTGGTCGAAGATAGCGATGGAGGCGATAGTATGAGAGTTTTCACCCCTGCGGACATCCTGCTGCCGCGCGTGGAGGATATGACCAAGTGGAGCTGCATAGCCTGCGACCAGTTCACCTCGGAGCCGGAATATTGGCGTGAGGCCGAGCGCCTTGTGGGCAACGCACCGAGCACCCTGCGCCTCATGCTCCCCGAGGCCTGGCTGGGCCTGCGCGACAGTTCGGCTGAGACGCGGAAGATATACGCGGCCATGAGTGATTATGTAAACCGAGGACTCTTTGAGACGGTGGAGAACAGCTACATATATGTGGAGCGGACGCTGCCCTCGGGCGCAGTTCGCCGGGGCCTGGTGGGCAAGCTGGATCTGGAGTGCTACGACTGGGCGCCGGGCAGCACGACGCCGGTGCGCGCGACGGAGGGCACGGTGGAGAGCCGCCTGCCCGCGCGCGTGGCGGT
>ERZ779866.1718-NODE-1718-length-21344-cov-9.734652_pt1 | contig 21344 bp, 19 predicted proteins | sample MGYA00511248_ERZ779866 | MGnify/ENA primary metagenome ERZ779866 (study PRJEB29588, sample SAMEA2155758) | human gut metagenome | biome: human gut; feature: human-associated habitat; material: faeces | place: Denmark | collected 2008/2010 ... | reverse complement strand
AAGGGAACGCTGTCAAAAAATCAGCGAGATTCCCTCGCGGCAGTTTCATTTATAGCAAACTCCTTGTGTCCCAATGGCTTGAACTCGTTTCCAGTAGTTCCACATCCCACTGGATTGGTTCCATACCCATGGCCCGCACCGCGTTGATCACATGGTCATCATACTCCCCGTAGGGACAGCGAAACAGGGTGGGCCGCACCCCGGTCACCGCCTCAATCTTATCATTACAGGCATTCAGATTTTGTGTGATCTCCTCCGTGCTCAGGCTGTTGAAATGGGCATGGTCATCGGAGTGGCTCATAATCTCGTGCCCTGCGTCATGCAACGCCTTGACTGACTCCGGATATTTGTCCACCCACTCCCCTACTACGAAAAAGGTGGCTTTAACCTGATAGCGGTCCATGATATCTATGAGCTGCTGAGTATCCTCGTTGCCCCAAGCCGCATCAAAGCTGATGGACAGCACTTTATAGTCCTTCTGTACGCAGTAAATGGGCAGCTGTCTGGTAGTGGCCGACGCTCCCACCACTGCCGGGTTGCTCACCGTTAAGAACATCAACGCAGCAGCTGCCATACACCCCAAAATTGCCAATGTTCTGCGCCGGATTAAAAGAAATCTCATTGTCAGATCCTCCCCCTGTTTTCAGGATACAGTATCAGACTATGAGACCATTTGTAAAATCAGAATCTTTTGATCCGGAACAAAAACAACAACGAACCCAGCCGCCCCAAAAGGCGGCTGGGTCTAAGGTTACGATGGGAAGGTTATCGCCTCCTGCTATGTGTGTCGCCACCGAAAATGGACTTCAATCCACACCTGCAGATGCAAGTCCCGCAAGCTTTCCCGATAGGCTCAGTCTGGTCAAGCCGCCTCACAGGGAAATGCCAGAGACCGTCCTTCGTTTCAGCTGACGGGAATCGCTACCGGCTTGCCTGCAAAGTCCACAATCGCTTGCATGAATTCCATGGGTTTTTCCCCACTGGCCAAATGCGTGCAATCGCGGAAGATGTGAATCGTTGGCTCTGGGATTCTCTCGGCAATCCAGTAAGCGATTTCCGGACTATACAGAGAACCCGGATCCGCAAAGAACAGCCCGGTAGGCACATCGATGCGCCCCAGCGCTTCCCGGTAGTCTCCGCTGTCACAGGACTCCCAGTAGATCCGGTTGGCATGTCGGTTCTCCTCTGGCGCGCTGATCAAATGCTCCAGCAGCTCTGACTTTCCTGCCGCAGCCGCCTTGGCCCGGACAGCTCGCTCGTACTCCGGGCTCTCGTCAAAGGTGCGCACCTCCTCCGGCGTGTGCTGGAAGATGGTCTGTTCTGCAAAAAATACGGAGAATGCCTTGTAGTTGTGCTCCATATTGTACAGATCCCGCTCCATCTGCTCCCAAGTGTACCACCCCTGGTAAATTCCCAGCTTCCATCCCTTGTCGCTTACCGGCTTCGGCGACATGTCTCCAATGATAATTTTGGACATGTGCAATGTCCCATACTGCCGAAGGTAGTAGAATAACACCGCAGCTCCCATGGAGTAGCCCAGTACCACGGCATCATCAATACGCAAGTGCTCCAGCAGCTCCTTCATGTCTTGCGCAGACCGGGGAATCCCAAGATTCTCAGTAGCCGGTGACTGCCCGCACCCCCTTTGGTCAAAGCACAGGCAGCGGAATCCACGCATACCCAGCCCTTGGAGCAGCGGGCGCTGGGTCTCCGCCTCACCCCCCCATCCGTGAATCCAGACAAAGGGAACCCCTTCTCCAATATCCAGATAAGAAATGACTCCTCCGTCTGAGGCCACAAACGTTTCTCGCACATCTCTCATGTAATTCGCCGCCCTTCTTATTTCAGGCCGAGAATCTCCCGGGCTTCATCCGGAGCCGCTACCTCCCGGCCCAATTCCCGGGCGATGCGGGCCATCTTAGAAATCGGCTCTGCGTTGGACTTTGCCAACTGGCCCTTCCCGATATAGAGGTTATCTTCCAATCCTACGCGGACGTTGCCTCCAAGCACCATTGCCACCGTTGTGATGTCGAACTGCTCTTTGCCCGCAGCCGCGCAGGACCATACAAAGTTGCCCTTTCCGAGCACTTTTTTTGCCGTGTTCACCAGGAAGAGCAGGTTATCCACCGAGGCAGGGATCCCCCCCATGACGCCTGTCACAAACTGGAGGTAGACCGGCGGTTTGACCATTCCTTTCTTTAAGAAGTAAGCGATGTTGCTGATCATCCCCACCTCATAGACCTCAAATTCCGGCTTGGTACCATTTTCGTTCATGACCCGGACATAATCCTCAATGTCCTGGAAGGTATTCGCAAATGGGACAGTATAGGTATTTTTAACAAAGGGAATCTCCCAGTCATACTTAGGCTGTTTAATCTTATCCGCAATGGGGGCAAAGCAAAAGTTTACCGACCCTGCATTGCAGGAGGCCAATTCCGCCTTGCACACCGGTACACTGGCCAACCGCTCCTCAATATTCATACCAATGGCGCCGCCGGTAGTAATCCCCACCACTACATCACACTGCGCCCGCACGCCGTCTGTAATGTATTTCATCAGCGCTGTATCACTGCTGGGCCGCCCATCCTTCGGATCTCGGGCGTGAAGATGGACAACCGCCGCCCCGGCCTTACAGGCGGCTACCGCCTCGGCAATGATTTTATCCGGCGTGTCGGGCAGATAGGGCGACATACTCGGAATATGAACTGCTCCGGTAACAGCAGCAGTCAGTATTACTTTGTTTGACATTGTTCTCCTCCTAAGTATTTGCTTCAGTAGCGCTCACTGGCTTTTAATTGTGTCAGCAAGCGCTTGTTGAACGCATTTTTCACCGCGTCCCTCTGTGGATAATCATAGAAGCCCGCTCCGCTCTTCAGGCCCAACTTGCCTTGCTCTACCTTTTCCCTCAGAAATTCGCAGGCACTGGTGGAGTTATCCAGCTGAGAGAATAGGTTGTCTTCACAGGCGCACCAAACATCCAGACCGCCCATATCCGCTGCTTCCAGGATACCAGTGGTAGCCGCCCGGAATCCGGGGCCAAATTTCAATGCCACATCGATATCCTCAGGGCTGGCCGCACCGATCTCCACAAGATGGAAAACTTCTCTGGCCATCGCATGAAGCATCCGGTTGGCAATGAGGCCCGGGATATCCTTCAGTACCCGCACCGGCCGTTTCCCCGCCCTGACATGCAGATCATAGACCTGTTGGAATACATTCTCATCCATATTCCCAAAGCAGGACAGCTCCGCAATCGGGATCAGATGGGGCGGGTTATACCAGTGGCAGACCATGGCGTGCGCCTTCCGGTGATCTGGCAGATCCTCTATCATCTGCCCCAGCGGAATGCTGGAAGTGTTGCTGGCAAACACCGTATGGGCCGGGCACAACCGATCCAGCTGGGCAAACAGTTCCTTTTTCAGTTCCAGCTGTTCCGGAATTGCCTCAATAACAAAATCTGCCTCCCGCACCGCCGGCGCCAGTTCACCGTATAGGGTGATTCGGCTCAATGTGTCCTCCACCCTATCCTTCTCGATATAGTCCTCCTCTACCAGGAAATTGAGTTCCTCCCGGATCTGCCCCAAAACGGCTTCCCTCACCTGGTCAAAAGCCTCGTACAGGTTGACCTGGTAGCCATGCATGGCAAACACATGGGCAATGCCATGTCCCATTGTCCCGGCGCCAATTACTGCGATTCTTTCTATCATATCTACTCCCCCTTATCGCCTTTGGGCCTTCAGGAAAGGGCAGGTAATTGGAACCGATCCAGGCAGGCCATGGTGGGCAGAGGAATTTTCCCCTTCTCATAATCCTTGACAATAGAAATAATGGTATCACAAGTGGGTGTGGGAATTCCCAGCTTTCTTCCCCATTCGCTGCAGATTCCCACGATGTAATCAATCTCGCACGGGATGCCCTTCTCCATATCCTGGAGCATGCTCGCCTTCAGCGGGCGGTGGGGTTTGAAGTACTCCCGCAACCATTGCTTTGCGCGCTCCAGTCCCGCTTTGTCCTCAAAGGCAACACTGTAATAACTCCATCCCGGCACAAGGTCTTCCAGCACGATGTTGCGTGCCCGTACGATCTTTACAATTTCGTTTCCTACCCATGCCGCACAGGAAACCGCCTTCTCATGATCCAGCACCTCAGCATAAGTGCAGCCCAGGGCCGCCGACATACCGCTGAGCATGGCATTCTGAATCACCTTGGACCAACGGGTCCCCATCAGATTGTCCATCACCACGCAAGTCCCCGCCAAGTTCAGCAGGTCGCACACCGCCTGTATCCGCTCTGTTTTGGATCCGTCTACTTCCCCAATCTCATAACGCATGGTAGAGACATCAGAGGTCAATTCGGACACGCCGGGGCCCCGGAAGGAAGCCCCCCATCCGACGATACCGCCAACCACCCGCTCCGGGCCAATGATTTTCCCAACAGACTCCTCTGGAACGCCATTTTGCAAAGTGCACACTACGCTCTTTTCCCCTAAATGCGGCAGCAGCTGCCTCAATGCCACGTCGTTGTATGTTTGCTTTGCCAGCAGGATCACTAAATCATAGATGCCCTCCATTTGATCCGGCGTAATGGCATGCACAGGGATCCCGCTCAGCTGCATTTTCCCGATTACAGTAGCCCCTTTCTCATTCAATGCATCCACATGGACCCTGTTGGCGTCAATCAGCGTCATTTGACCGCCATTCCTGGCCACCAGCGCCCCAATGATGGTTCCCAGGGACCCAACGCCCATCAATGCTGCTCTCACAGCTCAAAACCTCTTTTCTTTCTAAATGTCAGGACAAAGCGGATCAGATGCTGCCCAGGTATGCTTTGATGACCATGGGATCGCTGCGGACGGTCTCCGCGTCTCCGGAGAGGATGATATGGCCGGTTTCCAGGACATACGCCCGGTCGGATATCTTCAGTGCCGCATTAGCCATCTGCTCCACCAGGAGGATCGTGACCCCGCTCTCCTTGATCTCCTTCAACAGCTCCATCACGTCCGCCACAATGATAGGGGCCAGGCCCAAGGACGGCTCGTCTAACAGCAGCAGATCCGGCTTTGTCATCAAGGCCCGGGCGATGGCAAGCATCTGCTGCTCGCCCCCGGACAGGGTCCCTCCCAACTGCTTGCGCCGCTCCCTCAGCCGGGGAAAGCGGTCGAACATCTCCTCCATGCTGGCCTTCACGCTTGCCTTGCTCTTCTCTGTGTAGGCCCCCAGCAGCAGGTTGTCCTCTACGGTATGGGTAGGGAAGATCTGCCTACCCTCCGGGACTAGGCGCATGCCCATTCTCACAAGGTTTTGTGCGCTGACTTTGGAGATGTCCTGCCCCTTGTACAGGATGGCCCCCCTGCTGGGGTGTTGCAGGCCACATACAGTGTTCAGCGTCGTGGATTTTCCCGCACCGTTGGCTCCGATCAGCGTTACGATTTCACCGGCCTTGACCTCGAAGGAGATCCCGTGGATCACCTCCGTTTTTCCGTAGGAAAAGTACATATCGTTTACCTGAAGCATATTCTCACCTCATTCCCCGAGATAGGCGGTGCGGACGATTGGGTCGTTGGCCACGTCCTGAGGCTTGCCTTCCGCGATCTTCTGCCCGTGGTCAATCACGGTGATCCAGTCGGACACATCCATCACGAGATTCATATGATGCTCAATGAGCAAGATGGAGATGCCGGTGCTGCGGATCCGCTTCATCATCTCCGCGAACTGCGCCGTCTCGCTTTCCGTCAGGCCAGCGCAGGGCTCGTCCAGCAGCAGCAGATCCGGCTTCGCGATCAGAGCCCGTCCAATCTCCATGAGTTTTTGCTGCCCGGAGGACATGTCGTCCGGCTTGTCATTAGCCTTGCCGGCGATGCCTAGCAACTCCAGGCACTCCAACGCCTCGACATAGGTCTCACGGTCTAACCGGTGCTTCTTCCGGGTCTGGAAAATGGAGTCCAGCAGGCCATAGTGCTTGTCCAACCGCGCCCCGCTAGCTACATTGTCGATGACGGACAAAGTGCGGAACATCCGAACATGCTGGTAGGTCCGGGACATTCCCTTTTTCACCCGCTCATAATTGGGCATATGGGTGACCTCTTCCCCGTTAAACCAGACCTCGCCGCTGGTGGGCGTATCAAACCCGGTGATGTTGTTGACCGCAGTAGTCTTTCCCGCGCCGTTAGGGCCGATAAGGGCATGGATCGTGCCGCGCTTCACCGTCATATTCAGGTCTTTTACGGCCGTCAGCCCTCCGAACTGCCGGGTCAGGTTCTTGACGACCAGAACGTCTTCGGTAGCGTTGGCACGGTGGGCGACATATTTGGAGTAGTCTACCTGCTCCGGATCCACTTTGACTCCGCGGATATAGCGGTTGTAGTCAATTTCTTTGAACTTCTTCTTGACCAAGCCCACGATGCCGCTGGGCATCAGCTGGGTGATCACAATAAGCATCACACCATAGAAGATGTTTTTGAATTCGGGATTGGTATTGAAAAACTCGGGTACCACCGTAATAATGATCGCGCCGACAACGGGACCGGTAATGGTGCCTGAACCGCCGGTGATCACCATTAGCAGGACCATGATAGACAGGCCAAAGTTGAAGGATTCCGGGCTGATATAGCTGGCATAAGCCGCGTACAGGGCGCCACCCAGACCGACGATGGCAGAGCTAATCGCGAATCCGATGACCCGGTAGATGCGGAAGTTGATGCCCACGCCGGAGGCTGCCACCTCGTCATCCTTCATAGCGATGAAATCTCTGCCCCACAAACTGCCCCGCAGATGCTTTTGCAGGAGGAATGCAATCACCAGGATGGCAAAGACAATGTAGTATTTGGCGGTCATGCTGATCTCCATACCAAACATGATCCACTTCTCCATCCGGAAGCCGGCCGCGCCACCGGTGATCTCCAGTTGCTGCAGGATCTGGCTCGTGACCTCGACCAGCCCAAAGCTCAACAGGGACAGGTACAGTCCGGCAACCTTATAGGCTGACAGGGTGACAATCAGGCTCATAACGGCCGCCGCGGCGGCCCCAATCAGCGCGGAAATCAGAAACGGAACGCCCACATTGGTATACAGGATGGCGGCGGTGTAAGCGCCCGCCGCATAGACTGCTCCCGTGGCAAATGTGGTCAGGCCGCAAAAACCAGAGGCGACGTTGAATCCGACCGACAGGATACAGTAGATGAAAACCAGCATGATGAAATTGGTATAATACCTGCCGGAATACAGCGGGGCTGTCAAAGCGAAAACACAGAAGACAGCCCACCCAATATACAGAATGGTACTATACTTTTTTTGCTTTTTTTCTGCGAGTGAGGCGCATGTGTTTTGCATTGATCAACCCTCCTGGCAAGAAGATGAGAACTACGATCATGAAAATGAAGCTAAACGCGTTCAGTAGTGTCGGCGGTACGCCCACAAGTGAGAGCAGCTGCTCCATAATGCCCAGCGCGATGCCTCCCACAAAGGCCCCCGCCGTATTTCCGAACCCGCCAATCATGGCGGCGGCAAACCCCTTTAGGGCGACGGAACTGGTCATCAGGTAGCTGACCTTGGTGTACGGCGCGATCAGGCAGCCAGTAATCGCCGCCACGATGCCCGACAGGGCGAAGGACAACATGATGACAAAATCGCTGTTGATCCCCATCAAACGGGCGGTCTGGGGCTGGACAGATACCGCGCGCAGGGCCCGGCCGATCTTTGTCTTGTTGCTCATCGTTTGGTAGGCGATCCCGATCGCCGCCGCGATCACGATCATGGCAATCTCATGCAAGTAGATGTTGGCGCCAAAGATCTCGATCCGGATGTCGTTGAACAGCCGGGGGAAGCTGTTGGTGTTCAAGCCGAAGATGATTCGGGACAGGTTGTCGATCACAAGGCCCGCTCCGAACAGCGTGATGATCCAGCCGATATTGACTTGAAGGTTCCCCAGCCGCTCCACACATGTCTTATAAAGGATGAAATTTAAAATAATCGCCGTAACCATGCCGATGACAACGGCACCCAGATAGGGGACACCCAGCAGCAGGCTGCGGTAGGCCATCATGGTGGCCACCATGACCACAGAGCCATGGGCAAAATTGATGATACCCGTGGTAGAAGATATGATCCCGATGGCAAGGGCCAAGAGGGAATACATTGAGCCATAGGCCAATGCAAAAATAAGCGATTGCATAGCACACCTCCCGATAAATCCTTGTACGCGGAAGAGGCCGGAGCCTTTCCCGCCACAGGCCGCAAGGGTGAACGCCGTCCCCCTTACGGCCTGTGGCTTTCCGCTGTCAGATCGTATTGGCCTGTCGAAGCGTCCGGTCAGCCGTTAAACTTATCATTGCGGACGGCTACCGTCTCCTCCCGGATTTGACCGACATTGGAGACATAGTTCCCCATATAGCAGTTGGCGATCTCTTCCCGGTTAAAGCCCTCATGGTCGCCGGGGCCGAAACTGTAGCCGGACTCGTAGAGGACGGACTCAAAGCTGGTGAAGCCCTCAATCGTCTCTTTCAGAACATCGGGATCCATGCTGTTGGCCTCTTCGATGGCGGCCTTCAGGATCTTGACGCAGTCATAGGCGCGCGCGGCGGGGATCCATCCCCAGGTGCGGCCGGTCCCGTCCGCGGGCGCTTCACCAAACGTATCGTTAATGAAATCATAGAATTCCTGCCCATAACCCAAATCCGGGTCAGGGTCGTCAGCGCTCACGCTGCCACTCTTTAGCCCTTGATAGTAGACGTTGTCGGTGGCGTCGGTCCCGGCCAGCTCCTCGAAGTTGCCCACAACGCCGCCCATATAGCTCAGGAAGTCGTACTTGCCGGTCATGCCCACACGGTCCAGCGCGCCCACGATGTTGGCCGCGTCTGTGCCCAGGGCGAAGGATAGCACACAGTCCGCATTGGCATCGGCGATACGCTGGGCCACCGGGCTCATATCCACCGCGTTCATAGTATACTCTACGGTGTCCACATACTCCACGCCGTACTGCTCGCAGTACTCCTGCAGGTACTTGATGCCGTCGATGCCGGTGGTGGAGTTGTCGCCGAGGAGAACGATCCTCTCATAACCCACCTTCTGTGCGCTGACCACCAGGTCCTCCGCCATGAAGTCGTTCACCACGGTGGTGCGGAACACATAGGGATAATTCTCCGGATCGACCAGCTCGGTAGCGCTGGCCGAGCAGATAAAGGTGATGATCTTCTCATCCGTCAGCAGATCCAGATTGGCGGACACGCAGGTTGAGTTGACGGGGGCGATCATCAGGTCGACACCCTCCTTGTAGATCAGTTCCTGGCAATAAGTGGTCGCCTTGGTTGGGTCGCCCTGGTCGTCCCGGTACACATAGCGGACGGGGACCCCGCAGATCCCGCCCTCTTTGTTCAGCTCCTCCACCGCATAAACCAGCATCTCATGGACGGGCGCGCCCAAGCTGGCGGAGGCACCAGTGATGGCGCCCACGTAGCCGATGACAATCTCATCCAAACCCAAGCCGGTTTCTCCGGAGGGAGCCCCGGACGCCCCGGTCGGATCGCCGCCGGGCTCGTTGCCGCACGCAGCCAGCGATACGGCCATGGCAAGTGCTAACACCAGTGCTAATAGACGCTTTTTCATGTTACCTTCTCCTTCTTTTTCATTTATTTCGATGAACGGGATCGTTCATGCGATCACATACCGGGAAATGGCTTTGATGTATTCCGGATATCGGAAATCAGGCGCTCCACAGGGGGCTGATACATCTCGGGCAGCGCGTCGCCAAACCGGAGGAACCGGGTACGGCTGCCCGACATGGGCTCCCACTGACACAGCCCCTCCACCTGAGGGGCCCCGGTCTTGATGAAGCTGGCAAAGTAGTCGATCATGTTTTCTGAGATCCGGTAATCGATCTCCTCGAACGGCCGCCAATTCGCGTCCAGCGTGCCGAACGCGTACCAGAGGTCCACCCCGTGGTAGGCCCCCACGTGATCACCTCCTGGCACCTGACGGTCCAGATAATACCCATAGACCGGCTTTCTCCCGCACCGCTCGTGATAGGCGGCCCAGTCCACTGCGAAGGTGTACAGGTAGTAGGGATACATATCCTGGCTGGACATGCCCAAGATACAGGGGACATCCAAGATCCTGCGGTCAGCGGCCAGCTCAGCGAAGGAAGCGGGGATCCACTCTCCGTCGATGATGGGCTTGGCGCAGTTGTTGGCCAGGATGGCATCGCTGGAAGCGGCCTCCAGCCATGCGTCGTACACGTCTTTTGCCGGTACGGGCTTCAGCGCATCCAGGCTATCCACACCAAACCGCTCCATGACCATCCTCCAGACGGTCTGGCTGATCTCCGGGCGGGCCGGGGTGCCCAAGGTTTCAAAGTTTCCCCCCCCGCTCATGAAAATCGCCCCGGTCAGCAGTTCCTTAGCCATGGGGCAATAGAGCAGCAATTGGAGTGAAAGGGCTCCTGCGCTCTCCCCCATCCCGATGACACGGGCCGGGTCACCCCCGAAGGCCGCGATGTTGTTCCGCACCCAAGTGAGCGCCGCAACTTGATCCTTGATGGCGTAGTTTCCCATATGGGTCTTATCATATCCGGTGGCAAATGCGTTCAGTCGGTAATTGATGGTAACAAGGATGACCCCCCGCTTGCAATATTCCGCCCCGTTGCGAATATTCGGCGCGCTGTTGCCCCCCGTGAGGAAAGACCCTCCGTGGATAAACACGGCGACGGGAAGGCCTTCTCCGCCCTCGGGGGCCCAGATGTTCAGGTTCAGCCCGTTCTCGCTGTATTCATAGATGGGCTTCAGCGCGTTTTGCTCATAGTAAAAGCGGCTGTACCGATCGTTCGGGCCATATCCCTCGTGGAAAGCGAGCTGTTGGCTACACAGGGGGCCAAACCTTGTCGCGTCATAAACGCCGTCCCAGTGCTCCACCACGACCGGATCCTCCCACCGGCCCGCGTTGGCGAATTGGATCCCGGCAAAGAGCAGGTGACCATCCCGCCTCAGGCCCCTGATCTTTCCGCAGGGTGTGTCGAGATACACATAACTGTTTGGTTTGCGTGGATACTTCACGGATTACCCCCCTCGTTTTCCCCGCCGAGCGCGCCGATCACTCCGGGAATCCCCCGCTCAAGGAACGTTTTTTCGGCCGGATGCTCCAGCCGGAAGTGCCTAAAGTTCTCTGCCTGCCAGCGGTAAATAAGTGTTATTTCGTTTTTTGACATCATTTCTCTATTTGCCATTACTATATCACGAGCCTTTACTTGATTCAAATATCGAAATATGCCAGCGATGTATACTTTCTGTTATGGATTCCCGTCCATTTTTTGTACTAAATATACAAAATCACCCTCCGCATTTTAGGAAAACTCAAATGCAGGGGGTGATTTTGCAGTTTGCTTTAGTTATGGAATTCAATTCCTGTAGATTATGGCATTTCCTCTCTTTTCCTATCCATCTGACGAGCTGTTCCGCAACATGTTGATAAACTCATTCGCCAATGGGGACCGCACCGTATTTTCCCGTTGCAGCCAGCCCATCTCAAATCGGATGTTCTCGCCGGGCACAGGAATGAGACGAATATCTTCAAAGAAGCCATACTGGCGGTAAATTCCCGGGTTTAACACCACCAATGAGAATCCATCTACTTTGCTCAGGACTTCCCTCATCGTACCCGTGCTGGAGGTTCGGATTTCCCGGTTCGATTTCCCCATGCGGTTCTCTCGAAACACCTGACGCATATAGTCCCACCCTGTAATCCGGGCAGGTGAGCCAGGCGACAAGCTTACCAGTGGCATCTGTTCCAGTCGGTTCAAATCTACACCTTCCACACTCTCGGGATATGCCTTGCTATGCCTACTGACAGCAATGTAGGCTTTCATGTCTCCCACCCGATGGTATTCAATATTGCTTGCCAGCGCCCGGCGTACCCCTTGCTTTAAGGCCTCATGCCAGAAAGATACGACGCCGATCTCTACCTCTCCCTTCTTCAATTTATCCAGTTGCTCGTCAAACCCGCATTCTAAGTAGTTGATTACTATAGAATTCCGGCTATATTTGTTATACACCTCCGAGATCATCTGCTGCATGAAGTGGTAAGAGATAGACGCCAGATTTAGCTCCAGAGATATCAAGCTGCCTTTCTTCTCAAAAATGCGGTCCAGTTGTTCGGCCTGCTCCACCAGATCCTCAGCTCGCTCCACAAATTTCCTGCCAATGGGAGTCAGCCGCACGCCGGTGCTCACTCTCTCAAAAATCTGCGCGCCGACCTCCTCTTCAAAACGCTGCAGCGCTTTGGAAACACTGGGCTGGGAGACAAACAGATTTTGTGCTGCTTGGGAAATTGATCCAGCCTTTGCAATTTCCACAATGATTTCCACTTGCGATAGATTCATGTTTTATTTCCCCTCTTTGCCTTTACATCCTGGCAGTTTCTTACGCCTCCAGTTTATCTTCTCACACGTCTAGCTTCTGGCCCAAAGCCCAGCTCTTCGGTCCCTCCCGTTCCCACATTCAGACCGTTATCGTTAGACCAAACCGTCTCCGGTCCATCCGGCACCAAAAGCACCGTTTTCCCGTCTCCCATGCCCGCTCCCCCGCCATTATTGATATCTTATATGACCAGGCTGCTTTTTTCAATATGCAGGCGGGCATCTCCTTGTTCAGCGGCATGGAACGATAGCAACTCTAACACCGGCCTGCGGCCCCTCTCATCTTGACAAGCAAATTGCTCCGTGGTACCCTCAATTCATTAAAGCGTTAAAGGGCCTCGCCCGCCCCAGCAGGGCACGGTCCAAGGAGGGAGGAAGCCGTGGGGTTAATTTTCCGGGCCATGAGCCGCTATCCCAGAGCGGTGGCCATGAGTATTTTTATTAAGCTGCTGGCCACCGTCAGCGAGCTGATGCTGCCCTACATTCTGGAGCACATCATCGACGACGTGGCACCCCTGGGAAATTTACAGGCGGCGGTTTTATGGGGCCTTTTGATGTTCGGGGCCGCGCTGCTGTGCCGGCAGCTGAACGTGAGCGCCAACCGGCGAGCCATCTTCAACGCCCACCGGGTGAGCTACGACCTGCGCCAGGAGCTGTTCCGCAAGACCGTGAACCTATCCGGAAGCCAGTTTGACTCCTTCGGCCTGCCCTCCCTCATCAGCCGAATGACCAGCGACAGCTACAACGTTCAGACCTCTGTTCAGCAGTTTCAGACGCTCTGTGTCCGCGCCCCCATGCTGCTCATCGGCGGCGTTGGCGTCACCCTGGTAATGGACGCCTCCCTGGCCGTTATCCTGTTGGCAATTCTACCGGTGCTCATTCTGGTTGTGTTTGCGGTAACCTCCAAAGGGCTTCCCATGTACAACCGGGTGCAACAACGGCTAGATGTGGTAGTGCGGGTCATGCGGGAGAACATCACCGGCATCCGGGTGGTCAAGGCTTTATCTAAAACAGAATACGAAAAGCGCCGCTTTGCCAAGGCCAACCAGGCCATGACCGACCAGGACATCGCCGCCAGCACCGTGATGGCTATCCCCTCTCCCCTGATGCAGTTGTGCATCAACGGCAGCCTCTCCCTGGTGGTCCTGTTCGGGGCCAGCCGGGTGAATGAGGGCCTGATGGAACCAGGCGTTATTCTGGCTTTCCTCACCTATTTCAATATGATCACCATGGGTGTTATGGGACTGTCCCGCATCTTCATGACCCTGAGCAAGGCCGCGGCCAGCGCCAACCGGATGGATGAGGTACTGCAGGCCGAGACCGACCAGCAGATTCTGCCGGAGTCAGAGGCCCGCACCCCGTCGGGAGACGGGTTCATCCGCTTCGAGCACGTCAACTTCAGCTACGGAGAGGATGCTCCAGACAGCACAGGCTTTGTGGGTGAGAAGCGGGAAAAGGCCCTCACCGACATCAGCTTCACCCTGAAGCGAGGGGAGAGCCTGGGCATCATCGGCCCCACTGGGTGCGGGAAGAGCACCATCATCAACCTGCTCATGCGGTTCTACGACGTCACCGACGGCGGCGTATTCCTGGACGGGAAAGACGTGCGCACCTATGACAAGGATGCCCTCCGCTCCCGGTTCGGCGTCTGCTTCCAGAACGACATGGTCTTCCAGGACACCCTGCGCTCCAACGTCCTGTTTGGCCGGGAGCTGAGCGAGCAGGATTTCCGCGCCGCCATTGAGAGCGCCATGGCGGCGGAATACATTGACGCGCTGGAGGACGGGGCAGAGCACCAGGCGGCCATCAAGGGTGCCAATCTGTCCGGCGGGCAGAAGCAGCGGCTGCTGGTGGCCAGGGCCCTGGCCGCCCGGCCGGAGATCCTGGTGCTGGACGACAGCTCCTCCGCTCTGGATTACCGCACCGACGCCGCCATGCGCCGGGCCATCCAGGACAATTACGGGGACGCCACCTTGATCCTCATCGCCCAACGAGTGAGCTCCATTATGGGCATGGACCACATCCTGGTGATGGACAACGGAGCCTGCGTCGGCTACGGCACCCATGAGGAACTTTTGAAGAACTGCCCTGCCTATCGGGAAACCTACCAGGTCCAGATGGGTGAGATGGCGTAGAGGAGGGAACGCAGATGCCAGGACCGAGAACCCGCACCGGAGTAAAAGTCAAGCCACGGGACGCCAAGGGGGCGCTGCGGCGCATCCTGCGCTATTTGATGGCCTACCGCTGGCTGGTATTGCTCTTCCTGGCGTGCACCCTGCTGAGCAACCTGGGCAACCTGCTGGGCCCCCAGTTTGCCGGCCAGGCCATCGGCGTGGTGGAGGAGGGCTACCGGCAGGGTACTGGCCACGTGGATATGGCGGCAGTGGGCCGCTACGCCCTGCTCATGCTGGCCTGCTATGTATTGGGCAGCGTGATGAGTTTTCTGGTAAACATCGGCATGATGCGGGTGGGCCGCCGGGTGGCCAGGAATATGCGCCGGGATGTATTCCACAAATTGATGGCCCTGCCGGTTAGTTTTTTTGACCGCAATCAGGCAGGGGACATCATCAGCCGGGTGAGCTATGACGTGGACGTGGTGTGTATGAGCCTGTCCACCGACGTCATCCAGATCCTCACCAGCGTGGTGACGGTGGCGGGTAGTTTTCTCATGATGTGCACCATCTCCCTGCCCCTGGTGCTGTGTATGGCAGCCACCATCCCTGCCTCCATCCTGTTTACCCGGTACATGGGGCGAAAAACCCGCCCTCTGTACGCCAAGCGCAGCGCGGCCTACGGAGAGATGAACGGTTTCGCCGAGGAGATGTTCACCGGCCAGCGCACCATCCTGGCCTACGCTCAGGAGGACCGGGTGTGCCGGGACTTCAGCAAGATCAACCGCGCCGCAGCTGAGGCCTACCGGGACGCCGACGGCATGGGCATGACCATGGGGCCCACCGTGGGCATGATCTCCAACTTCGGCCTGGCCGCCATCGGGCTTGGGGGCTCCATTCTCTATATCCTGGGGGTGGTGGGACTTGCCCAGATCTCCTCCTTTGTGCTCTACTCCCGGAAGTTCTCCGGCCCCATCAATGAGATCTCCAACATCATCAACGAAATTTTCTCCGCTCTGGCCGCCTCAGAGCGAGTGTTCCGCCTACTGGACCAACCGGAGGAGGTCAAAGACATATACAACGCAGCCACCCTGGAGCACTGCCGGGGCCACGTTCGGGGGGAGGATGTCAGCTTCGGGTACGACCCGGACAAGACCGTCCTCCACCACCTCAGCTTTGAGGCCAAGCCGGGGCAGACGGTGGCCATCGTGGGCCCCACCGGGGCAGGCAAGACCACCATCATCAACCTGCTCATGCGGTTCTACGACCCGGACCAGGGGTGCATCTATGTGGATGGCACAGAAAACCGAGCCTACACCATGGACTCCCTGCGGCGCAGCTACGCCATGGTGCTTCAGGACACCTGGGTGTTCCGGGGGACCATCTTTGACAACATCGCCTACGGCAAGGAAAACGCCACCATGGACGAGGTGGTGCGGGCCGCCAAGGCCGCCCGCATCCACAGCTACATCATGCGCCTGCCCCAGGGGTACCACACCGTCATCAGCGAGGACGGCGGCAACATCTCCAAGGGGCAGAAGCAACTGCTCACCATCGCCCGGGCCATGCTGTACGACACCAACATGCTCATCCTGGACGAGGCTACCAGCAGCATTGACACCCGCACGGAACTGAAAATTCAAGACGCCTTTGCCCATATGACCGCTGGGCGCACCAGCTTTATCGTGGCCCACCGGCTGTCCACCGTTCGGGAGGCGGACGTAATCCTGGTGATGCGGGACGGGCGCATCGTGGAACAGGGAGACCATGAGACCCTCATGAAACAGAAAGGCTTTTACGCCGCGCTGTACAATAGTCAGTTTGAAGCTGGCTGAATGGACCAGTCAAAAAGCAGGATTCCAAAGAGACGGCTGTCCGATGGCGGATGTTCACGGTCAAAAGAAACGGCATGATATGTTACGCCATATCACGCCGTTTTTTTGATTGATCGTGTAGGAGAGTGATAAAATTGTAGAGTGCGGGCAGGATTTCCTTTTTCATGTTGTATGCATCCTGCTATGATATTTCTGAGGTGACCTTCAACATAGGAGACATATGATAGGTATAAGAGCAGCAAAAAAATGGAACGAAAAGGATGGAGAGACATTCATTTCGCTCTATTGTTTCAATGCTATAAAATCCTGATGACCAGGGGATATGCTAAGGAAACCTTGCCCTGATGCCGTTGCGCAAAGCAGAAGGTCCCGCTGTTTGTATAGTCAGCGGCCAGGCCTTCTTTTGAAGCGCAGACTTACGAGCGGAAATAGCTCCGACGGAAAAACGGACAGGACTTGCTTTGTGGAGACAGGCGCGGTAAAATAGGGCTGTTTGCAGGATGCGCAGGTCATCCTATGCGTCTAAGACTGTGTCAGAATGGAGCCGTATCTATGCTCTCCGTAAAAGTGTTTTTTCAAAAAGAACCTGTTTTCTGCATCTCCCTGCTGTTGGCCTTGGCATCCTGCCTGCTGGTCCATCCGGACTGGGACTACCTAGCCTATCCCGATTACCGAACGCTGGCCCTGCTGTTCTGCCTGATGATCGTGGTAGCAGGATTTCAGTCGCTGGGGGTTTTTGCCCTGCTGGGCCGGACCCTGTTGCGAATGGCCCGCAGTGTACGCCGGCTGTCTCTGATGATGGTGGCGCTGTGCTTTTTTTGCAGTATGGTCATCACCAATGATGTCACCCTGATTACGTTTGTCCCCTTTACGATGTTGGTGTTCCGGATGATTGACCGGCCGGAGCGGCTGGTAAGACTGGTGGTACTGGAGACAGTCGCAGCGAATCTGGGCAGTATGGCAACCCCCATCGGCAACCCGCAGAATCTTTACCTCTGCACATCCTCAGGAATCTCCATGGGGCAATTCGCGCGGGCGGTGCTGCCCTACGCGGGGATCGCCCTGGTACTCCTGCTTACCGTCGTCTGGATCCAGCGGGACGAGCTTATTCCGGATGTAACCTTGTACGGCGGGGACGAAGATAAAAAACGAAAGCTATTGCCTGCTGTGCTTCCATTTGTTGCGCTGCTGGCGCTGTGCCTGCTGGTGGTCTTTCGCGTTCTTCCCTATTTGCCAGTGCTGCTTTGCGTGGCGGCGGTGGTGGTGGCACTGGACCGGAGCCTGTTTCGGTCGGTGGACTATTTTCTGCTGTTGACTTTTTTGTGCTTTTTCCTTTTTGTTGGAAATATCAAGCGCATTCCTGAGATCAGCAATGTCTTGACTCAGCTGGTGAGCGGCAGGGAACTCTGGGCGGGCATCCTGGCCAGTCAGGTAATCAGCAATGTGCCAGCGGCCATTCTTTTGGCGGAGTTTGCACAGGATCTGCCTACGCTGATCACCGCTGTGAATCTGGGTGGGCTGGGCACATTGATTGCTTCTCTGGCCAGCTTGATCTCTTTTCAGCTTTTCGCCCGGGACTACCCTGAAAAAAAGGGTGTATTCCTCAAAGCATTTACCGGGTGGAACCTGGTGTTTCTACTGGTCTTGTCAGCAGCCGCTGTGGTATTGACTGGACTGTGAGGATGGCGGGATGTGGGGGGACCGCAGAACCAGATCGGTTCGGTGCGGCGAAGCATTTTACAAGGGGAGAATCTGCGAGTGCCTGGGCATGTGAAGGCTTAGAGCAAGTTTGAAACGAGATGAAAGAAACGGGACGCGCATACTGACAATAGAATTACAAATGAAAGGAAGCACGGCGTTTGAAGTCCTGTGCCGCTTTTTAAAGTGTACTGGAACCCTTTGCCCAGAGACAATGGATATAGGGGCGCTTTGCGGCTATACAGATGATTGTGTCAAACCAAGCAAGGCGCAAAAGCCGGCGGAAAACAAGCGGATACATAGAATAAGATAAACATTTTTCATTTCTCAAAAGCGGTCAGGACAAGTTTGCCGTTATCGGCGAAAATTACCACGAAAGTGGCCGAATATAAAAATCCGGATCGCTCAAACTATGCTCGGATTCACAATCCGGAAAACAAGAAAAGGAGATACACGTTATGTCTAACTCTAATCGTTCTAATAAGCTGGTCGTCCCCGGTGCCCGCGAGGCTATGGATAAGTTCAAGATGGAGGCCGCCAATGAGGTGGGCGTCACCCTGAAGCAGGGCTACAACGGCGACCTGACCAGCAAGCAGGCCGGCTCTGTTGGGGGCCAGATGGTGAAAAAGATGATCGAATCCTACGAGAACGGCCTGAAGTAAGCACTTCAAGCTGGGCATAAGCCCGCCTATGACTAGGTGAGCGCAGCCGGGTATGCCATCCCCAAGAGGGGGAGAGCTGTCATTTGGAGCTGAACGATCAACTCTCATGACAGGTGTCCTCCGGCCGGGGTGGACATGCCCGGCTTTTTCTGTTAGGATAGCAGTGTTTGTCCTGTTTCGAAGCGGATGAACGAAAACGTCTAATTATCACAAAAACCACACAGAATTTTTGGTGGAAACAGAAAAGACTTTTTGGGACCGGAAATAATTCTTTACAATATTACATTAGCGTGCTAAAATGTGAAAGCAAGAAGGGGTTATCCCCGACCTTACCACATGATTTGGAGGTTCGAACGATGAAAAAGACTCTGTCTCTTGCACTTGCTTTGACAATGGCACTCTCCCTCGCCGCCTGCGGCAACAGCGGCGCTTCTTCTTCCTCTGCTCCCGCAGACGCCTCCGGCAGCTCCAGCCAGGCGAACAGCAGCACTTCCAGCAGTTCTGCCAACACCGAGAGCGACCTGGCTTATGTCCAGGAGCAGGGAACCCTGTACGTTGGTATTACCAACTTTGCGCCAATGGATTATAAGGAAGAAGGAAGCGACGAGTGGATTGGTTTTGATGCTGATATGGCCAAGGCCTTTGCTGAGAGCTTGGGTGTAAATGTGGAATTCCAGGAAATCACCTGGGACTATAAGGTTCAGGAGCTGGAATCCAAGACCATTGACTGCGTTTGGAACGGCATGACCATCAACGATGAGGTCACTGCTGCGATGAGTGTCTCCAATCCCTACTGCACCAATTATCAAGTGTTGGTCTATTCTGCGGACAGAGCTGCGGAGTTTGAGGACCTGACTTCTCTGGAGGGGCTGTATGTGGCAGTGGAGTCTGGTTCTGCCGGCGAGGATGCTGCAGAGGCCCTGGGTGCTACCACTGTTCCAGTCCAGTCCCAGGCCAACACCCTCATGGAGGTGCAGTCTGGCAACTCTGATGCCGCTGTTATTGATGTACTTATGGCGGCTGAGATGACCGGAGAGGGCACTAGCTATGCCGACCTGGTTTACAGCATGAACCTTAACGAGGCGCAGGGCCTGGAATCCGAAAACTATGGCGTGGGTTTCCGCAAAGGCTCTGATTTGGTGGACGCGTTTAACAATTTCTGGACCCAAGCTGTAGCTGACGGCACTGTTTTGGAAGTGGCCACCACCTACGGTCTTCAGGATGCCGTTATCCTGGAGTAAGCTACTGATACAACTGAACCCTCAGAAAGCAGAGAGCGTATTCGCTCTCTGCTTTTGAGCGGTATTGGTCCCACTATTAAAGACAGAGAGGACGACTCCCAATGGTCGAGTTTTTTCAATCATCGGTGACCCAGACTGTACTGGCGGCGCTGAACCAAGGTTTTATAGTTACTTTGGAGCTGTTTTTTGTTACTCTGATTGGGGCATTGCCCTTAGGGTTGGTCATTGCCTTCGGCTCCATGAATCGCTGGGCACCGCTGGCGCGCCCCACCCGTTGGGTGTTGTTCCGCCATGGGCGGGAGCCTGGTAAAGTGGCCCGTGCACTTATTTCATTTCGGCCTATTAGTATGGTTACCAGAGTGCTGGTCTGGATTGTCCGGGGCACGCCGTTGATTCTTCAGATCATTGCCATATACTATGTTCCCGGCTTGGTTCTGGAAGGCGGGAGCCCCTGGCCCCGGGGCGAGATCGGGCGGATGACGGCTGTGTGTGCGGCCTTCATTGTGAATTATGCCTTCTATTTCTCTGAAATCTACCGGGGCGGTATCCAAGGCGTGCCTGCGGGGCAAAACGAGGCAGGTTTGGTCCTGGGAATGACAAAAAGACAAATATTCTTCAAGGTCACCCTGCTTCAGATGATCAAGCGGATTGTTCCCCCCATGTCTAATGAGATTATTACGCTGGTGAAGGACACCTCCCTGGCACGGGCCATTGCCCTGCAGGAGGTCATTTGGGCAGCTGAGTCCTTTATGAAAGGCAATCAGGGCATCTCTGGCCTATGGTGGCCGCTGATGTTTACAGCTGTATACTATCTGGCGTTCAGCGCCATTGTGACCATGGTGCTGGGACGGCTGGAAAAGAAGCTGGACTATTTCCGGGTATAAGGGGGACAAGGATATGCCGATTTTGGAAGTACATAATATTGAAAAGCACTTTGGTGATACCCGGGTTTTGGAGGACATCAGCTTTGATTTGGAGCAGGGCCAGGCCCTGGCGATTATCGGCTCCTCGGGCAGCGGCAAGACCACTCTGCTCCGGTGCCTGAACTTTTTGGAGACTCCGAACCAGGGCCGCATCGCGGTAAATGGTGAGGTCATCTTCGATGCAGAGGACCCGGCTACCCAGAAGGAGAGTGAGGTGCGGAAGAAGCGCCTCCACTTCGGCCTGGTGTTCCAGTCCTTCAACCTGTTCCCCCAGTACACCGCCCTGAAAAACGTCACCCTGGCCAAGGAGCTGCTGGCCCAGGAGCAGCCCGACTTCAAGAGCCGGAAGAAGGAGATCTTGGCGGAGATCGAGGCGGAGGGCAGGGAACTGCTGGCCAAGATGGGGCTGGCCGACCGGGCGGGGCACTACCCCCACCAGCTCTCCGGCGGGCAGCAGCAGCGGGTGGCCATCGCC
>ERZ779866.1714-NODE-1714-length-21399-cov-12.938250_pt1 | contig 21399 bp, 23 predicted proteins | sample MGYA00511248_ERZ779866 | MGnify/ENA primary metagenome ERZ779866 (study PRJEB29588, sample SAMEA2155758) | human gut metagenome | biome: human gut; feature: human-associated habitat; material: faeces | place: Denmark | collected 2008/2010 ... | reverse complement strand
GGCGGCCGTAGGCGATGTTCTCCGCCACCGTCCCGCCGAACAGCCAGGTGTCCTGAAGGACCATGCCGAAGTTCTTCCGCAGGCCGGAGCGGGTCATGTCGGCGGTGGGAACTCCGTCCACGGTGATCCGGCCGCCGTTCACCTCATAGAAGCGCATGAGCAGGTTGATGAGGGTGGTCTTGCCCGCGCCGGTGGAGCCCACCACGGCGATCTTCTGCCCCGGCTTTGCGGTAAAGCTGATGTCGCGCATCAACAGGCGGTCCGGGGTATAGCCGAAGCTGACGTGCTCAAAGGCGATGGTGCCCCGGGCCCGCTCCACTGCGGCGGGATATTCCGGGTCGGGGCGCTCCTCCTCCTCGTCCAGAAGCTGGAAGGTGCGCTCGGCGGAGGCCAGGGCGGCTTGGAGGGAGTTGATCATGTAGGAGGCCTCTGTGAGGGGCTCCGCCGTCTGGTTCACATACTGGAAGAAGGCCTGGACCACGCCCACCGACATGGCGCCGTCCAGCATGGCCTTGCCGGCGACGACGGCGATGACCACCTGGGCCAGGCGGGTGAGCAGACGAATCAGGGGGTTGACGCAGTTGGTCAGAAAGTCGGCCCTCTGGTTGGCGGCCCGGTTGGCTTCGGCGGCCTGGGACACCCGCTGGATGGGCTCCGCCTCGTGGTTATAGGCCTTGATCACGTCCCGGCCGTTGTAATACTCCTCCACCACGCCGGTGAGGACGGCGATGGTCTCCTGCCGGTCGGCGGCGCACTTCAGATTCTTCCGCGCCACCACGTTGGTGACCGCCATGCTGACGGCCATGAACACCAGGAACAGCAGGGTCAGGGGCACGCTGTAATAGAACATGACGATGAGGGAGCCGATGATGGTGCCGATGGCCACGATGAGCTTCAGAAGGCCGGTCTGGAGCACCTCCGCGATCTTGTCCAGGTCGTTGGTCACCCGGCTTAAAATCTCGCCGGCCTTGTTCTGGTCAAAGAACCGCAGGGGCAGCCGGTTGAGTTTTCGGGAGATCTGGCTGCGCAGTTCCAGCACCAGGCTCTCCGCCACGTTGGCCATCAGATAGGACTGGAGGTAGTAGAACAGCCAGGTGAACAGGTACTGCACGGTGAGCTGGACAAGCTCCCGGCCCATGGTCCCGGTGACCGAGAAGGGGGTCCCGGCATGCCAGGCGGCCTGGACGCTCTGCCACAGGTGGTCGATGACAATGGCGCTGTACATGGGGTTCCAGATGGAGAGGGCCACATAGATGACGATGGACAGGGCCACCACAGTCAGCCGGACCCGCTGGCCGTGGAGATGGCCGCACAGCCGGACCACGGTACTTTTGGTATTCTGGGGCACCTCGTGCTCGATGCCGGCAAATTTCTTTTTGGGGCTCATGCCTCCTGCACCTCCTTCGTCTGGGATTCATAGATCTCTTGGTAGACCTTACAGGTCTCCATCAGCTCCTCGTGGGTGCCGATACCCGCCATGCGCCCCTCGTGGAGGACGATGATCTGGTTTGCGTGGCGGATGGAGCTCACCCGCTGGGCGATGATGAGCACCGCCGCATCCTTTGTCTCGGCCGCCAGGGCGTGCCGCAGGGCGGCGTCCGTCTTGAAATCCAGGGCGGAGAAGCTGTCGTCAAAGATGTACAGCTCCGGGCGCTTCACCAGGGCCCGGGCAATGGACAGCCGCTGCTTCTGGCCGCCGGAGAGGTTCTTTCCCGCCTGCACCAGCTCATGGTCGTACCCTCGGTCCAGAGTGTCGATAAACTCCCCGATCTGGGCCGCCCGGGCCGCCTGACACAGCCGCTCTTCCCCAGCCCCGGGATCGCCCATGAGGAGGTTCTCCCGGACAGAACCACTGAAAATAGCAGTTTTCTGCAGCACGGCACTGATATTCCGCCGCACTGTAGGGGCACCCCACTGCCGGGCATCCCGGCCGTCAAAGCGGATACTCCCCTGAGTGGGGGCCCGAAAGCCCAGCATCAGCTGTACCAGAGTGCTCTTACCGCTGCCGGTACCGCCAATAATGGAAATCTTTTCTCCTGCCCGGATATGGAGGTCGATGTCGCTAAGGGCGCTCTCGTCAGCGTCCTCGTAGCGGAACGTAACGTGGTCAAAATCCACATCACCCCGAAAACGCACCGTCTGCTCCGGCTCGTCGGCCATACTCTGGGCCCGGGTGACCTGAGCAATACGGTCAGCCGCCACCTGGGCGTGAGGATACATAACCATGGCGAAGGCTGCCATGATGACGCCGTTCATCACCAGGGCAATATACTGGATGATGGCGAAGATATCCCCGGCACTGGGCGAGCCCTGGGCAGCCATACGGCCACCGCCCACCCACAGGATCAGTACGGCGGCAGCATTGAATAAAAACAGCGCCATTGGCTGCACCGCCCCCATGCTGACATTGGAGCGGACGACATTTTCCGCCATCATCCGGGTAGCGGCGGCGATCCGCTCCTGCTCATGAGGCTCCCGGTTGAAGGCCCGGATCACCCGGATACCCCACAACCGCTCCCGCATGATATCGTTCTGGCGGTCGATGTAGTCGTCAGCCTTCTTCCAGAGGGGGGTGATCTTCCGGCCAATCATAAGCACCGCCCCAAAAATCAGCGGCACAAAGCACAGCAGGATCAGAGATAACACCACATCCTTGCTCAGAGCCAGCAAAACACCGCCGATAAACAGCACCGGGATGGTAACAACGGTAGCAGACAGCAAAGAGGCCACCCAGGACACCGTATCCACATCGTGGGTAGACCGGGTCACCAGCGCAGCTGTCCCCATCGCACCGAACTCCTCAAAGGTCAGGCTGTTGACCTTATGGAAAATATCCCTGCGGATATCCGCGCAGAAGGCCGCCACCACCGCCGCGCTGATCTTCGTCCCTACAAGGACTGTGATAAGACCGCAGGCCGCCACAGCCAGCATCTCAGCACAGCAGCGGATGATATAGGGAAAATCGGCGTGATACACGCCGTTATTGACGATGTCGCTCATAATGGTGGGCAGCATCAAATTACAGAAGGTGGACAGGGCGATCATCACTGTCGCCAGGGCCACCTTGCCCCGGTAGGGCAGCAAATAACGCAAAATCTTTTTCATGGCTTTCTCTCACATGGAACACACAGACTGGCAGCAGCTTGGGTCAAGTCCCAGGCTTCAAGAAATGTCAGCACCCATCTCCCTCTAGCCTGTGAGACGACATCCGACCGCGATAGGCGGACATCAGTTCACTCAGTATAGCATATCCCAGTCTGTCCTTCAAGGGAAATCGCCCCTCTCCTGCTTTTTCAAATTTTTTTAAAAAACCTATTGCATTTCCAAAAATAGTGTGGTATTATAACTGAGCTGTCTGAGAGGACACGCGCCGTTAGCTCAGCTGGATAGAGCGTCTGGCTACGGACCAGAAGGCCGGGGGTTCGAATCCCTCACGGCGTGCCAGTTCGCCGCAAGCATACGCTTGCGGCGAACTTTTTTGCTTTTTTCTGCCCATACAGCCGCTCCGATCACCTTCTCTCTGCTGCGCATTCCGTTTTCCGGTCAACCATTTTCCGGGTTTACGGTTATTTCCAATGCAAAAATTCATACTTCTGCTATCAAATCCTTTTCCTCTATGCTATAATAATGTCAGATCAGGGCTGCTGCACCATGCTGCAGGCAGCTGGCCGCTGCAAGGAGGAATATTATGGAAATCATTATAGAGCATATGGTTTGGGTCTGGGTCATTGTTATGGCTCTTGCCGCCTTTGTGGAGGCTGCCACACCTGTTCTGGTCTCCATCTGGTTCTCTGTCGGCGCCTTGGTCGCCATGCTGGCTGCCTATTTCGGTGCTTCCCTCACGGTACAGCTGCTGCTGTTTGTCTTTGTCTCCATTGCAGCGCTGGTAGGTGCCCGCCCTCTGGCCAAGCGATTTGTGGATCCTCATATCGTTCCTACCAACGCAGACCGCCTCCTGGGTGCCAAAGCCCAGGTAACAGAGGAGATCGACAACGAACACGCCTCAGGCGCTGTATACATTGACGGTAAAACCTGGACAGCCCGCAGCGAGGACGGCGATATCATCCCCGCCGGTGAACAGGTCGAAGTCATTCGCATGGAGGGCGTTAAACTCTTTGTTCGTCCCCGGGCAGGTGCGCTAGTAGGATAACAGCCGTATTTTTTCCCCTGCAACGGGGTATACCAGCTCCATAGGGCCGGCATTTCCGTCCCGGAAAGGAGCTTCTCCTATGGCAAAAAAAGAAAAGCGCTATCTCTCCCCTACAGACCCCATGGCAAAAGCCATGGCCCTGACAAACTGCAAGTCCTCTTCCACTGACCCGCAGGGCAGTTGGACCGGCGTCCCAGTTGATCCAAAGGAAAAACCGGTCCAGGACGCTGATGACCTGTAAATTCTTCTGGCAGACAATGAGAACGCAGCCGGAGCCCCTTTGGGACTCCGGCTGCTTTTTTATGCTTGTACTCTCCTCCCAGACAGAGGCGGCCGCCTGGCTTTTATTCCGCCAAGCATCTGCCTAATTCCCGGCAGGCAGCTGCCGCGCCATCGTCAGGTGTCTCACAGCAGATCACACTTCCAGCAAGCAGTATGATCCCTGCTTGCAGACACCGTTCCTCCCACAGCCGCATCCACTCTCCATCACCCCAGCCATAGGAACCAAACAAAGCTACTTTCCTGCCAGACAGTCCACTCTCACACGCTGCGAACATAGGCTCAAACTCACTTTCTTCCAGCTCTTCCGCTCCCATGGCAGGGCAGCCAAAGGCAAACCGGTCAAATCCACCGATCAGCCCCGACTGAAACGCCTCGGCCGTGAAAACACTGACTTCAGCCCCCGCTTCACGGGCGCCTTCCGCTATTTGACAGGCCATAGCCTCGGTATTTCCGGTCCCACTCCAATAGACAACAGCTACTCGCTCCATAAAGTTTTCCTCACTTTCCTTACTGTTCCATATGTTATACAGCTACTGTAAGCTGTTCGACAGACCGTCCCCCCTGCCATAGGCGCAGATAGACTTCCTGACATTTGCGGTAACGGGAGAATTGCCGCTGAGCCTGCTGCTCATCGCCGTAGACTTTCCAGCAGCCGGTACACTTGCAGTTTCGGCCCCGGTTCTCCACAAAGCCCTCCACATCCTCCAGCGGATAGCTGAGAAACAGACCGATCTCGTGGGGAAATGTCCCGTCCATTGCCAGACGCTGCCGCAGCCGTTCCACCGCTCCCCCTGCCGTCAGATCCTCATAGCCATGCTGCCTCAGAAACGATACCACGCAAGGAGCCGACAGGTCGGCCTCCAGCCGCTCTGGACGGAACACATACAACAGCGTGCCCCGCTTTCCCTGCCGCAGCACCGCCAGGTGTACCCCCTTTGCTCCCAGCCGGCGGTCCCACAGCTCGATCTGCCGCGCCAGTGCCTCACCGGACAGGTGCAGTACGGTAAACAAACTGCCTGTTTTCAGTCCTGCCAGGGTAGGTGCACAGTGCGCCACCAGGCTCTGATCCAGCATCGTTGTTCCTCCTTTTTTGCAGAAGTTAGGCATAGCTAACCTTCAGCCAATATTATAAGTTAGCTTTAGCTAACTTATGCGGCAAGTATACCATACCGCCCTTTCCCCGTCAAGGTTTTTCGTAAAAAAACGCTGCCGGTCAGCAGCTCTGTCTGTCCCGGCAGCGTTTTTATGAAATTCTGCTCTGGTCCTATCTCCGCCGGCGGCGGGGCCGCTCGGTGGTGACCGCACATTCCCGCAGCTGACGGGCCGCAGCAAAAAAGCGCTCCCGAACTTTACCGGGGCCGCGAAACTGTCCCGCCCCAAGGCGTCGGCCTCCCGACGCTTCATAGGCCTCCCGGCTCAGCAGAACACCTTCCTCTCCCTGATCCCCGGATAGAAATACCGGCTCTCCCGTCCTGCGGCACAACTCCAGCAATTCTCCCGTATGGCTCTGCAAATACGTCACGGATCGTTTCTCCGCCATCCGGACACCTCCCCCTGATCCAGCGCCTCAGGGCGCGGCGCTGATTTCCCGGGCAGCTGTTTCCACAGCTTGTCCCTTGGAGATATCCTATCACAGGCACCGGAAAAAAAAGGGCGAAAGCAGTTGGTCTGTCTTACATCCGCATCAGGCGGCCACAGGCCCTTCCCAGCTCCTCCAAAGTGCTGCAGGGAGCCATCTGACAGAGGGCAGACACCGTCTGTATACTGCGGACATAGGGCCACTTCCGCTCGGGGATCGGGTTGAGCCACAGTACCTTCCCTGTCTGGCGCTTGGCCTCTTCCAGGCCCGCCAGAGCTCTGGGCAAGTCGATCGTCTTGGTATCCGACAAAATCAGCAATGTGGCAGAAGGTCCCAAAATCGGCGGCCGCCGGGCACACAGCTGCTCCAGAGCAGTACCCAGGTCTGTCCCCTTTCCGAACAGGCCGGAGGAGCGGACATAGTCCCGGAAAGCATCCATATTCTGCAGGGCGAAGGCATCCACCTCGTGGAGCGTCTCAGAAAAAAGGAAGATCCGGGAGGCATCGGACACCTCAGACATAGACTTGATAAACCGCAGGGCAAACTCTGAAAACTGGAGCATGGAGCCGGACACATCACAAAGCAGTACCAACGTCCGACGGCGGCGGCGGGGTTTCCGGAAGGACAGACGGTAAAAGCTGCCTCCCGTCTCCAGGCCGCGGCGAATGGTCCGCTTGAAGTCCAGACCACCGCTGTGGCCGCCTCTCTGCCGGCGGCGGGACAGCTCCGCGCTGAGCTGCTGAGTGATCCTTGCGATCAGGGCCGCCGCCCGGGGAATATCCGACTCCTTGAAACCGGAGATATCCCGCCACAGCAGAGCCAGATCCGGGTCCGACTCCTCGCAGCCTACCGCTGCATCCTCCATCATCATCTGCTGCTCCAGCAGAAAGCGCATGAACACGGAGCGGATAAAATTGCTGTAGAGCTGGGGGCTGCGCTCCATGTTCTCCTTTGTCTTTTCCATCAGCTGCCGGAGATATTCCCGCTTCTCCTCCGGCATGCGGACATAGACCTCCCGCAGGTCATCCCGAAGATCCATGGGCTGGCCCCGGACCTGAAGATCTTGCTCCGCCTCTGCCTGGCGGCGGGACAGTTCCTCCGCCTCTGCCGCCTGGCGGGCCAAATTGGCCTGCCGCTGCTCCGCACTGACAAAAAAGCCGTCGAAAGCCCGGTAAAATACCTCCTGCTCAGGCCGGGATTTGGCGTATACCGCACACAAGGCACCCCGCACCATATCCCGGTCCTGCAGATCCAGCTCCTGGAGAATCTGGCAGGCGTCCGCCGTCTCCTGGAGGCCCACCGCCAGTCCCTCCTGCCGCAGCAGAGCGGAAAACGCCGTCAGTTTTTCCACATAGACGCTTTCGTTCATTTCTGTTCCCCGTGGCCACAGGCGCCGCAGTGGTGGTGATGGCCGGTCACATTCGTCCCCGCCATAGCCTCCAGGTCCTCGCTGCTCTTGAGGACAAATCCCTTTGTCCGCTCCGCCGCCTCTGCCGTCAGATCACTTACCCCCAAGGCCTCCAGCGCAGACACCCAGTCCAGCGTCTCCGCGATGGAGGGCTTTTTCAGGATAGCCTGGTTGTCCCGCAGGGCCTGGACCGCCCGGGCTACCTGGACCGCCAGTTGCTCGTTCACATTGGGATGCCGGGCCTTGATGATAGCCACCTCCTTGTCCAGGTCGGGGTACTGGATATAGAGGTAGGCACACCGGCGGCGCAGGGCCTCACTGAGAGGCCGGGTCCGGTTGGAGGTCAGCACCACAAAGGGGATGCTCTTGGCCCGGATAGTACCAATCTCCGGGATCGTCACCTGCATCTCCGACAGAAGCTCCAGCAAAAAGGCCTCAAACTCCTCGTCAGCCTTGTCGATCTCATCGATCAGCAGTACCACCGGCTTCTCAGAGCGGATCGACCGCAGCAGAGGCCGCTCCAGCAGATACTCATCGCTGAACAGAGACTTCGTCAGCTCATCGGGAGACTGGGCACCCATCCGGGCCTGGATGGAGAGCAGCTGCTTCTGGTAATTCCACTCATAAAGGGCCTTGCTCTCATCCAATCCCTCGTAGCATTGGAGCCGCACCAGATCCCGGTCCAGCGCCGCAGCCATCACTTTGGCGATCTCTGTCTTTCCTACACCGGCAGCGCCCTCGATCAGCAGGGGCCGCCCCAGTTTCAACGCCACCAGGAGGGTGGTCACTAAGCTTTCATCATAAATGTAATGGGCGTCGTCCAGCTTCGCCCGCAAAGTATTCACGTCCATAAGGACCTCCATCGTCAAAGAATTAACAAGCAGTTTTTACTATACCATATTATCGCAAAATTGCAACCAGTTTTTCTAACATCAGCCCGCTGTAAGGCGTTTTTCCGGATCGCCGCGGCAGACTGCATTTTCTCTATTCTGCGCAAACTTTCCTTATTGCCTGTTCGTTATGCCCTCTCCGTCCAAGAAAAATATTCCCTGGCTCTCGCCAGGGAATACTCTCCCAATATCCGTAAATCGAATTCACTGCTATTTATCCGCCTGCCTGACCACACCGAAGAGAAGCATATCCAGCACCTCCGACGAGGTCCCCACCATTGTCTCCACATCCAACGGCCGGTCCTCTCCCTGGCAGCGCTCCAAGAGTGTCATAAATACATACTCGATCCCCCGGAAATACCGGGATACCGCCTCCTGGGAGAGGCTGGGCCGGAGTTCCAGGCGGGATACCACTTGCTGCAGAAAATCATGGTTCAGATCATCCAAGGGCTGGTGCAGCTTTTTTATTTCCGCAGCCAGCTGTTTGGGCGGATAAAACAAGGCTGTCTCAAAAACCGCCTTCTGCTGCGGATTCTCCTGAAAATAATACTCCCGTGCCAGAAAATATGCCTGGATGGCCTGCCGGATATCCTGCTGCAGAATGTCCGGCATTCGCTCTCTGAGATACGCTTCCAGCGAGCGGTAGACCCGCTCCGCACACAGGAGGAAGAGCTGTTCCTTACCCGTGTAATAGTGGTACAGCATCCCCTTGGATATCTTGTGACGGGCACAGAGGCCATCCATCGTAAACGCCTCGTACCCCACAGTGGAGAATTCCTCTTCCGCAGCAGCAAGAATCATCTGCTGGCTCCTGGCCTGGCGCTCCTTCTGCGTCATGCTCCTGCATCTCCTTTTCTCAGCTTTTTACCTCGAGGATCATCTGCCGGCACTCTGTCCGGCAGCTCCCCAGCCCATTCAAAGCCTTTCTTTGCCAAATATACCGCAATAAATTCATTGATCACCGCCGCAGCCGCAATAGTCCCCTGCAGCAGTTCTGCACACTCCGGCGCAGGTCCCTGCAATACAGATACCGCTATACCCGTAAATACCAGGGACACGCCGGAGTGAGGCAGCAGCGTAAAACCCAGATATTTTTTCACCGTGGCCGGAGCATGGGTGACAGCAGCGCCGAAATAGGCTCCGCTGTACTTCCCCACCGCCCGGGAGACAATATATACCGCCGTGTACAGGCCCGCCCCAAAGATCAGGTGGTAATCCAACGGCGCACCCAGATTCAGGATCAGTACGATCAGCGACACGCCGATCACCGGATTCATGACCTCCATGATCCCTTTCAGCTGTTCTTCCGAAACCATATTGGCAAAAGCTGTGGAAAACGCCATGCCCAGCAGCAGGAAGTTCAGTACCTTCACGGGAAATACCCAGGTATTCAGCACCAGTCCTATGACTGCTGTCAGCAGAAGTCCTCCCACCATCACCATCAGGGAAGCCTTCTTTCCCCGGCATCGGCGCAGCAGCAGACCCACTCCATAACCGGTAGCCGCTCCCAGGAGCACAGGGAAAAATACCAGGAAAATCAGCAGGAATACAGGAATATCCTGGGTGGATATCTGTGCGGCAACCACCGCCACTACACAGAAGAATACCAGGGAGCCCACCAGGTCATCCAAAACCGCCATAGGGATCAGCGTACTGGTCACAGGGCCGGAAGCACCTGTCCCGTTGACGATAGACAGGGAAGGAGCAGGGGCCGTCGCCAGAGCGATGCCGCCAAAAATAAACGCAAGGTAGACCGGTATGCCGGTTGCGGCAAAGATCACACCAAATACCAGGCTCACCACCAGGAACGTCCCCAGAGACTCCGTGACCGTAGTCACGATGATCTGGCTGCCAGACCGGCGCAGTTTGTTCCAGATCAGCTCTGTGCCGATCATCAGGCCCACCGTACACTCCAGTATGCTCTCCACCGTTTTATACCACTGTGCGTCCAGCAAGGGCTGGCTGATCAGCCCCAGAGCATGGGGCCCTAACGCCATACCAGTGATCAACCACCCCAAAATAGCCGGAAGCCCCAGCTTGGCAGCTCCCTTCCCCAAAAGATAGGCCACAGCCATTGCGGTCAGGAAGCGGAGGATATCCATCAGGATCATGGTCAGTTCTCCTTTGCCGGTAAATTATAGACGCTGTCGTCTGCTTTTGTAGTATAGCAGATATAGACGATATCGTCTGTAAATTATCTGTGAACTTTTCCAACGGTCCTTGATCGGCTCCATATGCCCACTATTTGCTGAAAATTACAGACTATCCCTTTAAATAGTTCAAAATTTCTTCCGCATTGGTGTCCGGCTTTACCTTGGGCATGACCTTCTCGATCACACCATTTCCATCAATCACATAAGTGGTACGCACCACGCCCATACTCACTTTTCCATAGAGCTTCTTCTCCTGCCAGACACCATACGCCTGGATCGCGGACAGCTCAGGGTCCGACAGCAGAATAAAGGGCAGTCCATATTTCTCCGCAAACTTCTGGTGAGAGGCCACAGAATCCTTGCTGACACCGATGACCACCGCGTCCAGCTCCCGAAACGCCTCATAAGCGCCGGCAAAGGCACAGGCCTGCCGGGTGCAGCCCGGTGTATTGTCCTTGGGATAAAAGTACAGCACCACCCGCTTTCCGGCAAAGTCCGCCAGAGAGACCATCTTCCCGTCCTTATCAGGCAGCGTAAAGGCCGGTGCCTTTGTTCCCACTTCCAACATATCAGTTTCCTCCTTTGATGAAGATATAGTGATCTTTCCCTGAAAGCTCTTCTGCAAACCGGTAATCCAATTCGTCAAACCCCCGGACATCCACCGCCTGCTCGATCCCGTTGACGGCAAGCCAGCGAACCATCTGCCCCCGGGCCATTTTACACATGGTTCCCTTTTCCACCACCTTCCCCTTCTGCAGCTCACCGAAGGTACAGGTGATCCAGCGGACATGGGGGGCCAGCCAGGGTCCCACCGCCCGGCTGTACTCCTTGGAAGCCAGATTCAGCACGCAGTCCGTCTCATTTGACAATACATCCGCCAGCTTTGCTCCCCAGAAGCCGTATAAGTCGCTGCAGCCGTCTACAGGCAGCTTGGCCTGCATCTCCAGCCGGTAGGGCGTCACGCCGTCAAAAGGGCGCAGAAGGCCGTAAAACCCGGACAGAATCCGTAAGTGTTCCCGGATGTAATCCAGCTGCTCCGCCGAGAACACACCTGGAGCCATGTACTGGTACTGGATCCCCTCGTAGGCCAGCACAGCCGGAGTCAGCCGGTGGTAAAGGTCCATAGATGCCAGCCGCTCCACATTCTGTGCCGCCAGGGTATCGCTGCACCGCCATAGGGTTTGCAGCTGACGAGGCGTCATCTTTTGAAGCACTTCTTTCAGTCGTTCCGCCTCCGGGAGAAAAAGCGGCAGTCCTTCCGGAGCAAAGCTGTCCAGGTCAATATTCATTTTTTTGGCCGGTGAGATAATGATACGCATGGTCTGTACCCCGCTACTTGCACTCTGAAAATGTATAGGCCTCCTGCAGCCAGCCCAGAAGCTCAGGATCGATCTCCTCCTCCCGGGATACCAGCACATGATGGGTCCAGCGGTTGGGATAAGGTTCCACCGCCACAGCGATGCGGGAAGAATCCAGACGAGCCCCCAGACCAAAGGTCACTACCAGGCATTCCTCCGGCCAGGTCTTTTTCCGCCGCAGCGGCAGAGATACCGCCGCAAACAGATGACGGCCATAGAAGCTGATCTGACTTTTCTGCACCTTCACCGCCGCCTCTGGAAACATCTGCTCCATCCGGTCAAAGAGGGAGTGATACAGCGGCAGCGCCCAGGACTTGTCCCCAAAGAACGCCAGCACATCCGCCTCATAGTACTCTGATGTTTTCATGTCGTCCTCATTTCCAGCAAAGCTTTTTATGTACATGTCGGGTCCCTTTTCAAAAGGAACTCCATCTTGAGGCCTGCAATACTTCTGTTGAAAAAAGCTGGACATCTGCCATGAGATGTCCAGCTTTTGGTGCGCGAGGCGGGACTTGAACCCGCACGCCCGTAATGAGCACTAGAACCTGAATCTAGCGAGTCTGCCAATTCCACCACTCGCGCATATTCCCTTTTGCCAGCTCCCATAAGGAGAGGTGGTGCGAGTGACGGGACTTGAACCCGTACGTCGATTGACACACGCCCCTCAAACGTGCCTGTCTACCAGTTCCAGCACACTCGCATTTCTGCTCCAAGGATGACCAGCGAAAATTATTATAGCCATCTCTGCGGCCTTTGTCAACTATAATTTTTAGAAATCGCCAATTTTTTCAAAAGCCGTATTTTGTGGTCCTGTTGCGAATCCCCTTTTGCTGTGTTACACTGGATATCACAGCTCCGCCATCACCTGACCAATGGCACCCTCGATGACCAGATCTGCCCCTGTCATAGGGAGTCGTGTCTTATTGATCACTACCAGCTTATTCCCCCGGTAGTATCGCACAAGGCCCGCCGCCGGATACACCGTCAGTGAGGTGCCACCGATGATCAGGACCTCCGCGCGGCGGATGGCAGACACCGCCTGCATCAGTACATCTTCATCCAGTGCCTCTTCATAGAGAACTACGTCCGGCTTGATGATCCCTCCGCAGGTACATCTGGGAACCCCTTCGCTGTGCACAATGGCATCCACGCCATAGGGTGTCCCGCACTTCTGGCAGTGGTTGCGCAAAACACTGCCGTGAAGTTCCAGTACCCGCTGACTCCCCGCCTTCTGGTGGAGTCCATCAATATTCTGTGTGATCACCGCCTGCAGCTTGCCGTCTTTTTCCAGTTGGGCCAGCTTCTGGTGGGCCGCATTGGGCTGGGCATCCAGATAGAGCATCTTATCCCGATAAAAGCGGAAAAACTCCCGAGGATTTTCCTCAAAAAAACTGCGGCTGAGGATCGTCTCCGGCGGATAATCATATTGCTGGTGATAAAGGCCATCTGTACTGCGGAAATCCGGGATACCGCTCTCTGTACTGACACCTGCACCACCGAAGAAAACGATATGATCGCTTTCCTTCACCCATTTGCGCAACGTCATTATCTCATCAGTCACCATATATCCCTCCCATCCATATTATAAAAGGAGAATACCATGAACGTACAGATTTTCGGCTCTTCCAAATGTTTTGACACCAAAAAAGCGCAGCGCTGGTTCAAGGAGCGCCGAATCAATTTTCAGTATATCGACCTGCCGAAAAAGGGCTTTTCCCCTGGTGAATACCGTGCTGTCCGGCAGCGTCTCACCTTTGAGCAGCTGGTCAACACCAAGTGCAAGGCCTATCAGGACCTATATATGGCCTATATCACACCAGATGCTGCGGAAGAGAAGCTGTTTGATAACCCCCAGCTTTTCAATACCCCCATTGTCCGCAACGGGAAAGCCGTTACTGTAGGGTATCATCCGGAGATCTGGGAGACCTGGGAGTAAACACTACTCCGTGAAATGAACGTGGTTGAAGATGTGCTCCTCACAGAAACAGTGATACCCCGCACATTTGGAGCAGTACCGGAACTGCATATCAGGGTAGTCCGTATCAGTCTTTCCGCAGATGCAGCACTTATGGTTGTATCCCCGCTCTTTCTGCTGAGTCTGTACTGCCTTGCGGAACTGTACTGCCTGAGGACGATTCCTGGCCCGCACCTCGTCCGCCTTGCGATGAAAGTCAGGAGAGAAAAATACGAAAAAGTTCAGGAGCGCCACTACAGGGATGATAGCACTAGCCCATTGCCCAGCGAAGAGGCTGCTGATAACGCCCAGTGCAAAGAAGGCTCCCTCCAGCCAGGCCAGCCATTTCATCTTTATTGGGATGATATACATAACGCGTACAATGGTATCCGGATATGTCATGGCATAAGCAAACAGCAGAGATTGACTGACATAATCTCCGCCTGCCATTCTGTAATTGACACCGCTGATCACCCCGGCCAGCAGAACCGCAATCGCAGTAAGCAACGTACCGCTGAGGTAATAGATGGTAAATTTGGCGCTACCCCATTGCCGTTCCATAGTCTCTCCCAGCCAGAAATAAAACAGCAGGAAAAAGAACAAGGCTATTCCACTATAACTCGGGATCAATACGTAGGTAAAAACGCGCCAGATTTCGCCACGAAGCACCGCAGCTGTTTCCATAGCCAAGAAATCCAAAGTGCCTGCCCCAGCGAACTGGCTTAGCAAATAGATTACCAGGTTGGCACCGACAATGTAACGCATAAGGCCAGGAATGCCAAACCGCGGGTGGAGCGCACAAAAACGATCAATGGCTTTGTTCAGTTTTCTCAAAGGGATGACCCTCCTATGTGTTTGTTGATTAGGTGTATTGTACTCCCTCAGCAAGAAAAAGTCATTACTAATATTTGAACATTTGACATTTGCCAAAAATGAGGTATAATATGGAGTGTTGTGTCCTTAAGATTTATGCTGAGGATAGGTGAAATAATTCCATAACCGGGTGTAGCGCAGTTGGTAGCGCGCTTGCTTTGGGAGAAACCGCCCGGGCAGTTCCACAATTTCATATCGGGGTGTTGCGCAGTTGGTAGCGCGCCTGCTTTGGGAGCAGGAGGCCCGGGGTTCGAGTCCCCGCACTCCGACCACCTTTCTTTGGAAAACCGCCTAAATAGGCGGTTTTTCCGCGTTTTTTGTTCTGTTTTTGCGTTTTGGATAACTGCTGTTCAGCGATGGTTTTAGGGGCAGAAAAGCGGCGGGAGCGTGAGCGCGGATAGCCGCTGAAACCGGCAAATCCCTAACCCATCCCTAACTGGCAGAGCACCTTAAAACTTGAACAATTTCATTGCAACAGTGGTTGAGTTATCGTATAATTTGTTTTAGAACTATATCTCCGTGTTAATATTTCGTTATTTGGAATTTAAGATTATAAAATATCATAATCATAACGGAGGTGAGAAAGAGTTGAAACAAATACGCGCTTTAATTAATAAAGAGACATTAGTCTATGTTTGCACACAGAAAAAAGTATCTCCACAGTATCTAATTCGGAAAGGCGGCTTTAAAGAGGATAGATTAAATAAATGGTTGAATATTTCTGAAACTCTACTCCCAACTGTTAAGCAGGCTAAAACCCTTGCCGCATGTCTTCATCTTCCATTCGCTGCACTATACATGAACTCATGTGATATTCCCGTACACAAGATTCCTGCATTAAAAAATATGAGGACCCTATGGAATAGTGCTAATAACGATGATAGCGAATTAAATATCGCCGTGATAGATCTCCTCATGGAGCGTGATTTTCTTATTCAAGCTAACAATGAACTCGGAATTCTTTCCGTACAGTTTACTCCAACAATTCCGAAGGGCAATAATCCAATTCATTGGGCAGAAGAAATTAGAAAGCAGTTTGACATTGATATCGGTTTTCAATATAGATGTCCGTCTCCCAGACAGTTTTATTTATATCTTCGGGGGCAAATAGAGTCTAAAGGGATATTTGTGCATTGCTTTACTGATGTTTCTTTAGAAACTGCCCGCGGCCTTGCGATCTATGACAACAGTATGCCTATAATTGGTATTAATGATGAGGATCGTCCCCCAGCAAAATCTTTTTCAATAATTCACGAGTTGGTACACATATTCAAGCGGGATTCTTCCCTTTGTACCGACATGGTAAACGGCAAAACATCAATGCAAGAAGAAATTTTTTGTAATGCCGTTTCTGGAGAACTTCTGGTCCCGAAGAAAGCATTATCAGTTATTTTGAGAAATGAAAATTATCAGTCCCCCTATTCAAAGGAAAATATCGCTGCGCTTGCCAACAAATTTTCTGTTAGCCGCGAGGTTATTATCAGGCGCCTTTTAGACACAGGAAGAATCAATGATGTCGAATATCAAACTTATGCTGATGAATTTCAACAAGAAATCGAACAACGCAAAGAGGAGCAGCGTCTCGCACGACAGGACGGTATTACCAATAGTGGTCCGAGAATAAATGTTAGTCGTGAAGCGATAGATAGGACCAGTCCTTCCGTCTGCAAAGCATTATATCAGGGATATAATGATGAAATTTACAGCAAACGCGACATTGCGCATCATTTGGGAATTGATCAGAAGCATATTGACAAGTTTTTGGTGGAGGTGTCCAGATGGAACAGATGACCCTATTTACACCTCCATACCGTTATATTATTGATACATCTTCCATACTCTCGCAGAAAGCTAACGAACCACATAGACGGCATATCTACAAGAACTTATGGATGAAAATTGACGAATATATTAGAACCGGTATAATCGTAACATGCTCTGAAGTTGCCGAAGAAATTAGAGATGAAAAAATTCGAGATTGGCTTCATCTCCAGCATTGTAACATTCTTGATATTGATGATGAGATACAAAGAAATGTTCGTAAAATTGTAACCGAACACCCCAAGATGATTGAATTTACAAGTAAGACTGGTACTTCCTCTGGCGATGCATTCTTAATTGCAACAGCAATGAAGTATAATTTGACCATAATAACAGAGGAAAATCCCGATAAGCTTACAAAAATCCCTCAGATCAGTAAATGCTATGGGCTAAACTCTGTCAACATTACGGAATTATGTGATAAAGAGAATTGGACTTTCTAACCGTCAATTGCTCAAAGCGGATTCCGTTTTGTTAGTCACGAGACACATCCTATCTTGAGAACAATGGTTGAAAAAGGCCACGAAGATACATTGCATATACCCTCGTGGCCTTTTTTATATCATCCTACCTTCTCGAACGGAATCACCTTGCACCGGCTCTCCTCTGGCGGGTCAGGCGGTTCCGGCTCCGGCTTGGCCGTGGCCGTTTCCATGAAGCCGCCAATCTTCTCCGCCGCACCTCTCTGCATATCGTTGGTGATGTGCGTATAGGTGTCCAGGGTAAACCCGGCGCTGTAGTGGCCCAGCATACTGGACAGGGTCTTTACATCCACACCGCTGGAGAGGGCCATCGTGGCAAAAGTATGGCGCAAATCATGGAAGCGAACGCGCTCCTCGATGCCGGCCTGCGCCAACAGCTTCCGGTTGATCCTGGACACTGCATCCGGACTCCAGTACCCGCCGGTGCGGGGCGACGGGAACAGGAGGGGGCTGTCCGGGTGCTGTTCATGCTCCTGCACCAGCAAGGTCACCGCCTGCTGGGACAGCGCCACCTTGCGGACGGAGTTCTTGGTTTTCGGCTCCGTTATCACCAGTTCCCCGTCGATCCGGGTGACCTGCTTGCTCACCGAGAGGATACGGTCCTTCACATTCAGGTCATCCCACCGGAGGGCCAGCAGTTCCCCCCGCCGCAGGCCGCTGGACAGCTCCAGGAAGAACATGGGCAGGACACCGTACTTCTCCGCCTCGCTGAGATATACACCCAGCTTTTCCGGCGGGATGATAGCCATCTCCTTTTTCTCCTTGGGCGGAATGCGGCAGTTGTCGCAGGGATTATACGGAATGATCCGCTCCTTGACCGCCTGCTTCAGCGCCGAGGAGAGCACCATGTGGATGCGCCGCACTGTGCTTCCAGACAGGGCCGTGTCGATCTTTTTCTCGAAGCGCTGCACCCGCCCGCTGGTTTTGGAATCGTTGTACATCTTCTGGATCTGGATGGCGGTGAGCCGTTTGAGTTTCACTCCTCCGATGGCCGGTACGATGTGGTTTTCAATCATGTTCTCATAGGTCTTTGCGGTGTTGGGGCGGATTACAGGCTTGCTGTAGGTTTCAAACCACAGCCTGCACCACTCCGCCACGGTGTAGTCTCCGTTGTGGTTCACCGGGATGCCCCGGTTGTCCCGGATGGCTTTCGCCAGCTTCTCCTTGCACTCGGCCTGCGTCCGGGCGGACACGCTTTTCTGGATGGCGCGGCCGGTGCTGGGATCGATGCCCTGGGTGTATCTGCCCTCCCAGCGGCCGTTGGGCTTTTTACGGATGCTGCCCTCGCCGTTTGCTCGTTTCTTTACCATCGTTTATCCCTCCTTACGACTCGCTAAGCGCCTCGCTTCGCTCGGTTGCTTGCATACATCGCGCCTGCGGGTGCTTATGGCAACACAAACAAATACCACAGAATCTTTGAAATAGCCACTAAAATATTTCCGTCTTTTGGGCCGCCTGTTCGTCGATCCACGCCATGAACTTGTCACGGGGGACGATGATCCGGCTGCCCAGAGTGATGGTAGGGAAATCCTTCCGGTGGGCCACCTCATAGGCGTGGGCCAGCCCGATACCCAGCACATCGGCCACATCCTGCACGGTCAGCATCAGGGGCAGCTCGTTGAATGAGCTGTACTTGGATCGTTTCATTGGATTCCTTTCTACCCTTCCGGCGGAAGGGATTTTATTCTTTGTTTTGCGGCGCAATTTCTGGAGGGGGTCACATCCCGCCCATGACCATGCCGCCCTGGTTCTGCTCCTCCTCATGGTCATCCGGTTTGTGGCCCATAGCAATCTTTTTTGCCTGAATTTTTCTTCGAAGTTTGCTGTCGACGTGGAGGCCGGTGCTGGAGCGGGGCAGAGAATGATCCTCAAAGATCCGGCTAATGTGGTAGAGCAGGCGGGTGGCCGCCAGCATGACGGAGGGCGGATGGAGGTCATTCTGGTGTTCCAAGAAGAATTGTGCATACTGGTTTCCCTGGACGGCGGAACGGCTGAACCAGTCCATCGCCTGGACTTGATCCTGCTGCACACCCTGCCCCATCAGGTACAGCTTACCCAGCATGTACTGGGCATACTGATTGCCCGCCTCCGCCGACCGGGTGAACCACTCCGCTGCCTTGGAGGTATCCTTGGTCACCGCCTCGCCGGTCAGATATTCTTTCCCCAGCTGGTAGGCGGCCCGCTGGTTCCCGTTCTCTGCCGCCTGTTTCAGCCAGCGGATGCCTCCGTCTGAATCTCGCACCTCCCAATCGTCGGAGAGAAGCAGTTTGCCAAGGGCGTACTGTGCTTCCGTCAAACCCTGTATTGCCGCCTGGGTGAACCAGTCTTTTGCCTTTTGACTGTCTGGGATCAGCAGGGGGCCGTCCCGATAGAGCTGTCCCATCAGGTACTGGGCATGGGCGTCACCTCGCTCTGCCAACTGCTCCAACTCCTCCGCCGCGCCATCCCGTTCCTCCAGCGAAAGCCTTTCATCCCGGATGATTTGCCGCAGCTCCCAGCAGGCATAGGACTCTCCCCAAAACTGTCCTGGTTCATCGGTTTCACTTAAATCAGCGTCCTCGAAGGTGATTTCCCCCAGCCGGATGCGCTCCGCCTCCTGGATGACAGCGTTTTTGATCTGCCGGAACTCTTTCTCCTGAGACAGCTTTTTCCGCTCTCTGGGCTTGTCGTGGTAGTAGCTCTCCACCTCACCCTGGAGCCTGTACCACTGGTCGTAGCACGCCCGAACCACTGGCAGCTCCGCCAGTTTGTCTACAACCTCATCCACGGTTTTCTTCACCGGCTTGGGGAGATAGCCGTAGGACTTCTTGCCTTTGGCTGTTTCCAATTGTGCAGAGAGCGTCTGCATCAATTCTTCCACCTCCGGGTGGTTGCAGATGCTCCGGGCCATCTCCTGTGTGAGTTTTCGAATGGCCCGGCGGGTTTCCCGCACCAGTTCGTCCCTCGACTGTGACTTCTGTTCGTAGGTGTAGAGCATCTCCTGGCGGAAGATCTGGTTGGTCAGTTTCGATTTGATATTTCGGATACCCTCCCGTGTCAGGTAAGCTTCCTCCGGCTGTGTTGACCACGCCATCATGTGCACATGGGGATGATCCCCTTCATCGTGGAAGGCGGCGTACCAGCGGAAGTGATTGGGCGGGATATTCATGGCGGCGGCGATGTCGTTGCGATTGGCGCGGAGTAAATTCATCCACGCACTGGCATTGTCGTAGCCAAGTCTGGCGGCATCCTCCCGTTTCAGGGAGAGGATGTGCGTCCACACGTTGCCGGTATACTGATCCAACTCCAGCATGGCTTTCTCCAAATCCACAGCATCTTCATCACCAAAGAGTCCGTGGTCACCCAGCCGTTCCGCGCGAGGCCGAGTGGCGATGTACTTCATGTAGCCTTCTGACTGCTGCACTGCCGCCCAGTTTTCCTCCAGTGCCCTGGTGATGAATACAGAGGCGTTGGCTTTGGTAGGCTTGTCTTTGTAGTCGGAATACTCGCCCAGCTCCCTGGCCTCCGGAAAATCTTTTGTCAGTTTGGTGATGAGTTGCTCCTGTTTCCGAGTGGGCGGGCGGTCATCCGGGAGGATCTCCACCCGTTCCCGTGTTCCAATGTACCGCAGGTAGCCGCTGACAGAATTTCCGCCGTCACACTTCAGGTAGGGGCTTTTCAGGATCAGTCTTGCCACTCATCGCCCTCCTCCCAGGCGCCCCGCACCCGCTGCTCCAGCGAGATGCGGCCATTGGTTTTCTTCACGTTCTGCACGCTCTCCGCCCGCCGGCGGCGGAGATCCTCGTCGCTGAACTGATAGGCGTCCGCCAGGATACCGGCAACCATGTCCTGCTCCACCGCCTGCCGGAAGGCGATGGAGGACAGCCGCTCCTCCAGCTGTCCCATCCTTCCGTCCAGATAGGACTTGATGGAGGTGGGGAGAAACAGTCCGGCGTTGTTGGCGCTGAGGTAGTCCAGATAAAAGTCCACCGCCCGTTCAATGAAGGCGGTGATGCTCCGGCTCCCGTCCTCCTGATACCGGCGCTCCAGGATGGCCTTTTTCTCCGGTGAGAGGTAGAGGGGGAATTTTTCTTTTTTGCTCATATTGGCTCCTTTCCGGGGGTTGACCCCTGTTTTTTCCTTGTGGCAGTAGGCTTTCGGGGATAGTGACCGCAGAGATGATATCACTGCCCGGATTTTGACCCCATTTCCAATCCCCGCAAAAGCCCCCGCAACTGCCCGCACTGCGGGCAGAGGTGCTTCTGACGGGGGCGCTTGCGACCCCGTCGTTTATCCTGCTTTTTCTTTCGTCCTCGAGATTTCCTCCGAAAGCGGGCCAAATTGGGCCTCCAACTCCAGATCGGCACTGGGACTCGCTTCCTCTCCGAAAGGCGCACACAGGGCGGCCTGGGGGCTTTCATGGGCCAATTCTGCGGGGCGTTCCGCCGCCCTTTGACGGGCGGCATCCTC
>ERZ779866.1711-NODE-1711-length-21434-cov-3.544974_pt1 | contig 21434 bp, 19 predicted proteins | sample MGYA00511248_ERZ779866 | MGnify/ENA primary metagenome ERZ779866 (study PRJEB29588, sample SAMEA2155758) | human gut metagenome | biome: human gut; feature: human-associated habitat; material: faeces | place: Denmark | collected 2008/2010 ... | reverse complement strand
ATTTTCTCCGTCCCAGGATTCCTCAATCAAATTATAAAAAATGTCAAAATCTTCGGGTTTGATAATGGCCAGACCGTTCTGGGTCACGCCGTCGGGAATAAAGCAGGTCTTATCCGGCGTAATGTAGATGTCAGAAAACCGGATACTGTTTAGTTTAACCATATAATCACACTTTCTGTAAATAAACTGTACAATCTTTTTCAATTGTCATATAGTTCAGTAAATAAATTGTTAAATAAAGGCCGGCAGAGAGTATGAAAGATAATAAAAAGTTCATTTTTATATTGCTTTTGGCACTTTTGATGGGTGTGGAAGGCGTTGTAGCCAATAAATTGTATTTTCCAGATTTGGACATAATGTCCGCCGGATTTTTTATTTTAATCTTCGGAATGTGTTTCTGGGGCATATTGTTTTTTCTTCCCCGGATTTTGGTCTGGCTGGCTCTGGCTTTTCAGATTGTTCTGACCTCAGGACTGCTGCTGTATCACAACTATTTTGTTCCGCCGCTGTCTTTGTCGATTATCTGGTTTCAGCATCGCGAAGGAGCGGAATTTTTAAGCAAGGTTCCGGGAGCGGTTTTAAATTATAAAAGTTTGATCGTTTTGCTTGTCGGTCTTGGCAATTTTTGGCTTTATAACCGCTGCTGTCCGATATTGAGAGAATATCGCCGTTTTTTCTGGATTTTTCTTATTCCGCTGGCTTTGCTGATATATGCGAGCTTTGCCTCGGTATCCATATTGTTTTTTTCTCAGAGTTATTTTAACGATGCCTGCCGCAATTTTGGCTATCGCTCCTGCTGGCTTTATGAGGCGGTAATAAGCAAACGCAGCGGCGAAATTTTAGATGAGATTGTTGAATTGTCTGAAAGTGAACCGCAAATAAAATACAGCTTCCCCGAAAGCCGGCATATTTATGTCATTCAAACCGAGAGCCTGACATATAACGTCATCAATAAAAAAGTTGATGGACGGGAATTGACGCCGTTTTTAAACGGTCTTGCCGCCAGAGGAACGCTTGCCGAGGTCAATCAAAAGGTTCACGGCGCCTCTGCCAATACGGATTTTTTTGTGAACAGCGGCGGTTTTACCGAAAAAGAGTTTACCATCATCTATCATATGTTCAAGCCGCAGGAAGTTTGGCCGCGTATGGAATCTCTGTCGCAAAAAGCAAAAGCGAAAGAATATCATACGGCGTTCTACCATAATTTTAAATCTGATTTTTTCAACCGCGGTCCTCATATCAAAGCTCAGCAATATGAAGATGTATATTTCTACGAGGATATGAAAGGCAAGTATCCCGACGATTTTTGGGGAATATCGGACAGGGATCTGTTTGACTTCGTATTGAAACAAAACCGAAAACATTCGGATGACAAGCTTTTTAATTTTATCATCACGCTCAGTTCTCATAGCGAATATAAAGTCAAAAATAATCCGCACCCGCTGTTTGCAAAAACGCCGGAGCGGAAATATGACTATTACAATGCCGTAAACTTTGTCGATCAGTCATTGCGTTGGCTGGTTGAAAACAGTCCGGACGATTCGCTGTTTGTCATTTACGGAGATCACGGCGTTGAAGAATTCGGCTACCGGAATATTCCGCTGCTGGTTTATTCCAAGTCGCAAAAAGTGAACTCTTTGCCGCAAAAAATGGAAATGGCGGATATGATAAAAACCATACATAGTCTGTTTTAGACGTCTTTGTTGTCATCCAGAACGAAGTGAAGCAACAAATCTTTCTTGTATTCCGGCCTTGTCTTTTTACTTTGTCATGCCGGACCTGATCCGGCATCCAGGTCTGATATGGATTCTTTATTCCACCTGGACTCCGGATCAAGTCCAGAGTGACAGAAGTAGAGAATTTGCCCAGAGTGACAGTAATAAAAAACAAGTACCGGAACGACATAAAAAAAGCACCGATTACGGTGCTTTTTTTATCTTACAGATAATACCAGGTTATAAGGTTATTATTGTCCGAACTGCATTTTTCTCGTGCCGTTGCCAGCGAAATGGGAAGTTCTGAAGGTTGTTTGAGTTGTTCTTTGGACAATGCGTTAGGATTTTCAATCTTGTTAATCGGATCAGTTGTCGAAGAAACATAAATGCCGATTAATCCGTCGGTTCCCCAGTCGGAAGTAGCCAGACTGACGCAAGAATCCCGTCCCAGACCGGCATAAAGAATAGCAAACGCACCGTCGGAGTTCCTTTCCAGATTTTCGGTTGCCTCAACATAAACCTTTCCGCCAAAGGCGTTCAGCAGATTTTTTGAATCAACCATCATTTCGGAGGAGGCCAGTTTATATTCAATTACATGCGCGGTATTAAGATCCGGAAATCCCGGGGAAGTGACGTAAGCCGTACGGATATTCATCACCATCATCTGCAGTTGGTCTTGTGCCTTTGTCAGCTTAAATTTAGCCATCGCTTTTGAATAACCGGCAATACCGCCGACGGAAAGCACGCCGACAATGGCCAAAACGCCGAGAATTTCAACCATTGATCTTCCGGATTGTTCGTTTCTGTTCATTTTTGACCCCTCTTAATTAAATAATATCATCCTAATTATAACATAGATTTATTTCGGGTAAAATAAAAAGGTGTGTCAAAACACACCTTTTTATAGAAAATTCTGCCTCTTATGACTTTAGTTATAAACCCAGGTAATCGAGTTGGTGTTATCCGAACCGCAGGCATTGGACTTACGAACGTCAGAAATAGACAACGGCAGAGCCTTAGGCCCGTTCAAACTGCCGCCACCTACAAATGAAACTGCAGCGGACGGTGTACCTGTAATTTTGGATATTTTTTTAGAGGCAACGCCGATACCAATTAAGCCGTCAGTACCCCAATCAGAGGTAGCCAAGCTGACGCAGACATCTTTACCGAGACCGGAGAATACAATCTGGAATGCACCATTAGCAGTACCATCCGCTCCGCTAATTGCTTCAACAATCGTATCGCCGCCAAATGCGTTAATCAACGAAGTACTTCCGGCAACGACCATTTCCTGAGATACCAGCTTGTAATCAATAGCATTTTTTGTTGTTAAACCCGGATAACCAGGGGAGGTCGCAAACGCGGTTCTGATGTTCATAATCATCATGGACAACTGGTCTTGCGCCTTGGTCAGTTTGAATTTAGCCATCGCTTTTGAATAACCCGAGATACCGCCGACCGACAATACGCCGATAATCGCGAGCACGCCGAGCATTTCCACCATGGAACGTCCGCTCTGCTCATTTTTGAATAAACTTTTCATCTCTTTTCTCCTAAAACACACTTCAAAGTTTTTTCTTCTCACATCTTAACTATAACTTATTAATAAAAGATAAATAAGCCTATCTTTAGTCATAATTACGCTTTGAAACATATAACTTTATTCTGTAAAGCGAAATTAAAGTAATATGTTCCAAATGAGAGAGTTCTGTTGTTTGCAGAATTCTTCCGCCGCTTTTCTTGTTATCGGAAGCGGATGTTCTCCGCCCCAGACAAACATTGTTTCCGTTGCATTGGCAATGGTTTCCGAGGTTAGGCTTAATGCCGTTTTCTCGTCGGGAGCCAATGCCGCAAGTTCAACGCATTCTTCATAAGTCAGGTCCCTGAAGGCAATGACAAAGTTTCTGCCGCCGGGCATAACCGTCATACCGTCGGCGTTTGCGCCGACAATGGTTTCTTTTCCCAGAGCATTAACCAATTTGCCGTTTTGAATCATTTCCTGGGGAGCAATTGCATTTTTCAAAACGGATTGCGTGTTCAGCCCCCAGGCGTCGGGACGATTACGGTAAAATTTTCGTACATTATCTGTCAACAGGCTGATTTGTCTTGCTGCCGCAACCACTTTTGCGTCCGGCTCCGAACTTTTGAATCCAAACCAGACTGCCGCGGCAATTATGACAACGGCTCCGGCCGCGGCAATGCCGATTCTTTCCGGTGAATGAAAAATTTTTATTGCTTTATTAAAAATTATTTTTGCCTTTTCCATCAGCCTTGTCCCATACTGCTGGTAATTTGGTCTTGCATTTCAAAGGTGCCCATAACGGCCCAGGCGATAACGCCGCCGACGCTCAAAATTGCCGCCATGTTCAGCAAGGCCGCCTTTTGCTCAATCAGATAAACGGATTCTTCAAGCCATTGGTTGGCCAGCGATTCCAAAGCTTCTTCAAAGTTATCCAATTCCGAATAAATTTTTAAATCGGCAATAACTTCCTTATCGGGAAAATCAAGTCCGGTTTTTTTCAGGGCAATACCGAGGTTGTCACCGTTGTTGATGAAGACCAGCGTCTTGTCGATTCTTTCTTTCAGATACCGGGTCGCATCACGCCGCAGAGCCCGCATTGCCGTTGATACCGGCGTACCGCCTTTAACCAGTGCGGACAAAGCCAGCAGCCAGCTGATGCCGACGAAAACTTTATAAAGCGAATAAGGCGGCATATTGTCGATAATTGCTCGTATCGGTCCGGTCCAAATACCGATTGTCAGGTAGATAATCAGCATTGTTACCGGCAATGCTGAAAATGCAACCAGCCAATATTCCTGAATCCAGGCCGAAACGTCGACCAGATCCTTGGCCAAACCTCTCCAGCGGACGCCGGGAGCCGCATCCAGCATCGGCGGCACCATATATACGCCGATACCATAAATAATCAAAACCGCCATCAAAAACAAAAAAGTCGGGTACGCAATTGCGCCGATAATCGGTCGGATCATCTTTGTTGAACCTTCGGTAACGCGGATAAGATTAAGCAGCGCGCCTTCCAGGTCGGAAACGTCGCCCACTGAGAGCATCAGTCGTTCGCGATCCGGCGCCCAGCCTTTCAGAGCGTCGGAAAACGTCAAACCGTTGTTGAGTGCCCGACCCCAGCAGGCAATGGCAATGGCCATCGGTTCACCCGGACTTTTGCCGCCGTCGCTGGCACTGTCGTGGAGCATGTCCAGAGCGCTCATCAGCGAGAAACGGTTTCTCATTAACGATGCGATTTTCCGATACAATTTCAACCGTGCTTCATTGGAAAAATTACAAATAAGCTTGGCATAATATTCCTCAACCGTGTTGAGTTTGCGCATGGCTTTTTGCATTGAATTGGAAGCGCTTCTTTTTTCCTGCTCGCCTGCCATAACCTTCTCCTAATTTCTAATAAACCGGGCGTTGGTCCATCAATCCGCACCAACGTTCCACTTCGTCAAGATCAATATAACCTTTCAGCATTCTTTCAATAGCCGCGTCTTTCATTGTTCTGCCGCCCAGATCACTGGTCCAGTAGTCAATGGCTTTGCGGGTTTCGCCTTTAATAATCAGTTCCAAAAACATAGCGTCCGGCAAAATAATCTCCGGCACGCTCATACGTCCTTTAATTCCGGATCCGCCGCAGAACTTGCATCCCGGACCGCGAACATAGGTGTTTTCAATGCCAAAATCGCCCAACGCCACTTTCAGCCGCTGAACGGCAGGTTCGTCAAGCATCTCCTTGACCGATTTGCGACAGTGCGGGCAGAGCTTTCGGAACAGACGTTGTCCGATTAATCCCTTAACCAGTTCGGGGTCGCCGAGCTTAAACGTCTCCACGCCCATATCGCGCAGACGGGGAATAATTGCCGGCGCCGAGTTGGCGTGCAGCGTGGTCCACATACCGTGCCCGGACAAAGCGCCCTTAAAAGTCAGCTGCGCTGCCGAGAGTGACCGGATTTCGCCGACCATCATGACGTCGGGGTCGGAACGCAACGCTGCCGACAACGCTTTGGTGAATTGTTCGTCTTTTTCTTCTTCGGTATTAGCGTTTGTCACCGGCATCTGTCTGGCGCCGGGAATAGGATATTCCGGCGGATCTTCCACCGTAATCAGATTGATTTCGTAGTTCTTTTCCTGCAACAGTTTAATCATGTTTCTTTGCAGGGTGGTTGACTTTCCGGAACCGGTCGGACCGGAAACGATGCTGACGCCGGTCGGAACAGCCCTCAGTCGGTAAAACAGTTTTTCCTCATATTCTCCCAGTCCCAACGATGCCAAATCACCGCTGCCGTTAGGGTTGTCATCGGCATACAGCAGACGCATAACCAGATATTGCGAACCGAATGCAATCGGATTAAATTGCAGGCGGATGGCCAAAACGTTGTGCGGCAGCATCAGCTTGCCTTTAGACCCGCGCAGAGGGGTCGACCCCAGCTTTTGTGCGCCCTGAAACTCGTTCTGCGCATAGTTGGAGTCCGAAATGTCCGCCGACGCAAAAGCCGCGCGAACAAAAGATTCGCCCCAGTCTTTGTTGTATTCCATTTCAATGGACATCATACCGTTAACGCGAAACATAATCTGCGTGCTGTCAGCCACCACGACGTGAATATCGGACACCTTTTTTTCCGCGGCCCGGGCAATAACGTTTACGAAGTCTTTCTGCATTTGCAATGCGTCAAGATCTTCGTCGGCATCGGCGTCGGCAACGTTTCTTTCGGCATAGTTGTAAATGGCGTTAAGCTCGTTTTGAGACAAATAGACCGGCTTTAAAATATTAATCCGTTTCCTGCGCGCCAAGACCTCAAAACTTAAAACGCGGCCGTCAAATTTATGGGATTCGGCCACCAAAAAACTGCCGTCGGAAAACAAAGCCAGCAGTCGCCGGGTATCGTCGTTAATGCTGAGAGCGCCGCCGGGAACGGTAAGCAATTTTCGTCCGTTGGCAAAATAGAGTTCCAGCTTGCCTAAAGACTGGGTAATCGGAGCCGCGACGGGACCGGTTGAACCCGCTGCGCTGGGGGCTCCGTCGGCCGGTTTTTCCTGGTTGTCCTTGACTTCTTTCTCTTCCGGTTCATTTTCCATTTCGTCTGCCATGACTATCTGACGGTCATTTCTCTAGCAATTCCGGGAATTCCTTGGTTTGAAACAATACCGCTCGGAGCAGGGGGTTGTTCGGGATCGGAAACTTTTACTTTCAGTTCCTCATTGGTCACCGGTTCCTGGTCAAGAATGCCGCCGGCCGAGAAGTAAAGATAATCTTTGGCTCCTTCTTTGTCTGCGCGGACATAAGTTGAAGATATTTCATCAATAACGTGTCCGCTTTGCAGAGCGGTGCCGACCTTGACAAAGAACGGTACGCCGCTTTCGTTAATCAGTTTTGCGCTCAAATTATTTCCTTTGCCGCGAATTTCCATAACGGCATACAAATCGCTGAGCTTTACGGCCTCTTCTTCGGCAACGGCAGTCTGCTCGGCGCTGTTTTCCGCAAACGGATTGGTTTTTTCACTGGCTTCCAAACGGGCGTTAAGAATAGATATCTGAGTTTGCAGATCGGATATCGTCTTGGCATAATTATCCCGTACCCGGATTGCCTCGTTTGTTGCTTCGTCGGCCATTTTGGTCAGTTGAACAAACTTTCCCTTAAAATCATTAATAAGCTTCTGCCGTTCGCTTTTCAAGTCGGCGATCTCTTTATAATTTTCGGCATTGCGTTCTATCCATTTCTGGCTTTCTTCCAGCATTTTGTTTTTATATGCTTTCAGGAGTTTTTCCTGACGCTCTTTTTCATAAACGATTTCAAGATTCTTCAGTTTTTGCTGTTCCAAAAGAATTTTCCGCTCTTCTTCTTTTTCAAGGGCGATTTGTTTGAGCTTTTCGGCATTTTTGCGGGCTTCTTCTTCTTCTTTTGCTTTGTCCCGCATCGCTTTCAACGCTTCAATGTCGTTTTTGACTTTTTCTTTGCGCAGTTCCAGATTCAAAACCGCCGTTTCTTTTTCCAAATCCGACATTTTGGCAAAAACATCGTCGTCAATGTCCTCGATAATCTGACTGCCCAGCTGGCTGAAGACCGGAACCTGCTGTTTGGGTTCGGGAAGGACCGCGGGTTGAGACGCTTGCTCTGCTGCCGGAGCCGGGATGACCGGAATAGCCGGAGCTTGCGGCTTTTCCGCATTTTTGGGCTGTGCCGGCAACTCTAAAACCGGCAGAGCGGGCGCCGGCGTTTCGGCGGGAACGGGTTTGGCCCCGTCTGCGGCGGCCTTTTCTTCGGGGATGACGTTGTCAGGCGCCTTGGGTGCTGCCGGCGGCGTTAAAATGTCGTCGCTTTCGTCGCCGAACAGGGAAATCTCGTCGGGAATTTCATCGGCAGCGGGTTTGGTGTCGGCTTTTTTTGCATCATCGGATAAAGGAACGACTGCCTGCGCCATGACATTTCCTGAACAGGTCATGCCGAGTATTAACGCCAGTGCCGTTGTCGCAAATATTTTTTTCATATTATAATGCATAAATAGCCCCCTCATAGGTCCAGATATTTGTACTGGGTGAATAATTTATAACTTTAATCTCAAGTCCTGAAAATTTTGTTAACAAACCGCTCCAAACTTCCGGGTTGTACGTTGACGAAAATCTGAAACCGATAAAACGGTATATATTCTTTTCCGGCGACGTATAAGAACCGTCACTCAGCGAAACGTTTTGATTAATGCCTTGGAAAAAGTCATTCAGTATTTCTCTTAATTCGGTCGGACTCTTCAGCGGCGGCGATGAAATCTGGACAATCTTGCCAAGCGATACGCCGGCGGCAATGCTGTCACCCGTATCGGAAAACGTCCGGTAGGAAAACTGGATTCCCGACACGTCCAAAGCCTTTTTTACCCATGACAACCGCCCGATTTGTCGGCTCCAACTGGTTGAAACGCCGGCCGGAGTACAGTTCAGATTGCCGATCTGCCAGCCGGGCGGCATAATTTTGATCAATTGTTCTATTTTTGCCATACATTCGCTCATAATCCAGGACGGATCGTTCAGCCGCTCCCATGGTTTGACCTCCGGGGCTTTTTCTACGACGGGCTTGATTATCTTAGGCTGCACCGGAACAATCACCGGACGCTTTTTGGGCGTAAAGAACAACGCGTTAATGATGTTAGACAGAAGCCAGAAAACAACTACGGCCGAAATGCCGATAACCATCAGCAGTTTGGCCCCGCGCAGACCTTTAATCTTTTGCAGTTTGGAGTGCAGTCCGCGCTGCATCAGCTTTTCCAGCTCAATGTCCTCGGTTTCTTCAATACCCCAGGCCGCCGGCGCAATCTTTCGACCCCAATCGGGTACGGCCAGCATTGAGATAAATTGGTTTTTGGCGTCTTCTTCGTTCAAAAACAACATATCGCCGTCAGAAAGGATAATATCGTTTCTGACGCAGGTATACCACCACCCTTTGTCAGTTTGAAAAACTGCCACAAAAGACGAACGGTCGGACAAAGCGGTAGCCAATGCGACCGCGGCGACGTTTTCGCCGCTTTTATAGCCTTCGTGAGAAACGCAGATACCAAACTGCGGCGCTTTGCCCGGCTTGATACAAAACAGGTCGGCGCCTTCCAGAATGCCCTCGGATGCTTCTCCGACTTCCGTAAACGGATCGTCCTGATTTTGCAGAGGCTGCCAAAACAGGCTGGTGGCATAGCTTGTGCCGTCAACCGTTATTTTGGTTCCCCAGGTGCGTTTTCCTTCCGCGTCAGAATTTATATCCGTCAAATTAGCATCTTCAAGCGCCATTGCTTTTTCCTAAATCAAATTTAGTATGTTTTCATTCTGGATTCCGGTGTCAGCGGAGATTCCAAAACCACCGGCGTCAAAATGATAACCAGCATGCTTCTGGTTTTTTCCGCGCTGGCCGTTCCGCCGAGCAGAGAGTTTTCTGCCGAACCGACACCGGTTTTGTCGGCTTTGCTTTCAACGCGTTCATAACCGCTCAAAATCAGGGATTCACCGGATTTCAGCGCCACTTCCTGCGTAAAGCCGCGGGTTTCGATAATCGGGTTCTGAATGTATTGTCCGGAATCCGCTTCGCCGCCTTCGCTGGTCGTCAGATAAACTTTTTCCAGTGAAATCAGGTCTGATAAGGTTAGGTTGAACATCATCATCAAACGTCCGTGTTCCAGAATCCTCGGCAGAACGTCAAGCGTGAAACCTGTTTCGATTTCTTCCGTCGTGGTTGAAATGTCATAGTCGCTGCTGCCGTCGCTGCTGCCGGAGTTTGTCTTTGTAATTTCGGAAATATAGTTCTGTTTTTTGGTAACCTGAATCGGCGCCGGTTTGTTGTTCAGCGTCGTAACCGTACCGCTGGTAACCAAAGACGTGTCGTTTTTGGTGGACAGCGCCTGAATAAAGCTGTCAACCTTCCAGTTTCCGGGAGCTATGCTCATCAGGAGGTTGTTGGTTGTCTCGCCGGTCGAACCGGATGCGCCGGCAACGCCCAGACTGGTTACGCCGTCGTTAAATGCCGCGGCAATATCCAAACCGTACTTGTCTGAATCGGAAACCGTAACCTGCAGGACTTTTACGCTGATGGCAACCTGACGGGACAGTCTTGCATTTTGTTCGTTGATGAATTTTGCAATTCGTTTAACCTCAATCGGCGTTGCCAAAACCGAAATCGTTCCGTTGGCCGGATCCATTGTCAGCTTTGAATCGCCGCTGATCATGGATGTAATGGCTTTTTCAATGTTGTCCCATAAAGCAACGTCAATCTGGCTGGAAAGCGTAGTCGACGCGTTTCCGCTCTCGCCCGAGGAGCTTCCGCCCATGGAAACGCTGAGCGAGGGTTTTGTCGGCAGGCTGTAGAGGACGAAAGTCCTGCTTTCATATTTGTAGAAATAGATTTGTCCTTTTTCATATTTCCACCAGATGCCGAACCGGGTGGCAATTTCGTCAAGCAGTCCGCTTAAGGGACCTTTATAGGAAACCAGCATTTTATCAGGCTCGGTCCAGTCCGCGTTAATCGTTTCCGGATCAGGCTTGTTTTCCTTGGCCATGTCACGAATGTCTTTTTCAAGATGAGAAGCATAACGAACGCCCACGGACGTGATTTTGGTAATCATGTCGCCGATTTCAAACAATGTAATCGGTCTGTTGCTGATAAGCGTTACGCCGTCTTTGCCTTCCAGATAGCTGGGAAGCGGTTCTCCTTCGTATTCGACCTGAGACTTGTCTCCGAGCCAGATATCGTTCTTAACCCGTACGATATCGTCAGCAATCGGCTTTCCCGGAGTTTTTGATTCTTCTTTCAGTTTTGTCGCCGTTTCGATTTCGCGTTCAATTTCGGCGTCAAGATGTGTGGACATGGAGCATGAGGCGATGGCAGCCGCGGCAAAAAAGCCCAAAACCGCTTTGGTATAATTATTCATATGCATTTTCATCCTCCAGTGTCTCTACAACCAAAACGCGGTTGCCTTTGTAAAAAGTTGCAATCGGAGCCGGCCGCGCCCGGGCAAAGGCCCGGATAAGCGCCGAGCTGACATCGGCAAAACGTCCCCGGAACATAGCGCCGGCAGTGAGCGTATAATTGCGGTTGGAATTCCAGATCAGCCTCCAGCCCGCTTTGTCACTCCATTCGGTCAGTAAGGTTTTCAGGGTTTTGCCTTCTTCTGCGAGCCAGTCTTCTACCGGATCTTCAACCAGATTTTCATCGCCGTTCTGCGGCGTATTCTCTTCGCTGACGCTTATTTCCTCCTCATAATCGGCAACTTCCTCTTCAATTGTCGGCGGAATGGAAGAAGACACGTTGCTTCCCGCGCCGCCCTGAACAACCAGTTGGTCTCTGGGGGTTCTTTCGCCGTATTCTTTATAGTCGGCGGCCACTTCGGTATAGTTGACAAAATCATTGTTTGCCGTCGGAATGTTGGAAGCTCCTGCTGCGTCGGCCGGCGTTGGGTTGGCCGCTTCCACGTTCGGAGCGTAATAGTAAACTTCCTCTGTTCTGCCCCAGTCCTGGAAGCAGCTGCATCCTGCCAGAGCCAAAATGCCGGCAGTCTGTGCTAACAATCGTTGTTTTCTGTTCATTTTTGAGGTTCCTAAGCAAAATCTTGTCATATTTTTACCTATCATACATACTGAAAATTAAATAATCAAGCGCGAGCAACAACTTATTACCATTGCTTGTAAGGGTTGTTTCTCCTGCCGTTTATATTTCTGTTTTCATCCTTTGCCGCATTGTTGATTCTTATTGTCCTGATTATGAAAGAGTTGGGCTCTCTGGAGGTAAAGACGGTGTTTACCTTGGCATAGTCCACGCCTTCGCCGCCGAGAATGTTCTGCAGCAGGTTCAGCCGCCGTTGTTGCAGATACGGAGCGCTGGTTCCGTCAATCCTGATTTCCAGACCCGTCGATGGTTCTTCGACGGTCTTGTTGGCGAACGCTCTGATCCATTTCAGCGTCTGTCCCGAAATTTCGGCTCTGTTAGGCTGAAACGAAAGGCGTATTTCCGTCGGAAGAATTTGTTTGCTGGGCGTCCTCATGTTTTTTCTGCGGAATGCTGTAAACAAACTGTCCTTGCGGTCGTCGTCCGATTCAACCTGATCCCCGATCAGCGGTATGTTTCCTCTGCTCCCCGAGAAAATGGAGGAAATACTGCTTAAAAGGGATTTCTTTTCTCCTCCGGCCGTTTGAGCGCCTTCTGCATTTTTTTCGTCAAGCCGCCGTTGCCGTTCTTCTTCCTGCCGGGCTTCCTTGGCGGCGAGTTCTTCTTCCGCAGATTTGTCCTTGGGCGACGATACCAGTTGAGGGGTGAGGTTTTCGTCGTTCAGAATATCCTCGGGGATCGGAATGAGAAGGTTTTTTACGGTGGCGGAGGCGAGATCGACGCTGTTTTCCTTCCCTGCGGGAGGCGTGTCTCCCGTCAGAACTTTTTTGATTTCGTTATTGTCGTTTTTGTAGCTCTCGCTTTCCAGCACCATGCTGTTTTTAGGGTGCTTGGCGCCTCTGGCGACGGCCCAGGTGTTATCTTTTGCCCGTTTTTCGGCCATACTGGTCCAGTCGTCTTGCGGATTTTTGCTTTTTTCTTCTGCCTCCGGACTCTTACCGCTTTCAATCATGCTTTTGATCGGGATGTTGGCCGCATTCAGTGCAATTTGGTTAGACGGCGCTTTTTCGGCGATTTCTATTTCTTTTTTGCCGGTGCGGATAATGCCGCGGTTTTTCTCCAGCGGAATAAGCGGTTCGGCTTTTTTCGGCTGCTGCGGAACGATTTCCTTACCGCTGTCCTGCTGTCTGTATTCCAGCGCGGCCAGGGCCAGAGGTTTGGAGGGCTCATGAACGGCCGGCTCCTTCTTTTCTGCGGACAAAGGCGCGGCTGTTGTTTCGGCTGGGGCGGAAATCGCGGGTGCCGCGGCATCCGTGCGGAGTTCCGTTTCGTCGACCGGCGGCGGCGATTTGATAATCTCGTCAAAGTTGACGGCGATTTTTTCGTGTCGTTCTTCGTCCGGCTTCAGGTTTTCGGACGGTTCCGAAATGTTTGAGGCTTCAAGGTTTTCCGGCAGTTGGAGGGGAATGGTGTCGGTTGCCGCAAGAACCTGTCCGGCGCCTTTTCCGCCGGTGGTTTCGCCGGCTGTCAGCGGAATTCGGTCTGCCTCGGGAACGCTGTCTGACCGAACCGGTTCCGGAATGTCGGGAATGACGGACAAAACGATTTTTTTTGCCGGTGCTGGCACTGCGCCGGTCTCTGCCGATGTTCCGTTTCGCAGAAAAAGCGTGATGTTTTTGTTGGAAATTTTTATTTCGGGGTTTTTCGGGGTGAGGGTGCGCAGATAAGCGCTGTTTGCCCCAAAAATGGCAAACAGAGAAAAGACAAAGCTGTAAACAAAAGTTTTTAAACCTGCTTTTTCCATAAATAAACCCCTCACAAACCTTGATAAATCAAAATGCGACTCTTGGCAAGCGCTTATAAAAATATGCCTGCAGGTTGTGGATTCTTTTAAATTAATATGTTGCGGTCGGGCGTAGCGGACGCAATCGGAAAAAAATAAAAAATTGTGGATTTACAAAAGCTAAACTGTGAATTTTTTGTTACAGGAAAAAAATGACAGTGTAAACAATATGTTAACTCTTTTGCGTTATAAGCAATAATGCTGGAAAAACATAAAAAAATTAGTTATTCTGAAAGAGTATAGAAAATTTGCTAAATTATTAAAGGAGAAAGATAATGCAATTCTTGAAGAAAAATATCTGGACCATTTGCTGCCTGACGCTTGTCGTGCTGCTTGGTTCGGTCGACAGCGCCTTTGCTCAGGCAAAAGCCCAGGACTTGATGGGTACGGCGCAGAGTAAAGCCGTTGCCGTATTTAAGTCGGTAAAAGCCATTATTTTCGTTGTCGGCGGTTTCGGTTTGGTGGCCTTGGCATTTATGGCCATTTTTGGTAAGCTGGACTGGAAAAAGTTTGCAATGCTGGCCGTCGGTTTGGCTATTCTGGCCGCTGCTGGTGCTATCGTTGACTACTCTACCGGTGCCGGTACTGGTGGCGAGCTTGCCGATACCTTCGGTAAAGATTTAAGCTATGACGGTACCAGAAGCTAATAATACCGTAATAATTTAGTGATAAAGTGCGAAAAGGAGGAGCATTATGGAAAATTTAATCTTAAATATGACCTATGTCCTCCTTTTTGCCTTTTTTGCGTCAAGGTTTTCGGCGTCTGAATATCGGATGCTGTGCGTAAGGGTAAGGAAATTTGTTTTGCTGGCGGTTTGTGCCGCGGCCTTTTCTTCAGTCTTATTTGCAGCACCGGCGTATGCCGAGGAAAAAGGTTTGTTTACGGATCTTATTCAAAAAGGTTCTCAAATATTTGTCGGCGTGCGCAATATCGTTTATGTCGTAGCGGGCTTCGGCATTATCGGCGTTGCCGTCGGCGGATTTTTCGGCAATCTGAACTGGAAATGGCTGGGAGCGATTATTATCGGTCTGATGGTCATTGCCTTGACGACGGAAATTCTCCGCTTTGTTGCAGATGACAGTAGTTTCAGCATTGAGGCAAATGCCCAAAGCCAGCAATAGGAGGGCGCCATGATAAAGTCTGTCAATTTATTTAAAATATTTTTTCTGACCGTGCTTTTTTGCAGTTTCGGCGCCGGAAACGCCGCTGCGGATGATGTCCTTGAGACCGTATATGAGCGTGCCGTAGACCTGATGGTTAACCTGAAGCCGGTGATCTTTGTTCTGGCCGGTTTCGGTCTTGTAGGTTTTGCTTGGATGGCTATTTTTAACCAAATCAGCTGGAAATGGTTTTCCAATATTGCCATCGGTCTGTTTCTGGTTGCCAATATGGGGCTGTTTGTTGATACGTTTACCAATTTGGGAAAAGGTACGGAATCACACCTGAAGGCCAAATATAACGAACAATATAAAATTATATACGAAGATACCTTAAATCGTAACGGCAGCTATAAAGCGACTGAGGGTAGCAAAGAAAATCCGTCCTCTCAGGAGGCCAAGGACAATACCGGAGCTGGAGGTCAGACCAGCAGCGATGAGTTGCAAAACTATAAACAGGGTGAAGGCGATGGTTCCGGAAGCGGACAGGGACCTCTGGCACCGGTGGATAATCCTGATAATGAAAAACAAGATTGCGCTGACGGAACCATTTGGAGTTCTGAGAAAAAAACCTGTATATCCGTATTTGAGAACAATCCGGTTTCCGATTGGGTCAATGCAAATGCTCCGGGAACGAGCGATCCGATCAAGGAATGTGAGGCTAAGGGCGGACAGTGGATTTATCCGACTAATTCTTGCAGTATTTAATCGGATGATAAATTAAATTTTAACGCATTATTCATAAAAAACGAGGTATACTTAATTTATAAAGTATGCCTCATTTTTTTGCTGTGTAGTAAAAGTCAGGTTTTTGTTGCATAAAAAATACAGGCGTCTATCATAAAAACAAACCGTTCAGAGGTTATGGCATTATGAAAGAAATGGTCTTAAAAGCAGTGGCAAATCCTCCCAAGATTTTGTGGGGGCCCTTTTTGCCGGTTTTGCTCAACATCGGCTTGCAGTTTCCGCTGATGTTTATGGCCATTGGCGTATTCAACATGAACCCGCTGTTTTTCTTGGTCAGTATTGTCATTGTCCATGTTTTTATCGTGTCGCTCGGCGTCAAGGAGCCTCATCTTTCGACGATGATTCAGGCTTTTGGTCAGACCCGCAAGCCGACTACCAATTTGTATAAGGTAAAGGGAGATAAATTTGCCCCGTGATTTTGACTTTTTCAGCATCTTTGTGCAAGGGCTGACAAATATAGAAGTTTTGGTTGCCGTCATCGGCTTCATCTCCGCGGCGGCCTTTGCCGGATTCTGGGCTACGAAATTCGGTCATTTGATTCTGCCGCAGCCGAATGAATCCCGGGTTTCGGATTTTTTGCCTTTCAATAAGATTATGTCGGACGGTATTACCATTAAGTGCTACAACGGTTCCATGGTAAGAGTTTTCAAGGTTGAAGGTATTGACCTGTCTTTTGTAACCGAAGAAAAAGTCTTTTCAATGTATGAGGCCCGCAAGTCATGGATTGACGGCATGTCGGATCTTCAGGTCGTCTGCCGGGTCATTACCCTGCGCGAGCGTATTCCTCTGGAAGAAGATGCCGGCGATTTCGGCAACCAGATTTTGGAACAGGTTTCGCAAACCTGGGCGCAGAATTTGGATCGCGTTTACAGCAACACACACTATATCGTGCTTTCGGTTCCTGATCGTCCCGAGGCGCTGAAAGATCTGAACTATGCTTCGCAGGCGCTGTTGGCCACCTTGAACGACTACGGCGTCAAAACGCTTTACGAAACGGAAGACAGCCCGGCGGCGGACAGTCCGCTTTCGGTTTACGCCAAAATTTGCAGCCCTATATCCAAGCCTGCACCGAAAGTCCGCGGCGCCGAGGGCGCTATGCTTAACCAGATGCTGACGGCGGATCATATTCATTTTACGGGCGAAGAAGGACTTATCAAATTTTTCTCCGGAAACAGGGAAGTCTATGAAATCACCATGGGCATCCGCACTTCCGGCGATTATATGGACGAGGGTATGATTTCGTCTTTGCTGGCTATCGACTGCGAACTTAATCTGGTTCATAACATTAAACCCATTTTCAAACCGCATGCGCGCGCGCTTTTAATGCAGCAGCAGCGTATGGCGGCTATGACCAGTTTTTCCGGTGAGGTTGTCAATCAATATGCCGAAGCGCTGGCTTCCATTGAAGACAGCGACGCCGATTATCAGGCTTTGACCGAATATGCGCTTTCAATCGTTCTGCGCGGCGAAAGTCTGGAAGAAATTGAGTTCGGAGAAAGCGAAGTCCAGCGTATCTGCCGTCTGTTCAGCGTTACGCCGGTACGTGAAGGCTGGGTTGCCCAGGCCACATTTTTCAACCAGTTTCCGACTTATGAAACCTATCCCAGAACCTATCGTTATCTGTCCCGCGTTGTGGCAACGGCAATTTGTTTTGACAAACCTTCCGAAGGCTTTGGCAAAAGCGACTGGGGAAAGGGCGCCATCAGCGTTTTCCGTACTACCTCGGGATCGGCTTATCGTTTCCAGTTTCACGTTTCTCCCGAAGATGCCGCTGTTGCGCACTGCTGCATTATCGGACCTACCGGTCAGGGTAAAACGACTTTGCTGACCTTCCTTGCCGGACAGGCGATGCGCCACCGCGATTTGAAGGTGTTCTTCTTCGACCGTCACCGCGGTGCCGAAATCTTTACCCGTTCCATCGGCGGTGCCTATATCGGCTTTGACGGTGACGAAAAAAATGTCTCCATCAACCCCTTTGACTGTGCCAATACGCCTGACAACAGGGCTTTCCTGCGTCGCTGGATGAAGGCGATTACCATGGTTGACGACGCTCAGTCGGAAAAGGAAATCGCGCGTGCCGTTACCACCGCGTTTGATTATCTGCGCCCCGAAGAGCGGATTATGAAAAACCTTTATAAAAGCTGTTTTTCTCCGACCGGAAATATGCGCCGCGAACTTTTCAAATGGGTTAATCCCGATCAGTACGGCAATATTTTCAATGCCGATACCGACAGCCTTGACTTAAAGTCCAAACGCTTTATGGCTTTTGACTTCACGCATATTTTTGAAGACGAAACTCTGGCGCCGGCCGTCATCAGCTATATCATGCACCGCATTATGTCTGAAACCGGCGACAGCGGCGTTCCGTCTCTGATTATGATTGATGAAACCGCGCCGATGTTAAAACACCCGATGTTCCGTGATTATTTCATCATCGGTTTGCAGGAAGGCCGTAAAAAACGTCAGGCTTATCTTTGCGCATTTCAACAGCCGAGCATCATTGACAAACTCGGCGTCGGCGAGGTTATCCGCGGACAATGCCAGACCGTTTTGTTTTTCCGCAACCCGCAGGGTATGCCGGAAGACTATGCTAACTGGAATCTGACCAAGAGTGAAACCGACTTCATTTTCGGTCGCAGTTATCGTGATTTTCCGTATGCCATTCTGTTGTCGCGTCCGGCTACCGGTGAATCGGTCATTTTGGATGTGGATTTAAGCGGTCTGGGCGTTTACCTGAAGCTGTATAACTCCGGTCGTAAGAACGTATTGCTGGTAGAAGAGCTCATCAAGGAATATGGTGAAGACAAGTTTGTTACAAAATATTTAAATATTGCGTGATATGAGTGATTCACGTTTAATATAGTTGAATTTTTTGATATACTGAGAACAAGTATATATACGATTTTTGTGGAGGTGTAATATGTTGACGAATAAAAAGATTTGGGCTGCGGCGGCCATTGCCTGCTTTTTAGTCGCGGCTCCGGCCAGAGCTCAGTTTATAGCATTTGCTCCGCAAGAAATCGCACAGGCTATCAAACGTGCCGTTACCGATGTCAGCAATTCCAAAGTCATCGGCTTTGCCAAAAAGGCCGGCGAAGGGCTTCAGAGCGCCATGGGCAAGTTCAACGAAGCGATGAACGGTTTTATCAAGAACAATCTCGGCTGCCGTGTCAAACAGGTCAAGGCCGGAAAATGCAAGGTTGAGCAGAAGGCCAAAAAGGCCAAGTGCAGCAAATGGGCGCAGACGGCTTCCGCAGTCAAAAACAAAGTCAGCGAAGGTCAAAAACTTTACAAAGAAGCCAACCAGTTTATTTCCGACGCCAAAGCGCTGATTGACGAAGGAACCTCCAAGCTTGAAGAAGGAAAGAAACTTGTCGAAGACAGCAAAAAGCTTCTTGAAGACGGCATGAGCAAGATAAAAGAAGGTCAGGAGTTGATAGAAGAAGCTGCCGCCAAGCCGAAGGAAGTTGCGTCTCTGATCAGCGAAGCCAACAGCCTGCGCAAAGAAGCCCAGGATTCTCTGGGGTCCCTGACTTCGGGCATCGGCAAAGATACAATTGATAAAGCCAAGGCCGAGGCCGAAGACAAACAGAAAAAAGCCGAAGAACTTGAGAATAAGGCCAAACAGCTGCAAAAAGATATTGAAAATATCCAAAAAGAAGGTGAACAGCTGAAAAAAGACGGCGAAAAAATGTATGAAGAAGGCGAAAAGAAATATAAGCAGGGCGAACAGCTGACCAAAGATGCCCAGGCGTTGGTAGAAAAAGGCAAGGCGAAGAAATCCGAAGGCGAGGCGCTGTTGGCCGATGCCAAGAATTATGCCAGCAACATCGGCAAAGATACGCGCAGCGATGAAGATAAGACCTGCGACTATAATCCCGACGATGATGTCGACTGCGATGAGAAATATGGCGTTTACGAATGTAAACAGCAACTGAGCGGAGGTGCAAATGTATCGTAAATTATCGTGTGTTTTATGTGCGGCTTTAACCTTGACGGCAGTTTCTGCGGTGCAGGCCGCGCCTGAAGCGGCAGATGACATTTCCGCCCGTCTGGAAAAGTTGTTGCGGGAACAGGAAAACCTTCGGCAGGAAAGCAAGGCGTTGCTGACGGATATCAGCGCTTTGGAAAAAGAACTTCCCGATACGCAGACGGCTCAGGAAGCCTTTGAAAAAAATCAGGCGGAAAAGATTGCCGCTGCCAAGGCCAGAAAAAAAGCCATGGATGAAAAAGTTGCGGACGCCAAACCCGAAGTTCGCGAACAGCCGGCCGTTCTGCCGAAATCTGCCGATGATGTGGATTTGTTCGGCGAAAATAAAAAAACCGCCGCCCCAGCTGAAAAGACGGTTCAGTCTCAACCTGTTCAAAAGTCGGACGAACCGGCGCTTTATCCGTTCCAGCGGCAGCCGGTTTATTCCGTTCCCGCCAATACCAAAACGCCACAGAAACGGGGACGTCGCCCGTTTATTCGCAGCGAAATAATGCCGTCCGGAGAAGAAGTGTTTTATGCCCGTGTCCATACGCAGGACAAATTGAGTTTTGCCAAAGAGGAAACCACGGCCTATGTCGGAACCACGGAACAGAACATTTACGTCTTTTCGGACAATATTGCCAACTATTGTCAGCTTTCGGCGGAAGATGCGGCAAAAAACAAAAATGCCAAAAAATGTCTGGATAAGATTATTGAACTGCAGTCCAGTTCCAAGCAGTCTGATAAGCGGATGGCTAAAGAACTGGTTAACAGCAGTTTTATGGATGATAACCTCAACAGCTATGCCTTGGCCGTAGAACATAAGGTTACGGCTTCGGGTTTTGAGGAAAAGGTTTTGATACCGTCTCAGGAGCAGTTCAGCAAATCGACAACCGAACGCGGCGATTTGCAGAACCTGACCCTGATGGCCATGGAACAGACCAAAACCGTAAACCGTCTGGTTGACGTTTATTCAACTTTGCTGAGTTTGGAAACTTTTAAGAATTTCAGCAACTTTGAGGTCAACAGCAAGGAGATTACGGATATTGAAGAGCAATACAAGGCTCAAAACAGTGACGACTGAGGGAGAATGGTATAATGTCGGGCCGTTTTAAAATATTTGCGATGCTTCTGTGCGGCGGACTTATGATAAGTTCCGCAGCCGAGGCCTTTTTCCCTTTCCCATCTCCGCTGACCGGTAAAGATCCGGCCAATCTGGCGCTGGACAAAGTCGAAAACCTGACGGCAAAACTGGAAGACGCAGAACAGAAGCTTGCTACGGCCCAGAAAGAGATTGAAGAAGCAAAGGCCGGCGCTTTCGGGCCTTTGGCGCAGATTAAAGGCTATGCGGAAGCCCTGAAAGGTCTGGACATAAAGAAAGCCGTTCCCAAACTTGAAATGCCGGACTTTTTGGGTAAAAATACCAATAATAAGGATAAAATGGCGGCAGAGGTTGAAAAAAATCTGGTTATCAAATATGACGAAACCGGTAACCAAAATGCGGCGATTGATGAACAAAACCTGAAAAGAACCGAAATCCTTCAGAACAACATCTCCACCCTGTATGCGCATGCTTTGGCAACCAGAACCAATTTGGCCAAAGAACGCGAACTTCCGCCGATGGAGGTTAATTCCGAAAGCGCAAGAGAAATTTTGGCCGCAACCAGAGCTCTGACCGAAAGCATGGCGCGCCGCTACAATGATATTTTGTTTATGGAAGCGCAGATTTTGGAGTTTAACAGTGCCGGAGAAGTTACGGACATTAGTCTGAACAAAGATATATCCGCTGCCGGAGAGGGAGGCTGATATGAAAAAGTCCGCATTATTGACAATTATATCTCTGTTGCTGGTTTTGCAGGCGCCGTCCCGGGCCGAAGCGTTGTTGATAGCTAAATTTGACGTTATGGCCGGGG
>ERZ779866.1708-NODE-1708-length-21444-cov-4.083174_pt1 | contig 21444 bp, 15 predicted proteins | sample MGYA00511248_ERZ779866 | MGnify/ENA primary metagenome ERZ779866 (study PRJEB29588, sample SAMEA2155758) | human gut metagenome | biome: human gut; feature: human-associated habitat; material: faeces | place: Denmark | collected 2008/2010 ... | reverse complement strand
CCGCTTCAGAAGCAGCGGGTGCAGCAGGAGCAGCTGCCACAGCTACAGGGGCTGCAACCGGCGCAGCTACGGCTACGGTTTGCACTTTGTTGACAATACGCACTTTATCGTTTTCTTCTGTCACTTCCAATTCGGAAATGCCGCTTTCGGCTACTAAGTCGATTAACGTTTTAAGTTTGCGTAAATCCATTTGAAAGACCTCTTAATACATAAAGACCTGACGCGCTATCTTCAGTGAAAGTTTCTTTACGAAGCGTCAAGTGAAATAAAAACAGTGTTTAAACTGCATTTTCATGCTTTTTTCGCTAAAAGTCTAGTAATTTCGCTTAATTTTTCTGTTTTGGAGTGTTTCCTCATCACGGATTCATGGTAGTCCTGATGTATTCATCCGTTCGGACGGGGAGAGACATTAATCGATGAAATCGAGGATTTTGGCACCAATTGACGACAATTCCCGTTATTGATGACCTGTAATCTTCAGAAACTATGCAAAATGATTAGAAAATAGGTAATCCTTCAAATGTTGGTGAGCAATTTTCGTTAAAATACTCTGGTTTTTCAATGGTTTTTGGCTTTTTCTATGCACATTCATATCCTCGGAATCTGCGGAACTTTTATGGGCGGGTTGGCTCAGCTTGCTCGCGTTGCCGGGCATCGTGTAACCGGCTGCGACGCCAACGTCTATCCGCCGATGAGTGATCAGTTAAGAGATGCCGGAATTGACTTGATTGAAGGGTTCGATCCTCACCAGACGTCACTGAAGCCGGATCTGTACGTTATCGGTAACGCCATTTCTCGTGGCAACCCTTTGCTTGAGAAAATCCTCAACGAGCAGCTCCCCTATACCTCCGGTCCTCAGTGGTTGGGAGAAACACTTCTTCGTACTCATCATGTGTTGGCTGTCGCCGGCACACACGGGAAAACAACCACCAGTTCACTGTTGACGTGGATTTTAGAGGCTTGCGGGAAAAATCCCGGATTTTTGATTGGCGGAGTACCTGCTAATTTCGGTCACTCGGCTCGTCTCACCGACTCGCGGTATTTTGTCATTGAGGCCGATGAGTACGATACGTGTTTTTTTGATAAGCGCTCAAAGTTTGTTCACTACCGACCTAAAACGGCCATTTTGAATAATCTTGAATACGATCACGCGGATATCTTTCCTGATCTTGATGCGATTGAAACACAGTTTCATCATCTTGTGCGCACAATGGCTCAGAATGCCCGGGTGGTTGTCAACGGCCAGTGTGAAGCACTCGCTCGCGTTCTAAACAGAGGGCTCTACAGTGAATGCGATTACTTCAACGACAAGCGAGGTTGGCATGTCGAAGGTGATGAGCTCTTTTATAAAGATGAGAGTGTCGGACAATTGCAGCTCGCCCTGCCGGGTCATCACAATTTATTAAACGCGAGCGCTGCCGTTGCCGCCGCTTGCCACGTGGGGGTTGATCCGCATGAAGCCTTGAGGGCTTTGAATGATTTTGTCGGTGTCAAACGCCGTATGGAAATTAAAGGCAAAGAGCGCGGTGTGACTGTGATTGATGATTTCGCGCATCACCCGACGGCAATCTTTGAAACGATTGCAGCGCTTAAAAGCCGTATGACAGACGGGAAAATCATTGCAGTTCTTGAGCCCAGAAGCAACACCATGAAAATGGGGACGATGAAGGATCGCTTGTCTGAGAGTCTGAGACAAGCCGATCAAGTCGTTTGTTACGCCGATCCTAAATTGGGATGGAATGTGGAAAGTGCTTTGGCTGCATTAGGTGAAAAGTCGCACGTGCTGCATTCTGTTGAGGACACCGCCCGAAAAGCCGTTGAGCTTGCCAAAGAGGGTGACGCCATTTTAGTGATGAGTAACGGCGGTTTCGGCGGCATTCACGGTAAGCTTCTTGACCTGTTGAAAGCGAGGGCTTGAGATGGTTTTGATGTATTTGCACGGTTTTCGTTCAACACCGGAAAGTAAGAAGGGACAGATTATGAGAGAGGCATTCTCTCGGCGTCTGTCTTATCGTGCTCCCGATTTGAACGTAGGACCGATGGCGGTGCAAAAAATTCTTCTTCAGGCGGTTGAAGGAATTAATCCTGCAGATTTGTGTTTGGTCGGCTCCAGTTTGGGAGGTTTTTATGCGACGTGGCTCACCGAAAAAATCGGCTGCCATGCAGTGCTTCTGAATCCCGCCACTGAACCCTGGTGTGTGATCAATGATTATTTAGGCATTCAAACGATCCATAACACTGACCGCACGATTGATGTCAAACCGCAGTTTGCCGACGAGGCAAGACAAATGCACTGCGAAACGATTCACCCGGATCGCTATCTTGTATTTTTATCCACAAAGGATGAGGTGCTTGATTGGCGGAAGGCTCAAAAGAAATATTCGTCTTGCCGAACAATTCTTTTACCCGGTAATAATCACCAAATCGATAATTTTGAACAGTGTTTGCCTGAAATTGAAAAATTTTTAGGACAAATTTCGACGCAAAGGTAAGCCTAGATGGAACATTCATTTGTTTCAGCTTTATTGCTGATGTTTTTAATGGCCGACCCTCTCGGCAATATTCCGATTTTCATTTCCTCTTTGAAATCAGTGCCTGAGCACAGACGTTCTCGTATCGTGATACGTGAATGTGCGATTGCCGCGGTGATTCTCTGTATTTTTGCCTTTGGCGGTAAGGCCTTTTTGGATTCCCTGGGTTTGAGTCAGGCGGCTCTGTCTATAGGTGGCGGTCTTATTGTTTTGTTGATGTCTATCCGTATGGTTTTCCCATCGAAAGAGGGTGTGTTCGGCGAATCTCCCGGAGGAGAACCTTTTATTGTTCCGCTGGCAGTTCCCGCAATCGCCGGCCCTTCCACGTTGGCCACGATTCTTCTTTTAGTGGGTGCCGATCCGTCACGCATGCCCGAGTGGCTTTTAGTTGTTTTCTTGACTTGCGCCATCAGTGCAGTGATTTTGGTTTTTGCCGAACGTGTACAGAAACTGGTGGGTGAAAGAACAACTGCCGCTTTTGAGCGTCTTATGGGATTGATTTTGGCTACAATGGCCGTCCAAATGTTCTTAACCGGTATTACCCAATTTATTCAGACAACGCTGAAAGGGGCGCTTTGATGTATCTCTTTTTTGAAGAAGACGGCACCTTTAAGGTCGGCACCGTTTTGTCGAAAAACGGCAGTGCCTACCAGGTGGAGCTTTTAACAGGACGCCGCACCAAGGTAAAGGGCGGTCACGTCTTTTTTGAGTTTGAGTCGCCCGCAGCCTCTGAGGTAATGACTCAGGCTGAGCAGATGGCCGCCGAAATGGACCCGCAGTTTCTTTGGGAAGTGGCTGCCGACGGTGAGTTTAAGTTTGAAGCATTGGCGGCAGATTATTTCGGAGAGTCTGCGTCTGTTGTTGAACGTATTGCCACGCTTTTAACGCTTCATGGCAATCCCGTCTATTTCCATCGAAAAGGGCGTGGTAATTATCGCAAGGCTCCGGCAGAAATCCTGAAAGCTGCTCTTGCTGCTCTTGAAAAGAAACGCTTGGCTGAAGAGCAGAAAAAAGCTTGGGTGCGCCAGATGGTTGACGAGAAAACCTCGCCTAAGGAAATTGCCGCTCAGGCCATCAACCTTTTGGTCAATCCTGATAAAAACAGCAATATCTGGAAAGCGTTGTCGGACGCTGCAAGCGAGTCTCGCATGACGCCGCTGCGTTTACTTTTATCTTTGGGGGCAATTGCTTCACCTTACCGTTGGCATGTTGACAGTTTCTATGCTTCTTATTTCCCGAAGGGAAAAGGTTTTGCCTCGGATTTGAGTTTGCCGACTGAAGCCGGATGGGAAGATCTTCCGATTGCCAATGTGAAGGCTTTTTCAATTGACGACTCATCCACCACGGAAATCGATGATGCCACGAGTGTCGAGCATGTTGATGACCGTTTACTTCGCATCGGCATTCATATTGCGGCACCGGGCTTAGGTATTGAGCGCGACAGCGATATTGATCGTGTTGCCCGAAGCCGTCTGTCAACCGTTTATGCGCCGGGCATCAAGACAACTATGCTGCCTGAAGATTGGATCAAGGAATTCTCTCTTGATGAAGGCAGAGCGGTTCCCTGTTTGTCTCTTTATGCCTTGGTGGATAAAGAAACACTTGAAGTGTCGGCGACAGAAACGCACTTGGAAAGAATTAAAGTTGCCAGCAACATCCGTTACGATTTAATTGAAGAAGAGTTTACGGAAGAAAAGCTTGTTGCCGGAACGGTCAATCATCCCTTTGCTGAAGAAATTACTTGGCTTTGGAAGTTCGCAAAAAAATGTTTGGCTGATCGTGAAGCGGTGCGCGGTAAACCGGAAATTCTCGGCCGTGTGGAATGGAGCTTTGACTTAGAGGGTGAAGGTGAGGATGCAGTGATTCACCTGAAGTCACGCAAACGCGGATCGCCCCTGGACTTGGCGGTCGGCGAACTGATGATTTTTGCCAATACCACTTGGGGCGGCTGGCTCGAAGAAGTCAATGTGGCGGGTATCTATCGTTCCCAAAGTATAGGACGAGTGAAGATGAGCACCACGCCCGGACCTCACGATGGTATGGGGGTTGCACAGTACGCCTGGTGTACGTCACCCCTGCGCCGTTACGTGGATTTGGTCAATCAGCGTCAATTAATCAGTGCTGTTCTTGATCGGACACCCAGTTATCGTCCGAGTGATACGGATCTCTTTACGATTGTTTCTAATTTCACCTTAACCTACGGTGCTTACTCAGAGTTCCAGCGCAAGATGGAGCGCTATTGGAGCTTACGCTGGATCGAACAAGAGGGTCTCAAAACAATCGAAGCGGTTGTGGTTAAAGGAGAGCTGATTCGCATTGAGGGTCTGCCTTTTATGCAGAGAATGCCCGGTCTTCCCGAGCTGCCGCGAGGACAGAAAATTCTTCTCGATATCTTGGGCGTCGACTATGTGGATGTGCTCCTGGAGGCTCGTCTGAAACAGGTACTCGATGAAACCGATGAAGAAGCGCTTGAAGATGAGGATTTGGTAGAGGAAGCGCCGGAAGCGAACGCTCAGGAAAGTTCTTCAGAGTCCAATACAGCCGAGTAATTGAGAGGCAATTGGGGAAACTCCTCAAGAGGTTTTGCGATTTGACACCTAAACTAGACAATGGTGTTTTGTCGCAACTTTTTGAGGAGTTTGCATATGATTCGCAAAACGTTAATGGCCGCGTCTGTGGCCGCTGTTATGTTAGGAACTGCCATGTCTGCTCAAGCCTGCTTTACTGTTATTGTCGGTAAGGATGCCTCATCGACCGGTGAAATCATCATCGGCCACAACGAAGATAATGACCGTCGTATTTTGATGAGCCAATATTGGGTGCCGGCAGCCACTCACAAAAAAGGCACGTTGATCGAATATGAGCCGACCACAGCAAAAATTCCTCAAGTTGCAAAAACCTTGGGATATTGGTGGACTCAAACGTTGTCACCCGACGGCTACAGTTTCTCTGACGGCTTTTTGAATGAAGCCGGTGTCTTGATTACCTCCAATAACTGCGGCGATACGATTGAAAAAGATCAAAAGGTGAAAAACGGCGGTGTGGGTTACGGTATTCGCCGCATCACGGCTGAACGCGCACATACTGCCCGCGAAGCCGTAAAGATTGCCATTGAACTCGTTGAAAAATACGGCTATACCCACGAAGGACGTACGTACACTTTTGCTGACCACAACGAAGCCTGGCAAATGGCAATCCTTCGCGGACATCGTTATCTTGCCCGCAAAGTCAAGGATAACGAAGTGGCGTTCCTGGCCAACTCTTATTCGTTAACCAATGTGGACTTAAACGATAAGGAAAACGTGATCGCTTCTCCTGATCTTGTTGAACACGCCATCAAGATGGGGACGTATAAGCCCGCGAAGGCAGGAGATTACTCCGACTTCAATTTCCGCGAAGCCTATCAGCCTGATCGCCGCCGCGCCGCTGACTGGAATAAGCAGCGTGTGCAAACCTTTATGAAAATCATGACCGGAGAATTCATTGAAGATCACAACGCCATACCGCAATCCATTATTCCGAAGGACAAGGTGACGCCTTGGGATGTGCAGAAAATCATGCGCGCACAATCCGATCAAGTGGATCGCTCTGTGACGGGATTCCATCTCTATGACCTTCGCGATATCGGCAATATTGACACGCATGACAGTGTTGTCTTTAAGCTCACGAAGAATCCGCTCTTGACGGTGTCTTGGAGAAGCAACGCCCGTCCCTATGAAACTGCTTATGTGCCGGCGTTCCCGTTGGCTAAGCCCGCTGCCGCTCAGGCCTTCATGAGCCCGTCTGTCGGCACCCGCGCGCAATTCCACGCAACGCCTGAACAAATGAGTTTCTCACTCGATAAGAATGTCTTTACGTTTGTCTTAGCCCAACAGTTCTTGGATTGGATGCCCGATATCCGCGAAGACGTTATTGACGATATTGAGGACTATGAAGAGCGCAAGGCCGAAGAATTGGGCGCTGTGGAAGCTCGTGCGAAATCTTTGGCGGCCATTGACCCCGATCGCGCCGTTGAATTCATGCATAACTTCAATGTGCTCAATTACAACGAAGCGTTGGGAGCCGCATCCAAAATTTTGCAGAAGGTGAATCGTCAGGATATCGTGATCATGAAGGATCAATTGAGCCTGTCTGATGAAAAGGGGACGGTGGATGTAGTGCTTCTGTCTCAAAATGGTTTCGATGCAACGAAATTGGATCAGTCTGTGACGGAATTCGGATCCGCGTGGTCCGATGGCAATGATGAACTCAACCGTCAGCGTGCCAAACCTGTGAAAGTTGTCTTTAAGGATGTCGATGGTGACGGTCTCAAAGACGCCGTTATTACCTTCCCGGTTAAGGGAGCGGTCGCAACCACCTTCAAGGATGTGAAGACTGAACTTGTTCTTTTCACTAAGGTAGACGGCGAACCTGTCGCAGCGTTTGATACCGTGAAGATTGTTAAATAGTCCACTAGCGTAATGATGACCGCCTCAAGCCATAAGCTTGGGGCGGTTTTGATGATTGAGAAATGAATAGGATGTTGTTGATCGTTGACCCGCAAATAGATTTTATTTCGGGATCGTTGCCGGTTCCTGATGCCGCTGAAAAAATAAAAAATCTTGCTGATTATGTTCTTGCGTACGGCGAAAAATACAAAGTAATAGCGGTGACGGAGGATTGGCATCCGTTCAACCATTGCTCCTTTAAGGAAAATGGTGGTCAGTGGCCTGTGCATTGTGTCCAGAATACGCGGGGTGCATCTATCGAACCTTACTTATTTTCAGCGTTAAAGCAAAGTGGCGGCATTCTGGAAATTTTGCACAAAGGGGATAAAAGCGAGCGTGAAGAGTATTCAGTTTTTCAAAATGAAAGTTCCACTTTGCGATTGGATAATCTCATTCATACGCACCAAATAAAACAGATTGATATTTGCGGAATCGCCGGGGATATCTGTGTGTTAAGCACGCTAAATGACGGTATTAAACGGTATGGAAGTTCCATCTTTAACGTGTTAATCGAATTTTGCCCATCGTTAGATAAAGGTAAGGCGATTACGCTAGCAGCAAGGAATATAGAGCTTAAATCGCCTATGGACTGAGTAAAAGGAGTTTTTGATGGGGATCTTCTTTGCGCAAAGGAGTGAACTATTTGGATTATGATGTAGGCGGTCAAAACTCGCTAATTAGCGTCGACAGAGCTGGGGCCTTGATTTTTAAGCTTAAGGGCGGCATAGCTTAGTATATGTGCCCTGACAATTTGATTTTGATAGATATCAAATCTTGAGATAAATTCATCAAACTTTAAAAAGCGATGAGGAAAAGTAGGTTAAACCAAGCCTGAGAAAAATCAAGGCGGTGGTACAATCCTTGGGCCTTAGGTTTTTTTCTCTGCGTGTATTACGCAAGAAGGCGGAGACTATTATGAACGAAGGGGTGCCTCGATGGCTGAACAAGCACGAGACATGGAACAAAAAGCAGCTGCGTCCGCAACTGTTGCCGTACAAGCGGCGTCCTCGGCTCGAGAACCGGAACTCGCCAGCCGCGCCCTCGCTCGCATTCAGCAATGCATAGAAAAGGCTGAAGATCAGCAACATAAAATTACCGCCAGCGGTGCCCTGTCCAATGAACAGGAAGCCGAAATCCGAGACAGTTTTAATCTTCAAATTAAAGCGGAAATCGCCAAAATTCTGGCTCCGCTTCATCCAGCCGATATTGCCTACATTCTTGAAGCCCTGCCGACCGACGACCGTCTGTTGGTATGGGATCTAGTCCGCAACAATCAAGATGGTGATGTGCTCGTTGAGGTCAACGACGGCGTTCGTGAAACCTTGATTGACGCCATGGATCGAGAAGAGCTCGTCGATGCCATGGAAACATTGGATACCGATGAAATCGCCGACTTGGTAGAAGACTTGCCGCCCGATGTGGTTGCCGAAGTTCAAGAAGGCTTGACGACTAAAGAGCGCGCACAATTGCGCGCGGCGATGAGCTATCCGGAAGAAAGCGTGGGCGCCCGCATGGACTTTGAAATTGTGTCGGTGCGCGAGGAGTCGTCTCTGGAAGCGGTTTTTCGCTACTTGCGCGGTTTCGACGAATTGCCCGAATTAACCGACATGATTTTTGTTGTTGACCGCAACCAGCGCTTAAAAGGTGTTTTGCCGGTTTCAAAAATTCTGGTGAGCGATCCTGAGCGCAGCGTTAAGGAGTTAATGAAAGGCGATGTCCTTACGCTTAATCCTTTGGACGACGCGACGGATGCGGCGCAAGCCTTCGAACGTTATGACTTGGTGAGCGCCCCGGTTGTTGATGAAACTGGACGCTTGGTCGGTCGTTTAACAGTCGACGAAGTGATGGATGTTATCCGAGAAAGTAGCGATGAGGACGCCTACGCCGCGGTCGGCTTGAGTGATGAGCAGGATTTGTTCGGAAGCGCCTGGGAAGCGGCTAAGAGCCGCTGGATTTGGCTGGGAGTTAATCTTTGCACGGCCTTTGTGGCTTCTCGCGTTATCAGTTGCTTTGAGGGAACGATTTCGCGCGTGGTGGCCTGGGCGGCGTTGTTGCCGATTGCCGCCAATATCGCCGGCAATACCGGTAATCAAACTCTGACTCTTTTGGTTCGCTCTCTTGCAATGGGGCAGGTGACGAGCAGCAACACGTCCGATTTGTTTAAAAAAGAATTATGTGTTGCTTTAATCAACGGTCTGTTTTGGGGGGCCATTGCCGGCTTGGGCGCCTGGCTTCTTTATTACGACACCGACTATGGAATGAAATTAGGGATGGTGATGTCTTTAGCGATGTTACTAAACATCTTTGTTGGAGCCCTAGTTGGTCTCATTGTCCCACTGGTACTTGAAAAATTTAACCGAGATCCCGCCATGGGCAGTTCAGTGCTCTTGACATTCATAACCGATAGCGGCGGCTTTTTGATTTTCTTGGGTTTGGCTGGTTTCTTCTTTTAGCGAAAGTCCCCGACAATAGTCTGTGCAAACACCAGAGCCGCAAGACCGGCCGTTTCTGTCCGCAGTATTCTTGGTCCTAATAGAGTACTTTGATATCCCAGGCCTTCGGCTGCTTTAATTTCTTCTTCGGTAAGTCCTCCCTCCGGCCCCACTGCAAAGGTAATGCTTGAGCAATGATTTAAATTCATGCCGTCAGAGGCGCCAGGGGCTAATACGAAATTGAGTTCACTGCGGTTTTCTTTTAAAGCTGATTCAAAGTCAGGATAGTACTCTACCTTTGGCAGAACGCTTCGGGCGCATTGCTCGCAGGCACTTAACACTGTGTTTTTCCATTGAATTAAACGTTTAGCCAAACGTTTCTCATCGAGTCTTGTGACACTGCGTTCAGTGGGGACAACAGCTATTTTGCTCACTCCCAATTCGGTAGCTTTTTCTAAGATCCAATCAAGTTTTTCTTGCGAAACAAGCGATTGAATCAAAACAGTTTTAAGCGGACTTTCTGTTTGGCTTTTGTGAACTGAGTGAATTTTTGCTTCGGTTCTATCTGAGAAAAAATGCAAAGTTACCGCGGCTTCATTGCCTTTTCCATCAAATAGGGTAGCGCTGTCGCCCTCACGCATCCGAAGCACTCGACTTGCGTGATGAGCGGGTTTTTCGGGCAAAACAATCGTGTTGTCCGGGGTAAATTCACTGTCAACAAAAAAGCGAGGAGCCATCTTGAAAAAACTATTGTTTTAATCAAGGGGATTGTAACGGAGTTTGCGATAACAAAAAAACGCCCGAAATATCGGGCGGTACAAACTGTTGACTAATCTGGGTTTTTCGTTAAATCCGGGTTAGTCAACAGTCTGAGATCGGCAATGCCAATCGGCTTCGGTCAAACAGCTTGTGGAATGCTACGCTGAAATACTTAGAAACAGAATGCAAAACGCTTGAGTATTTTTGCCTATTACCAAACAGTTTTTACAGCAACGAGGTAGCAATAAATGGACAAAAAAGTTTATGTTTTTCGGTCTATCAATCGGTATTTAAAGTACAATCTTGTTGTTTAAGTCGGGCTCGACTTCTGGGGCCTGATGCCTGATTTTATCCTCTTAAATTTGGTTGATAAATATGACTTGCAACGTCACTCCTAAGTTGATGGCCAATGCCATTCGCGCTTTAGCAATGGACGGTGTTCAAAAGGCTAAGTCCGGCCACCCCGGAATGCCGATGGGTATGGCCGATATTGCCATTGCCCTTTGGACTCGCCACTTGCGCCACAATCCGACAAATCCGAAGTGGATCGGCCGCGACCGTTTTATTTTGAGTAACGGTCACGGTTCCATGCTGCAGTATGCGCTGCTGCATTTGACGGGTTATGACCTCACAATCGAAGATCTGAAGTCTTTCCGTCAGTGGCACAGCAAAACGCCCGGTCATCCTGAAGTGGATGTCACCCCCGGTGTTGAAACGACCACGGGACCGTTGGGTCAGGGTATCGGTAATGCGGTTGGTATGGCGCTTGCTGAAAGAATGCTCGCGGCAGAATTTAATCGCCCAGGTTTTGACGTTGTTAACAACTACACCTATTGCTTCTTGGGTGACGGCTGCCTCATGGAAGGCATCAGCCACGAAGTCTGTTCTCTGGCCGGAACGTGGAAACTCAATAAGTTGATCGTCATTTACGATGACAACGGCATTTCCATTGACGGTAAGGTCATCAATTGGTTCTCGGACAATACGCGCGAGCGCTTTGATTCTTACGGTTGGAATGTTATCGGACCGGTTGACGGTCACGACATTGACGCCATGGATCAGGCGATCGCTCAAGCCAAGCAAAGTCAGGATAAACCCACGCTCATTATTGCCCGCACCGTGATCGGTAAGGGCTCTCCCAATCGTCAGGGCACAAGCAAAGTGCACGGCGAGGCTTTGGGTGAAGAAGAATTGAAGCTCACGCGCGAAGCCTTAGGGTGGAAGTGGGATCCATTCGTTATTCCGCAGGAAATTTATGACGCAATGGATGCCAGAGAGGCAGGCGCCAAGCTTGAGGCTGAATATAACGAAATGACTGCCCGTTACAGCCAAGAGTATCCGGAACTGTGGAGCGAACTCACGCGCCGCTTAAAGGGTGATTTGCCGCAAAACTTTGAAGCGGTGATGCAGGAAGCCATCGAAAAGGCTGCTCAAGCTCAGGAAACGGTGGCAACGCGTAAAGCAAGCCAAAAGGCACTTAACGCCTTTGCGCCTCAATTGCCGGGGCTCTTGGGAGGCTCCGCTGACTTGACGGGATCCAACCTGACCAATTGGACCGGTGTTGAAGCCATGCGTCCTGATACCTATTTGGGCCGTCACATTAACTACGGTGTGCGTGAATTCGGGATGTCGGCCATTCAAAACGGTATTGCGCTCTATGGCGGCTTTATCCCGTACAGCGCCACATTCTTGACTTTCTCCGACTATTCGAGAAACGCCATCCGTATGGCAGCTTTGATGAAACAGCGCTCGATCTTTGTCTTCACGCATGACTCTATCGGCTTGGGCGAAGACGGTCCGACGCACCAGTCTGTTGAACATATTCCGAGCCTGCGTCTGATCCCGAATCTGAACGTGTGGCGTCCGTGTGATACGGTGGAAGCGTTGGTGGCCTGGCAAAGCGCTATCGAGTCTCGTCACACGCCTTCGATCATCATCGGCTCTCGTCAAAACATCGAATTCACGGCTCGTGATGTTGAAGAGGTTAAGGCCGATGCGGCTAAAGCTCTTCACGCCGGTGCCTATGTCATGAAAGAATCGGGTAAAGGAGCTGACTGCGTTGAGTGTGTCCTGATCGCCACCGGCTCTGAAGTGCCGTTGGCAGTAAAGGCTCGTGCTGCACTTGAAGAAAAGGGTATCGGTACGCGTGTGGTTTCTATGCCGTGCACCGAACTTTTCGATAAACTGTCTTGTGAAGAAAAGCGTGCCATTTTGACCGATGCGCCGAAGGTGGCTATTGAAGCTTCTGTCACCGGCTTGTGGTACAAGTACGTGAAAAACGGCGAAGTGGTCGGCATCGATACTTTCGGTGAATCGGCTCCTGCCGGCGTGCTTTGGGAAAAATTTGGCTTCACCGTGGATCGCGTGGTTGAGGCTGCTTTGAAAGCAATTAATCATTAATACACTAAGAGGGGATTCTTAAGATGACCATTAAAGTTGCCATTACGGGTTTTGGCCGCATCGGTCGTAACGTGTTGCGTGCCCACTACGAATTGGGTAAGAAGCACGATATTGAAATCGTGGCCATTAACGCCATGGGTGACATTAAGACCAATGCTCATTTGCTTCGTCATGACACGGTGCACGGTCACTTCAATCATGAAGTGAAGGTTGAAGAAGTCTCTGATACCGAAAAGTACCTCATTGTCGATGGCGACCGCATGCGTGTGTTCTGCGACCGTGATCCCCGCAACCTTCCTTGGAAGGAATTGGGCGTTGACGTGGTGCTCGAATGCACGGGTGCTTTCCGCACGAAGGAAAAGTGCTTGGCTCACTTGGAAGGCGGCGCTAAGAAGGTCTTGATTTCTGCCCCAGGTAAGGGTGTTGATGCGACGGTGGTCTACGGTGTCAACCAAGACGTTCTCACCAAGGATATGACCGTTGTTTCCAACGCTTCCTGCACGACCAACTGCCTGGCTCCTGTGGTCAACGCTTTGCACAAGGCAATCGGTGTTGAACGCGGTTTGATGACCACGATTCACGCTTACACCAATGACCAAACCTTAACGGACGTTTATCACAAGGATTTGCGTCGTGCTCGCTCTGCCACGCACTCCATGATTCCGACAAAGACCGGTGCTGCTGCCGCTGTGGGTCTCGTGCTGCCAGATTTGAACGGCAAGCTTGACGGTTTCGCCGTTCGTGTGCCGACGATCAACGTTTCCTTCGTTGACCTGACCTTTGAAGCCAAGCGTGACGTGACAGTTGAAGAAGTCAACGCTGTTATGAAGGCTGCTTCCGAATTGCCTGAAAACCAAGGTATTTTGGGCTACAACGATGAACCGCTCGTGTCTATCGACTTTAACCACGACGCTCACTCCTCCATCTTTGATGCCACGTTGACGAAGGTCTCCGGCACCCGCTTGGTTAAGGTGACCGCATGGTACGACAACGAATGGGGCTTCTCTTGCCGCATGCTCGATACGGCTTGCGCCATGATGGCTGCCAAGTAAAGTCGATCTCAGACTAACCTGAGAATCAAACGAGAGCGCTCCAAATGGGGCGCTCTTCGTTTCTGGTGACTTAAATCCGATAGGCAATGCCATCAGATTTGGTGTTCAGAAGTATTAGCGCATCATAAAGTTGATCGCAAACGCCAAAGCCACAATGATGGTGATGATGTTGAGTTCATTGGCGCGGTTTGTTAAAAGCTTCAGGAACGTGTAGCTGATGAATCCAAGACCAAACCCGGTTGCCACATTAAAGGTTAGCGGCATGGTAATGATTGTCAGGAAAGCGGGCATGCCGGTTGAAAAGTCTCTGAAATTAATGTGAACGACCGACTGCATCATCAGTCCTCCCACCACGATAAGAGCAGATGCTGTGGCGTAAGCAGGGACAAGTGTGACAAAAGGCAGTGCGAAAAGACAGAGCATGAAAAGTACGGCACTAACAATGGGAACAACGCCTGTGCGACCGCCTTCAGCGATGGCAGCGGCACTTTCGATGTAGCTTGTACAGGTCGGTGTCCCCACAACGCCTGAAGCCATCGTGGCCACAGAGTCTGAGAAAAGAGCTTTTTCCAAACCTTCGATGTGACCTGTTTTTTGATCAAGCATATTGGCTCGAATCGAAAGTCCGATCAGTGTGCCCATGTTGTCGAATAAGTCCACCATGGTGAGCGTAAACACAATGGTCACAATGCCGTAAGCAAAGACAGAACCGAAGTCAAGTTGCATGAACGTTTCACTCGGCGTCAATGTGTCGGGGGTGCTCAGATTGGAAAAATCAGGCAAGGGCGACACACCAAAGATGAGTCCCAGGACAGTGACAGCGATGATGCCGATGATCATGGCGCCTTTAACGCGTCTGACCATGAGGGTGCTGATCAGGATTACGCCAAGGGCCGCCAACAGTGGTTCAGACTTATGCAGGTCGCCCAGTGCGACAAAGGTAGAAGGGTCCGCGACGATCAGACCGGCGTTTTTTAATCCGATGAAGGAAATAAAGCAGCCCAGACCGACGACAATGGCGTGCTTGATGTCTGTCGGAACAGCATCAATGATGAGTTGGCGGATTTTAGTAACGGTCAAAAGAAAGAAAATGACGCCTGAAATAAACACGGTCGCCAATGCGGTCTGCCAACTCAGCCCCATCGGACCACAGACATAATAGGAGAAAAAGGCGCAGATCCCGAGTCCCGGGGCAACAATGACCGGGAAGTTTGCCACCAGTCCCATCAGTAAGCTTGCAAAGGCCGTTGCCCAAATGACGGCAATTGTTGCCGACTGCAGATTCATGCCGGCATCAGCAAGCATTGCCGGAATAACGAGTACCACATAACAGACCGTGACAAAACCGGTGAGGCCCGCCATGAGCTCGCGGCGCCAGTTGGTATTTTTTTCTTCAAATTTAAAAAATCGAGCTAAGAACTGCATAGCGTATCCAAAAGAGAGAGTTTTTTTGACCTCGGCATTTGTTGCCGAGGTCAATTCAAATAAAAGTTATTTTGCGCTATTGAGGCGCTGCAGCATGCGTACGAAAATTTCGAAACCTTCGGGCATGCTTTCGCTGTCCTGAATTTCGAAGTTGCTCTTATGATGACCGTGGTGATTGCAGCCATAGTAGAAGAACGTTGCTTGTCCTCCGTGCTTTTGAACCGTTTGCATCAAAAGTGAACAGTCTTCGCTACCGGTGCAGGAGTTGATATCAAAGACTTTCTTGACGGTAGTGACTTCCTTGGCTTCCTCTTCAAGCATGTCAGAGAGTGCCGAGTCAGAGTGAATATCGGTGGCCATACCCATGACATCGATTTTGTACTGGACGCCGTAGCTTTCCGCAGAGCCCCGAATCATCCGTTCTGCGGTCTCCTGCATATAACGGTTGATTTCATCATTTTTACCGCGAACTTCCAATTCCATCTTGGCGTGAACGGGAACGACGTTGCGGCCTTCGCCGGCGGTGATTTTGCCTATATTGACGCTTGTGTCGCCCTTGCCGTGACGGGCAATACCCATGATCTGCATCGCCGCGGAGCAGGCAGCCATCAAAGCATTGCGGCCTTGTTCTGCGTCAGAGCCTGCATGAGCGGCAACGCCCGTGAAGGTGACATTCATTTTGGTCGTTGCCAGAAAACCGTTTCGAATCACTGCCACTTCGTGCAATTTGGCAGCTACGCCGATATGACCGCCCACGAGATAGTCAACATCATCGAGATTGTGTGAATAGGCAATGCCGGCAGCACCTTTGGTGCCTTCTTCTGCCGGTTGGAAAATCAGTTTGATTTTGCCTTTAAGTTCATCGGCGTTGTCGTGAATCCAGTGTGCAACCGCTAACCCCATAGCAGCGTGGGCATCGTGTCCGCAGGCGTGCATAAGGCCCGGGCATTCACTGTCAAAACCTTCTCGATTGGCTTCATTAGAGGCGTCGTGATTTTCTTCCACGTTCACACAGTCGATATCAAAACGCAAAGCCGTCACAGGACCGGGACGACCGGTGTCCCAGATAGCCATGCAGCCTGTGTAGCCGTCAAGTTCTTTCAAGAGGGCGGGGTTCATTCCCAGTTGCAGTGAACGTTGCATGGCCGCTTCAATCACTTCAGGTTCACGCCCGAGCGCATGTTCTTCGTTAAAGAGTGCTTTCCCGATAATTGTTTTGAATCCCAGTTCTCGGACTCGGTTCACAATCGTTTGAGTTGTCAGAAACTCTGTCCAGGCGATTTCCGGATGATGATGAATTTGCCGGCGAAACTCCAGCATTTCAGGGATATAAGCGGCTAAGTGCAGCATATTAAGCCTCCTTTGAATTGATCAGCTTATTGTACTTCAATCCTGCGGAATCCAAAGAAAAAAACGCCTGGCGAACCAGGCGTAAAAACGATGCTTGAGGAAACTTTAGTTGGACTAAACCAACAGGCAAGACATCAGATAAATCGTGACAAATGCCGAGAGCATAGGCAAGGCAGAACGGCGAACGATTTCAAAGGGAGAAATGTCCGCAAGACCTGCTACCGCAATGACGCAGCCTGCAATCGGGCTCATGGAACGGATACAGCCGGAAGACAGCTGCATACCGGTGAGCATCCATTGAGTATTGCCGCCCACTGTTTGGCAAATGCCGGGGATCATCGGAGCGAAACTGAAGAACGCTGCGTTACCCGATCCCATCACGAAGGTGCATAGACCGACGATCAGGAACATGATGGTGTAGACGATCAGATAGCCGCTGCCGAGGCTGCTTGCCGCTTCAATGAGCGTGTTGATGCCGCCCGAGCGGGTAAGACCGGCCGCAAAGGTTTCGGCGCAGACAATCAGCACAACGGTTGAGGAGAAGATCTTTCCCATGCCTTCAAAGAAGGTTTTAACATAGGCAAAGGAAGTCTTCAGGTCACGGCGGACTGCGCAATCGATGACAAAGGTGATCACCATCGAGGCCATAACAGCATTGATGATATTGAGTTTGATGCCGTTATAGACCAGGGGCGAGAAGATAAAAAGGAATACCAGCGGCACAATCGGGAAAATGGCATAAAAACCGGGAGCCTTTTCGCTTTTATCTGCGTCAGAAAGGTCTTTGGACACAAAGTCAGCCTGGGTAATGCGGCCGCTTGCCAAATCTTTCTTATCAAAGTAGCGCTGGACAAAATAGTGAACGATGCACACGACAACCAAAGCAACTGGAGCAATGACCAACTGGTAGTCAACGAAAATGTTCATCACGTGAATGTCCGTGAGTTTACTCGCGACCATATTGTTTGCCCCTAAGGGACTGATGCCGAAGCCGCCGGTCATCACGACGGAGGCGCAAGCTGCCTGACGGCTTACGCCGGCACTGAGCATCAGCGGATAAACCGTCACCATCATCAAGATAGCCAGACCTACGGCAGAGCCCAAAACCACGTTTAAGCACTGACCGACCACGTAGCCTAAAACCATGATGATGTAGGGGGAATTGATCAGCGACATCGGGCGGGTGCAGACGTGAACAAGAGCGCTTGTGGCACCGATCTTATTCATGTAGTAACCGAAGCCGCCGATGATCATGATGTTCATGCCGAGGCCGCCGGCGCGCGATTGCAGAAGGCTGCCGAAAATACCCAGAATATCAAAACCGATGAAACCGGTCGCTTTTTTGCCCGTCTCGACAGGCTCACCGCTGATAAGGGCAACAACGGTGATCGTGATGATACCGACAACAAAAAGGGACCAGGATGGATAGAACTTTTTGACAATCAGCCAGCAGATGACTGCGACTGATATTAAAACAATGATGACACCCAGCATTGCTAACTCCTCACGTTTGCGTCTGCCGCACAAAGACGTGCGGCAGACAGCGTCAATTACTCACGTTTGGGAAGAACAGCCTTAAAGCCTTCACAGCCTACGAGACCGACAGCCGTCAAAATCAGCAATTGCGGGCCAAGGTGAATATCTACTTTGTCAAAGTATTCGTGAATGGTGTGGCATTTGTATTGAATGCCGCCCGAGGACAAGCAGGTCGCAGGGATACCCATGCTGACCGGTGCATTGGCGTCAGTGGACGAAACACCGTAGTTGGTCAGTTTCTGACCGAGCGCTTCTAAAGCGGAACGGGACACTTGAAGCACGGGGCAGTCAGCCGGGCGCATGCCGGCCGGACGGTCACCGATTCCTTCTTTCTTCCATTTGACTTGCTTGGCCGGATCCGTGATGCCCCAAATGGCGTTTTCTTCGGCCACGGCCTTGTCAAAGCAGGCGAGAATTTCGGCTTCGATCTTCAAAAGCGCATCGTTATCGAGACTGCGCATGTCAATTTCTACCGTGCAGGAAGGAGCGATGGTGTTGACACTCGTGCCGCCCTTGATCGTGCCGATTGTGAAAGTTGTCTTGGGATCTGAGGGCGTCTTTAAATGGGCAATCATGTTGCCTGCGATGCACATGGCATGAATGGCACTGCCCACCTCACCGAAATTGCCGTAGGAGTGTCCGCCGGGGCCTTCAATTGTCACGCGATAGCGGTGAGAGCCGACAGCACCGCGCAAAATGCGCCCGATTTCTGTGTTGTCAATGGCTAAGAAACCGTCAATTTTGTGAGTGGCCACAAAGTGCTTGGAGCCGCGGATGTCGCCCAAGCCTTCCTCGCCGACTGTGGCAACGAAATAAATGTCGCCTTCAGTTTGAATGTCAGCCTTGTTCAGGGAACGAATGATTTGCAGCAAGGCGCGAAGACCGGAGCAGTTGTCACCGATGCCGGGGCCATAATAGCGGTTGCCTTCCTGGCGAACCGTCACGTCAGTGCCGGCGGGAAAGACTGTATCCATGTGGGCGCCGATTGCTAAAACCGGGCCGTTACCTTTACCGGGTCTGAAACCGATTACGTTGCCGATATCGTCAATCGTAACGTCAGTGAGTCCGTAGGCCTTCATGCGGCGCACGATATCTTCAGCACGCACGCCTTCTTCAAAAGTCGGGGCAGGGATTTCGCACAGTTCAATTTGTTCCTGCATGCCGAAATCGGCTTCATCAAAAGCAATTTGCAAAGCTTTTGCCATTTTTGGCGATGCTTTCAGGCGTTCAATGCCGGCGTAAATCTCAGGATCCAGTTGAGGAATTTCTACGGGCATGGTCTTTCTCCTTTTAGGTGTTATTTTCTTAGTCTAGGTTTTGTTGTTCTTAACGAGAAGAGGGAAAGATGTATCATTAATCATTCATATGAATCGGAGAGACAACATGCTGTCGATCTCAAGAGTCAATCGTCAACCTTTGTATGAACAGGTTCGCCAGATTCTGCTTAAAGCCATTCAATCCGGTCAATGGGGCCCCGGCGAGAAAATTCCGATTGAACCGGTTTTAGCCCAGCAGCTGGGGGTATCGATCGGTACATTAAGACGGGCGGTTGAAAGTCTCGTTAACGACGGAGTTTTGCTCAGGCGCGAAGGAGTCGGCACTTTTGTGCGCACCTATCGTGACGGAGGGTATTGGAACGTCTTTCAGATCTACCGTAATTTAGACGGACAAAAGCGGGGAGATTTCAGTAAGCTCATTGTCTTTGAAGTCACTTCAAACGTTGGTGAGAAAATTTACACAGCCCTCAATGCAACAGATAAGAGCCGATTTATTCATATGGTCAGGCATTGGATCCGCACTCAAAACGGTGAAGAAGAAATTGTCTCCATTGATGAGAGTTTTCTCTTAGCCGATAAGTTTGAGGGGCTGACTAAAGACTTTTTCCTTCAGCGTTTTCGTCAGGGGGAGTCTTTCTATGAGTTTTTCGACCGTGAATTTAATGTGGTCATCATCAATCAAAAGTGCTCCGCACACTATGAAAGATTGGATGATAAAACGGCAAAAACGTTGAACGTTCCGTTAAATTTTGATGCCCTTTGTACCGAGAGAGTTTCACTGACTTTCGGTCATATGCCGGTGGAGTACCGCATTAATCGGGGGCGTGTTGATGTGACAAAAATTTTTTTTGATTTGAACTGGTAAGTACGAGACGACAATATGACTGAAACACAGTTGCGATTGAATGCGGTTAAAGAACGGGCATTAAATGAACAGCCGCAAACATTGGAAGATCTTTTGGCAGCGGCGGATGCTCCGCTTGCTGATTTGATTGAAGCGGCCCACGAAGTCACAGCCGCTAAGGCTAGTTCGGTCTTTAACTTTTGTGCGATTGTGAACGCTAAAAGCGGACGCTGTTCTGAGGACTGTCATTGGTGTGCGCAGTCCAAACATTATCAAGGCGCCTGCAGCGTCTATCCCCTTCTTGATGCAAAAAAGGTAATCGATGGGGCGCTTGCTGCGGAGAAGTCCGGTGCTACGAGATACTCACTGGTGACAAGCGGAAGAAAACTCTCGCCCAGAGAGGTTCGGGAAGCAGCCGAAGTTGTTCGTGAGTTAAGAAGGGTGACGTCGCTGGAAATCTGCGTCTCGGCGGGGCTTTTGGCGGAGAAGGAATTTAAATTACTGGCGCAGGCGGGTGTGAGCCGTTGTCACTGTAATTTGGAAGCTTCTGAAAATTTTTTCCCGTTCGTTTGTTCATCGCATAAGTTTGCCGACAAGATTAAAACGATTGAGGCTGCAAGAAAGGCAGGGCTTGAAGTGTGCTCCGGCGGCATTATCGGCATGGGGGAAAGCCGAGTTAACAGAATTGAATTGGCTCTGGCACTTCAAAAACTCAAAGTTCCCTCAATTCCCATCAATATTCTGGAACCCATTGCCGGGACACCGCTGGGGGATATGACTCGTTTATCTGAAGAGGAGATTGTACGCACCGTTGCGCTTTTCAGATTAGCGAATCCCTGTGCCTATCTGCGTTTTGCGGGCGGCAGAAGACGATTGTCGGAAGTTTGCGTGAAGCAATGCTTAAGAGCCGGTATTAACAGCGCGATCGCAGGCGACATGCTGACAACGCAAGGTACCAGTGTTGAATCGGATCGAAAAGCTGCCCGGGATTGCGGCTACCAGATGGAAGAAGACGAGGGACTCGATTTTGATCGTAAACACATTTGGCATCCTTATGCCGGAACACTTCATCCGCCTCGTCTCGAAAAAGTGGTCGGTGCTCAGGGCGTCACAATTGAATTGGCAGACGGACAAAAACTCATTGACGGAACAAGTGCCTGGTGGTGTGCGGCTCACGGTTACCGGCATCCGGCTTTAGTAAAGGCTTTACAAAATCAGGCGCAGGCGCTTTCTCATGTGATGTTCGGCGGCTTGACTCATGATCCTGCAATTGAACTCTCACGCCGACTCATGAAGATTGTTCCTGATGGTCTTCAAAAGATTTTCTACGCTGATTCGGGTTCAGTGGCGG